>ENA-UPTA01002024-UPTA01002024.1-activated-sludge-metagenome-genome-assembly--contig:-NODE-2024-length-21583-cov-27.300167_pt1 | contig 21583 bp, 16 predicted proteins | sample MGYA00238184_ERZ773361 | MGnify/ENA primary metagenome ERZ773361 (study PRJEB29100, sample SAMN05720205) | activated sludge metagenome | isolation source: anaerobic digester from wastewater... | reverse complement strand
GGCAAAGGCCACGAAAAATACCAGGAAATAATGGGCGTGAAGCACCCTTTTGATGATAAACAAATTATTAAAGATTTAATGGATAAATAATATGCTGTACTATCTTTTTGACTATCTGGATAAACAATTTAATTTCCCCGGCGCCGGAGTTTTTCAATATATTTCTTTCCGTGCCGCCATGTCAATTATCACTTCCCTTTTTATTTCTCTTATTATAGGTAAAAGGCTGATAAGGTATTTGCAAAAAAAGCAGGTAGGCGAGGTGGTCAGAGACTTGGGCCTGCAGGGGCAGATTGAAAAACAGGGGACACCCACCATGGGTGGCATCATTATACTCAGCGCCATTCTTGTCCCGACACTCTTGTTTGCCAAACTCCACAACGTGTACATCATACTGATGATCATCACCACCATATGGCTGGGAACCATCGGTTTTATTGACGATTATATCAAAGTTTTCAAGAAAAATAAAAAAGGCCTGGCAGGGAAATTTAAAATCCTGGGACAAATCGGCCTGGGTCTTATTGTTGGCCTGACCATGTATTGCAACGACTCGGTGGTTATCAGGGAAAAAGCCAACAGGCCGGCGGCCAAAGAGGTGAGCACGGAAAATATTTTTAAAATGGAAAATTTCAGCACCTCCACCAAGGTATATTCGGAAAAACCTGTGAAATCGACAAAAACCACTATCCCGTTTTTTAAAAATAATGAATTTGACTATGGCTCATTACTTTCCTGGCTGGGCGATGGCTATCAAAAATGGGCCTTTTTGATTTTTATTCCCATTATCATATTTATTATCGTGGCTGTATCCAACGGGGCCAACCTCACCGATGGCTTGGACGGGCTGGCCACGGGCACTTCGGCCATCATCGGGGTTACGCTCGCTGTGCTGGCCTATGTATCGGGCAGCGTGGTGTTCGCCAATTATCTCAACATCATGTATATCCCCAACACCGGTGAACTGGTAATCTATATCAGCGCCTTTGTGGGAGCCTGTATCGCGTTCCTGTGGTACAACTCCTATCCGGCGCAGATCTTTATGGGCGATACCGGAAGCCTTGCCATTGGCGGTATTATAGCTGTTTTTGCCATCATCATCCGCAAAGAACTGCTGATACCCTTGCTATGCGGTATTTTCCTGGCACAAAGCCTTTCGGTAATTATGCAGGTAAGCTATTTTAAATATACCAAAAAACGATTTGGCGAAGGCAGAAGGATTTTCAAGATGTCGCCCCTCCACCATCACTACCAGAAAGTGGGATATCACGAAGCGAAGATAGTGATGCGCTTTTTTATTGTGGGAATTATGCTGGCCATATTGACGATAGTAACATTGAAAATCAGATAGAAATGCCATAAAAAATGCAAACCCGCATTGTCATACTTGGAGGGGCCGAAAGCGGAATAGGAGCCGCAATACTGGCAAAGAAAAAAGGCTTCGAAGTGTTTGTATCCGATGCAGGTGAGATTAAAAAAAATTATAAAGACGTTCTTTTACATCATGCAATAAGTTTTGAAGAAGGGAAACATACTGAAAACCTTTGTTTACGGGCACAGGAAGTGATTAAAAGTCCGGGAATACCCGACAACGCCCCGGTAATCAGGAAAATGAAAGAGCACGGTGTCCCTGTTATTTCCGAGATAGAATTTGCCGCCAGATATACGGAGGCCAAAAAGATTTGCATCACAGGCAGCAATGGAAAAACAACCACCAGTATGCTCACGTTTCACATCCTGAAAAAAGCGGGACTTCATGTCGGCCTTGCCGGAAACATCGGTAAAAGCTTTGCCTGGCAGGTGGCTGAAAACGATTTTGATTACTATGTACTTGAAATCAGCAGCTTTCAACTGGACTATATGTTTCGTTTTAAAGCCGATGTAGCCGTGATTACCAACATCACCCCCGATCATCTCGACCGGTATCAGAACAGGTTTCAGGATTACATCGATGCGAAATTCAGGATACTGCGAAATCAGGGTGCCGGCGATTTTTTTATCTACTGTGCCGACGACCCGGTTGTAGGGCAGGAATTAGGCAGGCGCAGCATCACTTCTTCAAAAATACCTTTTTCGTTGGCAGAACCGCCTGACGGAAAAGGTGCTTATATGAAAGACAACAAATTGAATATTAATATATTATCAAATAAAATAACCATGGGAGTAGAAAATTTTGCATTACCGGGGAAACACAATCTTTACAATTCAATGGCTGCCGGGATTATTTCCCGCATCTTTGATATCCGTAAGGACGTAATTAAGGAAAGTATGTCCGAATTTCAGGGGGTGGAACATCGCCTGGAGTTTGTGACCAAGGTGCACGGAATAGAGTTTATCAACGATTCAAAAGCCACCAATGTAAACTCTACATGGTATGCCCTCGAAAGTATGACACATCCTGTAATCTGGATTGTGGGCGGTGTGGATAAGGGCAACGATTATTCCTGCCTGAAACCCCTGGTTAAGGACAAGGTTAAGGCTATCATTTGCCTGGGCACCGATAATGACAAACTGATAAAAGAGTTTGGAGACCTGGTGTCTGAGGTAAAAGAAGCCAGATCGGCGGAAGAAGCCGTACAGATTTCTTATGCCCTCGGAAATCCGGGAGATGTTGTGCTGTTGTCGCCGGCCTGTGCCAGTTTCGACCTGTTTAATAACTACGAAGACAGGGGCATGAAATTCAAAAGAGCTGTTTACGACCTATAAAAAATAGTAAAAATGAAGAAATTTTTTCAAAATTTCAAAGGCGATAAAGTTATCTGGGCTGTAGTGGTCATAATTGCCCTGTTTTCTATTCTGGCGGTGTACAGTTCAACCGGTACGTTGGCATACCGCAGTAAGAAAGCTGCCGGTAATACGGAGTTTTTTATTATGAAACACTTTTTTACCTTAATCATGGGTATAGCCCTGATGTATGTTTCTCACCTGATAAAATACACGCATTACTCAAAGATCTCGCAGATATTGGTTTTTATTGCCATCGTGCTGCTGCCAATCACCCTGTTTACGGGAAGTTCCGTGAATGAGGCTTCGCGTTGGCTGACACTGCCAATCATCGACCTGAAGTTTCAGACTTCCGACCTTGCCAAGCTGGCCCTGATCATGTATCTCGCCAGAGAAATCTCGCGAAGGCAGGAAAAAATGGACGACATCAAAACAGGTTTTCTTCCAATAGTAATACCTATAGTCCTTATTTGCGTGTTTATTTTGCCTGCCAACTTATCCACCGCTGCCATTTTATTCATGACCTGTGTCATTCTGATGATCGTCGGCAGAGTGAAAATAAAATACATCGTTTATCTTTTTGGTATCATGCTTGTTGCCGGTGGACTGTTGGTGCTCATACTAAAAAACACGCCTTACGAAAGCCGTGTTTCTACTTGGACCAACCGTCTGGCTACCTACTTTGGCGAAGAAAAAGAACAAAACCCCGACGACGTCTATCAGATCACTCAATCGAAGATAGCCGTGGCTCAGGGCGGTTTCTTCGGGAAATTTCCCGGTAACAGCACGCAACGCAACGTGCTTCCGCAGGCGTATTCTGACTTTATTTATGCCATCATTCTCGAAGAATACGGCTTTTTAGGCGGACTGGTGGTGATGCTGTTATATATGATTTTGTTGTACCGCGGGATACGCCTGGCCACCAAATGCGACAAGATTTTTGGCGCCTTGCTTGGGCTGGGGGTGAGTTTTGCCATAGTGTTTCAGGCGGTAATCAATATGGGCATAGTGGTGGGACTGTTTCCCAATACAGGGCAGCCGCTGCCGCTGATAAGCATGGGAGGTACTTCTATCTGGTTTACCAGTATCGGCATCGGCATCTTACTCAGCATCAGCAGGGCCAACGATGAGTCCGAAAAACAACGCCAGGAGGCAGCACAAAATAATAACTTAAAAACTGTATCAGCAGATGCAAACTAAAAACTACAAATTTATCATCAGCGGAGGCGGTACCGGAGGTCATGTTTTCCCGGCGATCGCTATTGCCAATGCCTTGAAGAAAAGTTGTCCGGATGCCGAAATTCTGTTTGTTGGTGCAAACGGCCGTATGGAGATGAACAAAGTGCCCGAAGCCGGATACAAAATCATAGGATTGAACATCAGCGGGCTGCGCCGAAGCCTCTCACCGCAAAATATTGCCACCCTGTTTAAGCTTCTCTCCAGCCTGCAGAAAGCCAAAAAAATTATCAGGCAATTCAAACCTGATGCCGTCATCGGTGTCGGCGGCTATGCCAGCGGGCCGGTATTAAAAATTGCCGCATCCAAAAAAATACCCACCCTCATACAGGAACAAAATTCGTATCCCGGCATCACCAACAAAATATTATCCAAAAAAGTCAACAAAATTTGTGTGGCTTATGATGGCATGGAAAAGTTTTTCCCCAAGGAGAAAATTATTCTTACGGGCAACCCCGTGCGGCAGGATATGACTGTGCTGCAGGGCAAACGGGAACCTGGCCGGGAATTCTTCGGGATGGATACTGTCCGCAAAACCATTCTTGTGGTGGGCGGCAGCCTGGGTGCGCGCACCATTAACAATGCGATTCTGGAGAAACTCGAACTATTTAAACAAAACAATATTCAGCTGATCTGGCAAACCGGGAAAACTTTTTTTGAAACAGCGCAAAAAGCCTGCGAAAAATACAAGGATAGCGGGATAAGCTGCCACGCGTTTATTTCGAAAATGGATTATGCCTATGCCGCCGCCGATGTGATCGTGTCGCGTGCCGGAGCCATCGCTATTTCAGAGATGTGTCTTGTGGGGAAACCCGCTATCCTGGTGCCTTCGCCCAATGTAACGGAAGACCATCAGACAAAAAATGCCCTGGCCCTGTCGGAAAACGATGCTGCAATCCTGGTAAAAGATGCCGAAGCAGCCGAAAAACTGGCAGCCGAAGCCATAGCCCTCGTGCAGGACGATGCGCGTGCTGCCCGCCTTGGCAGCCATATAGCGCGGTTTGCCCATAAAGATGTAGCCGACCGTATTGCAGGAATAATTTTAGAAATGATTAAGTGAGCGGTATGACAAGCGGAACAAGTAAGACATATTATTTTTTAGGTATCGGTGGGATCGGTATGAGCGCCCTGGCACGCTTTTTTAAGAGACAGGGGCATCGGGTGTCTGGTTACGACAAAACCCCGACCAAACTAACCCAACAGCTTATCGATGAAGGCATCGACGTGCATTTTCATGAAGATATCAGCGCCCTGCCTTCCGGCATTGACCTGGTGGTATATACGCCGGCCGTACCAGTGGAACATGCTGAATACCGGTACTTTATCGAAAACAAGGTGCCTTTAAAGAAAAGAGCCGTGGTCCTCGGTGAGGTGGTAAAAAATAATTTTCTGATTGCTGTAGCAGGAACCCACGGAAAAACTACCATTACCGGCATGATAGCACATATTATGCAATCGTCCGGCATACCAGTCAATGCATTTATAGGCGGCATCGTGAAAAATTTTCAATCCAATCTGATTTATACCGAAAATGCTGTGGTAGCCGTAACCGAAGCCGATGAATACGACCGTTCATTTTTATCACTCGACCCAGATATTGCCATTATTTCTGCCATCGATGCCGATCACCTGGATATTTATGCCGATAAAAAAAACCTGGTGGATTCCTATCATGCCTTTGCCGGCAAAGTAAACCCTATCGGCACCCTGATCATAAAAAATGGCTTGCCCGAACCGGCATCGCACGAGTATAACTTGTTTCATTATGATAAAAATGCCGTCGCAGATTTTTATGCAAAAGACGTGTATATCGAAAATGCCAGGTATCACGCTACGATTTGTCTGCAAGAGGAGGAGGTACAAGTTGTCTTGAACGTCCCCGGATGGCACAATGTGGAGAATGCGGTAGCTGCCGCTGCCGCCTGCTATGTCTTCGGAGCAGGCGCTGCTGAGATCAAACAGGGATTGGAAACTTTCGAAGGCGTGAGCCGTCGCTTTGATGTCAGGTTTCAACACGGAAATACCACCTATATCGATGATTACGCCCATCACCCGGAAGAACTCCGCGCCTTTATCGGGGCGGTCAGGGAACTTTATCCCGACCGGAAGATTACCGGCATATTTCAGCCGCATTTGTACTCCAGGACAAGAGATTTTGCCGCTGAGTTCGCCGCTGTGTTGGATAATCTTGACGAAGCCATCCTGCTCGATATTTATCCTGCACGCGAACTGCCTATCGAAGGCGTTACCTCCGGTATTATTCTTGAAAAAATGAAGATAGCCGATAAGAAAATACTTTCGAAAGAAGCCCTGCTGGCAACATTGCGCAACCACCAAACCGAAGTGTTGCTCACCATGGGCGCCGGTGATATCGATCAGTTAATAGAACCATTGATGAACTTGCTGAAAGAAAAAATGTGATATGAAAAAAAGATCTTTCAAAATCCTTTTGTGGATAGTTTCCATAGTACTGTTTTTCGGGCTGGTGGGTTTTGTGGTAAAAAAACACAACAACACCACCTGCAAAAGTGTCGAGATTAGTATCCAGGCCCCTGCGGAATATGCTTTTCTCACCGAAGATGATGTGATGTCGTATCTGCGTGAGGCAGGAGGGGCACTCGTGGGAAGCCGCCTGGCCGATATCGATATCGAAAAACTGGAAGCCGCCGTCAACAGCAAACCTTACGTGCTGGAATCCAAGGTGTATATGTCGCTCAGGGGCGTGTTGAAAATAGACATTACCCAACGTACCCCCATAGCGCGTGTGCAGCCCGATGTACGGCTCCAGAATATTAACGACATCGACGGCAGCCCTTATTATATTACTGCAGATGGCGGGATGATGCCTCTTGTGCCCGGCAAAACAGCCAGGGTGGTCTTTGTTAACGGGAATATCCGCAATTTATATAATGAAAACATAAAACTCGATGTGGACTCAGCTTATGTGGCACAGGATACTCTGGGTTTTTTCTCCACCATGTATTCTTTGTATGATGTGGCGGCTTATATCGAACAGGATAAGTTTTTAAAAGCTCAGATACAGCAAATTTTCGTCGATGAAAAAGGAGAACTGATTTTGATACCCGAAGTGGGAAAACATATTGTTATCTTTGGAGACGGAAAACAGATCCCGCAAAAATTCAAAAGGTTGAAAATTTTCTACGAAAAAGCAGCCTTTGTCAAAGGGTGGAGTTATGATACCGTAAATGTAAAATATAATAACCAAATAATTTGCTCATAACATAATAAATTTATACACATGGAACCATCAGAAATCATTGTAGGTCTTGATATTGGCACCAAAAAAATCGCCGCCATAGTCGGGCGCCGGAGCCAGTTCGGAAAAATAGAAATTCTTGGCCACGGCCTTGCCGAGTCCATCGGTGTTAAACGGGGAGTGGTAATAAACATAGATAATACAGTAGAGTCTATCAGGGCGGCCATCAAAGAAGCCGAGGCTACTTCAGGAGTCATTATCAAAAGTGTAAATGTCGGGATTGCCGGACAACACATAAAAAGTCTTCAGCACCGCGGCAGCATTATCCGCGACTCCTCCGATTCGGTGATCACACAGGCGGACATCAACCGGCTGATCGATGACATGTACCGTTTGGTAATGCAGCCAGGCGAAGAAATCATTCACGTGATACCTCAGGAGTATATCGTGGACAAAGAAACAGGCATCAAAAAACCTATCGGCATCGCCGGGGTAAACCTCGAAGCCAACTTTCATATCATCACTGGGCTGGTTACTGCTGTTCGTAATATCTACCGTTGTGTGGACAAGGCAGGCCTCGAAATAGTGGACCAGGTTCTGGAACCCCTGGCATCGGCCGACGCCGTGCTGATTGATGATGAAAAGGAAGCCGGCGTGGTGCTGGTGGATATCGGAGGAGGAACTACCGATATTGCCATCTTCCACGATGACATTATCCGGCATACCGCCGTAGTGCCGCTGGGTGGTGATATTGTTACCGAAGACATCAGGGAAGGCTGCACCATCATTAAAAAACATGCCGAAAAACTCAAGGTTAACTATGGCTCGGCGCTTGCCAGCGAAAGCAGATCCGATGAGTTTGTATCTATTCCCGGACTGCATGGCAGACCCCCCAAAGAAATCAGCCTGCGCAACCTGGCCGGAATAATACAAGCCCGCATGGAAGAAATCATGGAATATGTCTATAACGAAATCAAAGCTTCGGGTTACGAAAGAAAACTGATAGCCGGCATAGTGCTCACCGGAGGAGGCGCTCAACTGAAAAACATCGTGCAGCTCACAGAATTTATCACCGGCATGGATGCCCGCATTGGATACCCCAACCAGTACCTTGCCGATAATGTCCCCGAAGAAATTGCACTGCCTATGTATGCCACCGGTGTAGGCCTGGTGATCAAAGGACTTGAAAAACAACAGAAATATACCGAGGAAGTTCCGAAAGAAAAAAAGGAAGAACCCGTACAGACACATTCTGTGAAAAACAAAGGCAAATTTTTTGACTCTTTGTTTAACAAGGGAAAACACTTTTTTGACGACGATGTAAACTAATATTAACAAGCTTTTGAACCGGCAGGTGTTTTTGTATTGATGATAATACCGTGCCGGTGTCGTTGCCAGAGGTGTGAAACCGCCTGTTTTAAAGAAAAAGAAGAGTTTCGAAAATTAACAAAGTATAGTTAATAATTATTTTATTTTGTGTTAACGTGCAAAGGATAATAGAATTATTTTAGTAAATTCAATAATAACAACAATATGACAATAAAATTTGACAGCCGAAAAGACTCATCCTCAAAGATTAAAGTTATCGGAGTAGGCGGAGGTGGCAGCAATGCTGTGAATCATATGTACAAACAGGGAATCATCGGGGTGGATTTTGTTGTGTCAAACACTGATTGCCAGGCCCTCGACGCCAGTCCTGTGCCCAATAAAATTCAACTGGGATCTTCGCTTACCGAAGGTCTGGGCGCAGGAGCCATTCCCGATACCGGACGCAAAGCCGCACTGGAAACTATAGACGAAATAAAAGAATTTTTACAGCCCAACACCAAAATGGTTTTTATTACGGCCGGCATGGGCGGCGGCACAGGCACCGGCGCAGCCCCCGTAATAGCTCAGGCAGCCCGCGAAATGGGCATACTCACCGTAGGCATCGTTACCCTGCCATTTTCTTTCGAAGGAAAAAAACGTAAGAAACAAGCACAGGAAGGCCTCGATGAATTGAGAAAATATGTGGATACCCTGCTGGTAATCTGCAACGACAAGTTGCGCGAATTGCACCGCGACCTGAAACTTTCTGAAGCATTCAGCAGAGCCGATGATGTGCTTACCATTGCAGCCAAAGGTATCGCCGAAATCATAACCGTGAGCGGATATATCAACGTGGATTTTAATGATGTCAATACCGTGATGCGCAACAGCGGTGTGGCCATTATGGGTACAGGCCTGGCTGAAGGCGAAAACCGCGCGGTGAAAGCCGTGGAAAACGCCTTGTCGTCGCCGTTGCTCAACGAAAACGATATTACCGGCGCACAAAATATCCTGCTGTATATCGCTTCGGGTTCCGAAGAAATCACTATGGACGAAGTTACTGAAATCACTGATTATATCCAGGATTCTGCCGGTTCGTCTGCGGAGATTATCTGGGGCAACGGCACCGATGAATCCCTGGGAAGCAAAATCAGCGTAACCCTCATCGCTACCGGGTTTTCGGGAGGAGAAAAATCCGAAATACTCCAGGTAACAGAAAAGCAACCAGAGAAAATTGTGGTAAGCCTCGAAAAAGAACCCGTAAAAGAAGTGGAGAAAAAGCCTGAGGTGAAAGACGAAATGGTGTTGTTTACCAAAGAACCCGAAAAAGAAGAAATAAAAATAAGTAACCCGGTGATCACTGTTTCCGAACCTCCTGTCAGCGAAAAGCCGAATACTATCGTTACGGACAACAGCGAGAAAGAATTGAAAATCTCTTTCGATGTAAAACAAAGCGATACCGAGTTCTTTGTTTATACAAAAAAGGAAACCGCCGAAGCTTCTTTTGTAAATGAACCCGCCAGCAATGGCAATACCAAAACAGAGGAAACCCAAAAGGAAAACTTCAATACCGAAGAGGTAGAACGGCTAAATAAAAATCATCCTGACAGGGTGGCCAATCTGAGGGCCATGAGTCTCAAAATAAAAAACAAAGACGGCCTGGAAGAAATTGAAAATACGCCGGCATACATCCGCCGCAAGGTGCTGCTGGAGAACAACAAGCCCTCGTCCGACTCCGAAATTTCCGACCTGTCTATTGGATCGGAAGACGGTGATAAACCGGGGATCAAAAAAAATCCATACATACACGATAACCCAGACTGATTTTGTTATGAGCCTCGAACTTAAGATCAACGAAGATATCAAGCAGGCGATGCTGGCCAAGAACAAGGACTTGCTCGAAGCCCTGCGCGCTGTGAAATCGGCCTTGCTGCTGGCAAAAACCGAAAAGGCCGACGCCGTGGTCAACGAAGAAGCCGAAATAAAAATTTTGCAGAAACTGGTTAAACAGCGCCGCGAAACGGCAGAGATCTATGCCTCGCAAAACCGTAAAGACCTTGCCGATATAGAGAATTTTCAGGCTGACGTGATTCAGAAATATCTGCCTGAACAAATGGGCGAAGAAGAATTGACGGCCATTATTAAAGCAATCATCGCCGAAACAGGTGCCTCCTCTATTAAAGAGATGGGCAGGGTGATGGGTGCAGCGGCCAAAAAATTGGCCGGCAAAGCCGACAATAAAACGATTTCAGAAAAAGTAAAACTTCTGTTAGGCCTCTGATAAACGCCGCCCTGCGGGTGTGTTTGTTTTCCCGTACTTACCACTACCACATAAACTCCAATTATTGGGGTCAATAATGAAAATAATGCCCTGTAGGTGGCGACATAATGTTTTGCTCTGAAAACTGAGCTATTCGTAACATATCCTATTATTCAAAGAAAGCAAAGCCATTCCTTGTCCGACGCCTGTATCATACATTCTTTCAAAAATACCTCATTAAATATTTTTTAAAATAGTCATTATTGTATAAATTTGTACAAGACACCGGATGTGTTTTATATAAGTTCATTAATGTTCAATTAATACCATGTTTTATGAAAAAATCAGCTATTATCGCGATTATCCTGCTTATGATTGTTTCGGGTAAATCATTTTCACAGGAAACAAAAACACAGACAATAGGTCAAATTAAACCAGCCTTGCTGGTCATTGACATACAGAACGTTTACTTAAGCATGGTACCGGAAATGGAAAAGGGAATAGCTTTATACTATATCAATAGCCTGATTGAACTTTTCCGCAGTAATGGCTACCCGGTGATACGAATTTACCATTTTGATAAGGAATCCGGGCCCAAACCAGGCTCCGAGCAGTTTGAATACCCCGGCACCGTATTGATAAAGGATGAGGATCCGAAAGTTATTAAGACTTACGGAAATGGATTTACTAAAACAGATTTGGACAAAATCCTCAGGGAGAATGGAAGCAATACTTTGTTCCTTTGTGGATTGAGTGCTGTGGGATGTGTGCTGGCAACCTGGATCGGGGCGCAGGACCACGATTATAAAGCCTTTATGGTTAAGGATGCTATCATGAGTCATAATTCCGACTATACAAACAATATCGAAGATATGTTTAATGCAGTTGGCTATGACATAGTGAAAATGATACTCGAAAACTCAGCCCACTAAACAGGAAGAGATGATTGCTGTGCCAAACAGCATCAGTGGCCCATTCAATAAAAGACCGGGAGGTTAATCTACCCTTTTGTGTGTTGGATTTTCGCACCAGATGTCTTATCTGCCCCAATCCCGTATCGTCCCAAATGCTTATCTTTGTGTATAAATTCATGGCAATGATGCAGAAACCAGGGCTTTTTCTTTTTTTACTTTTATCTGTCAGCGGTATTTTTGCTCAAAACAACAGCACTTGCACCCATATCGGCGTGCTATCTTCCGATTCGCTGCAAGGCCGCAAGCCGGGCACTCCGGGAGGCGATGCTGCCGCCATTTATATTCAGCGGCAGATGGTCGAAAACCACCTGAAATTGTTGTTTGACAATGGTTTTCAATATTTTGATGTAGTTACCGATGTACAAGCCGGCAGCGAAAATTCTCTGATTTTTCAAGGCCAAAAATTTATTCTTAAAAAAGATTTTGTTCCTTATTCGTACAGCCGTGATACCGCCATAGAGGCCTCCTGTGTCTTTGCCGGGTACGGACTCAGCATTACGGCCGACAGTCTGCAATGGGACGATTACCATGGCCTCGACGTGAAAAATAAATGGGTGATAGTGCTCAGGGGGCACCCCGGCACTCACAAAAAGCAAAGCCCTTTCGAAAGCTACAGCTCCGACAGGAATAAGATGCTGACGGCTCACGACCGTGGCGCCGCCGGTATCCTGCTGGTGTCGGGACCCTCTCTCGAAAAAGACGATGGGCTGCTGCCCATGACTTATGAAAAAAGCCCCGCCCGCTCTGCTATACCTATGATTAACATAAGCCGCAAAACGGCCGACCTCTTGCTTGCCGAGTCAGGAAAAACGGTAAGCCGGCTGCTGCAGCTTGCCGACAGTGCCGGCCAAGGCGGAGGCTTCCAACTCAACGCAAAGGTGGATGCCAGGGTGGAGGTGATATTTACCAGGGTGAAAACAGCCAACGTGTCAGCTATGTATATGACACGCCCGGCAGCAAAGGAATATCTTGTCATCGGCGCTCACTACGATCATCTGGGCATGGGAGGCAAAGGCTCCGGTTCGCGTAATCCCGACACGGTGGCCGTGCACAACGGCGCAGACGACAACGCTTCGGGAACAGCCCTTGTGCTGGAAGTAGCCAAACGCCTGGCGGAATCAAAACTAAACGGAAAATATAATATCATCTTTGTCGCGTTCAGCGCCGAAGAGTCAGGCTTGCTGGGCTCTTCGTGGTTTGTGCAGCACCTTCCCGTGGATAAACGAAAAATAAAGCTGATGATAAATTTTGATATGGTGGGACGCCTCAACGAATACAGGACACTGTCTGTCGGTGGTAGCGGCACTTTCGCAGATGCGGAAAAAATATTATCGGCCATCAACGATACCAATAAACTGAAATTGGCATTTGCCAAAGAGGGCTATGGCCCTTCCGACCATGCTTCATTTTATGCCGACAGCATTCCCGTGTTGTATTTCAATACCGGTGTCCATCCCGATTATCATCTGCCCGCCGACGATGTGGAAAAAATAAATTGCGATGGCTTGTCGGTTATTTCTGATTTTATGGTGAAGCTGATTGATGAACTAAGCATGAATACTTATGATCTTGCTTTTCGCGAAGCAGGGCCCCGTACTAAAGGTAGTCAGCGTATGGGCCTCAAAGTTACGCTGGGTATCATGCCCGACTTTGCACGGCAGGAGGTCAAAGGGGTGGCCGTGGGAGCCGTCAACGCTGATGGGCCGGCACAGCGCGGAGGTATGAAAAAAGGCGACGTGATAACCGCCATAGGCGAAAAAACAGTAAACGACATTTATGAATATATGGAGCGGCTGAAAACATTGAGTGCCGGAAGTCTTATAACTGTTGATGTGATGAGAAACGGCAAAAAAGAAGTGCTCCTGATACAACTTTAACATTTTGATTATTATGGAACAAATAGTAAACTCCCGGAAAAAAATGGTTATGGCCTGGGCGCTGGCTATCATCATCACACTGGCAGCAGGCTGGTATCAGCGTGTTACAGGTCCTTCACACCCGCTAAAAGTGAATGCTGGCATCAATGGCAAGTCTTATGTTTTTTCGCTGGCCCGAAGTGGCAGCTCGTCGGATAACGAAATACAGGTGCCGGTTACCGACAAAGATGTTAAGGGATATGTAATTTACAGGAGATACCCAACCAACGAAAACTGGGACACCCTGGCGATGCAGCCGGTTAAAGAGGGTTTGTCGGCCTTTTTGCCTGTACAGCCACCCGCAGGGAAGCTGGAATATTTTTTGATGTTTCGCACCACCGGGCAACCCGATATGCTCCTGCAACAGCAACCCACAATCATCAGGTTTAAAGGGGATGTACCCTTATGGATACTGCTGCCACACATATTGTTTATTTTTTTCGGGATGTTGTTTTCCAACCTGGCCGGATTGTTGGCGGCTTTTAAATTCAACAGGGCACGCATATATTCTCTGATTACCTTTATCTTGATTATGCTGGGCGGCATGATACTGGGCCCGGTGGTACAAAAATATGCCTTCGGCGAATTCTGGACCGGCGTGCCCTGGGGCTGGGACCTCACCGACAACAAAACCCTGCTGGCTTTTTTGGCCTGGCTGGCAGCCTTGTTTTTTAACCGTAACAAATTAAGGCCGGGATATATCATTGCGGCGGCTCTCGTAACTTTGATTATCTTTTCGATTCCCCACAGCATGTTTGGCTCAGAGTTAAACCCCGCCACAGGAACTATTACGCAAGGATAAGATGTTTTACGGATAGAAAAATTTGACTAAAGTTGCCGCACCCCGTTATCTCGATGCCAGTCTTTTAATGAATTCATAGAGAAGTCTCACGCCTACTCCGCTTCCACCTGTTCCGCGATAAGAATCTTTTTTGTCGTTGAATGCCGGCCCGGCAATGTCAAGATGTATAAAAGGGTACTTTGCAAAATGTGCCAGGAATTTACCTGCGGTAATGGCTCCTCCATAAGGTCCTCCGGTATTTTTGATGTCGGCAATACTTGATTTGATGAGTTCGTCATATTCTTCCCAGAAAGGAAATTCCACCACGCGTTCAAAAACGCTGTCGCCCGCCGACTGTAATTTTTTGAAATGTTTTTGTGCCTGTTGATGCATGCCTACCATGCCATATTTTCCTATGGCCGAATGTGCCGAGCCCGTGAGCGTGGCTATGGTAATGACCAGCGAGGGATGGAATTTTTTGGCAAAGATCATCCCGTCGGCAAGTATCAGCCGGCCTTCCGCATCGCTGTTGAGCACTTCAACGGTAGTGTCATCGGAATATTGGATGATGTCACCGGGCACCAGCGCATTTCCCGCGGGCCGGTTGTCGGTAAGCGGCACCAGACCTATCACATGCACCGGCAGTTTTGTTTTGGCAACGGCATAAAGCGCCGAAACCACCGCCGCTCCGCCGGCCATATCGTTTTTCATGTTTTCCATGTGGACGGAGGTCTTTAAATTTATACCCCCGGTATCGTACAATAGGCCTTTGCCCACCAGCACTAGAGGCTTGCCGTTTACAGGATGCGTTGGTTCCCATTCCATAATGAGAAATGCCGGGGGATCTATGCTGCCTCTGTTGACGGCAAGCAGGCCGTTCATCCTGTAGGCTGCTATCTTTGCTTTGCTAAGCACCTCGACCCTGGCTCCGCTGTTCTTCAACAAATCCATGGCTTGTGCCGAAAATACCTGCGAATTCATGTGGCACACCGGCTCATTTACCATGTCGCGGCATATGTGGACAGCTTCAGTTAGTACATTCAGGCGCTGCAAATGTTTTTCACCAAAAAGTTTGGAACATACTTTCAAAGTTTTTAATTTCAGTTCTTCTTCCTTGACATTCGACCTGTATTTTATGAACTGATAGGCCGAAAGCGCCATCCCTTCAACAAAGGCCTCAATGTGTGTTTCCTGTAGCCCCTGCGGATACAGGGTGAGTGTTTCCAGATGATGTTCTTCTGCCAGGGTGAGCATTCCATGACCGGCCTTGCGCATCTCTTCTGACACAAGGTGAGGGGCTTTTTTGCCGGTAGAAAGCAAATAAAAAAACAGGTAATGTCCAAGCCGGTCGATGGTGATAATCCCTTTTTTGGTTTTTTTAATTCGGGCCTTCAGATAAGCCTGTTCTGCCTTGTTGAGCCGGTTGGCGGCAGTTTTCAGCAGCTGAGTTTCCGTAGGGCAAATAATGATGATATGGCTGTTTTCCGAAATTTCTTTAACAAGTTGTATCCTGAGTGTCATGTGGCTTTTGTTTAATGATTAGCTATTTTTTGCCGGCTTAGCCCACTGAAAAATCGTAAAATTATCAGCGGGTTGATTTATTAAAAGTCATACAAAAATAGTTTTTCCTTTCAAATGCGTAATTTTGTGTACATGAAGGCGATAAAAATTTTAGACAAGGCGTTAAAAACTGATGCTATTTCCGGTGCAGAGGCGCTATATATTTATGAAAAGGCAGCCTTGCCGGATTTGATTTTTGTTGCAAACGAAATCAGAAAAAAAATGCATCCCGGCAATACGGTGGGCTGGATTATCGACCGAAACGTCAATATTGCCAATGTTTGTGTTTCACAGTGTTTGTTTTGTAATTTTTGCAGAAAGAAAAATCAACCCGATGCTTATATCACTTCGCTGGACCAATACCGGCAAAAAATTGACGAACTTTTTGCCCTTGGCGGCAATCAGCTGTTGCTGCAGGGAGGTATGCATCCTGACCTGGGACTGGATTTTTATGTGGATTTGTTCAGCACCCTGAAATCTTTTTATCCATTGTTGAAGCTGCATGCCCTTGGGCCGCCCGAGATAGTTTTTATTGCAGGTAAAGAAAAAAAATCCTTTCGGGAGGTGCTGGAAAAACTGGTTGAGGCCGGCCTTGACAGCCTTCCAGGTGCAGGCGCCGAAATTTTGTCCGACAGGGTACGAAAGCTTATTTCACCGGCCAAGTGTTCTTCAAAAGAATGGCTTGATGTGATGCGCGAAGCCCATAAATTAAACCTTCCCACTTCGGCTACCATGATGTTCGGACATGTGGAAAACATACAGGAACGCATAGAACATCTGATAAAAATTCGTCAGGTACAGGACGAAAAGCCGCCGGCTGCCTATGGCTTTCTTTCCTTTATTCCCTGGCCTTTCCAGCAAAGCGGAACCCGCCTGATTACGAAGTTTCATATAACAGAGATGGTTAGTCACAACGATTATCTCCGGTTTATTGCTATCAGCAGGATAGTACTGAACAACATACCCAATATACAGCCTTCGTGGCTCACGGTGGGGGTGCCGCTGGCGCAGCTTTGTCTGCATGCCGGGGGCAATGACTTTGGTTCTTTGATGATAGAAGAACATGTGGTGGCTCAAGCCGGCGTCAGCCGGAGGCTCGCAAGTAGAGAGATGTTGCAGGCCATCACCGGAGCCGGTTTTAAACCTCGCCTCAGAAATCAGAAATTTGAGTATTTTTGACATGAAAAAGATTATTTTTTATATTCACGAATCCCAAAAAAAATTAAGATATGAAAAAATTTGCTGTACTTCTTGCCGGCTGCGGCTCACTGGATGGAGCGGAAATTCATGAATCAGTACTGACACTGCTGGCCATAGACAAGCTGGGTGCTTCGTACAGGATTTTTGCACCGGATATTAATCAGTACCATGTAATAAATCATTACAAAAAGCGCCCTATGGACGAAACCCGCAACATACTGGTGGAGGCGGCACGCATTGCCCGTGGCGATATACAGCCTTTGTCGCAGTATCGCCCTGAAGATTATGATGCCCTGGTAATGCCCGGAGGTTTTGGCGTGGCAAAAAACTTATGTACTTACGCATTCGATGGTGCCAACATGCAGGTAAACGCTGAAGTGGAGGCCGCCCTGCAAGCCACGAAAAAACTTGGTAAGCCCATAGGTGCATTATGCATAGCACCGGTGATACTGGCAAAGGTGTTCGGGAATGTTACCCTGACCATAGGAAAAGACGAAACCACAGAGAAAAACATTCAAAGTTTGGGCGCCAAAAACATAAGAACCGGTCATGGCGACGTGGTGGTGGACGAAAAAAACAATCTTTTTTCAACGCCTTGTTATATGCTGGATGCCCATATTTCCAACATCGCCGAAGGCGCCGAAAACCTTATAAAAGCTATGCTTAAAAAAATGTGACGAAAGTTACAATAAAAACAGGCGGGGTTAGTTTTTTTTTCGTAACGACAGCATAATCTCCTTTTTGGTGCTTTAAACAATTTTATGTAATTTTATAGTCTGATAATGTGGTTATGAAAAAACGGTACCTTGTACTTCTTTTGTTGCTTACCATAGGTTTTTCTGCCTCAGCAACACATCAGCGTGCCGGTGAAATTACCTACAAATGGCTGTATGGCCTTACCTATCAGGTTACTATTGTTACGTACACCTATTCTTCCAGTCCTGCCGACCGACCGGAATTAGAGATTTTCTGGGGCGATGGCACTTCAGATATCGTACAGCGCGTGCAGAAGACAGCCATAACATCCGAAATCAATTACAACAAATATACCTACTACGGCGACGGAACGGGTGGTATTCATACCTACCCGGCGCCGGGCACTTACACCATGTGGATGGAAGACCCCAACAGAAACGCCGGCATTGTTAACATTCCCAACTCGGTCAATATCCCGTTTTTTCTGGAAACAACCCTGGTGATCAATCCTTTTCTTGGAAACAATAATTCTCCCGTACTGCTGAATCCGCCCATCGACAATGCGTGTATTTATCAGCCATTCATTCATAATCCGTGGGCTTATGATGTGGATGGCGACAGCCTCTCGTACCGTCTCGACAGTTGCAAGGGGCAGGGCGGTGTCTATATTCCCGGTTTTTTCTACCCTCCTGCAAGTACTATTCTTACTATTGATGCTTCGACAGGTGAGCTGTTGTGGGACAGCCCCCAGCTTAACGGAGAATATAATATCTGCATCATCGTTGATGAATGGCGCAACGGAATCAGGATAGGTTCGGTGCGCCGCGATATGCAAATAACCGTAGTGTCGTGTAACAACAACCCACCGCAAATAGAGCCTTTGCCTGATACCTGTGTCCTGGCGGGAACCTACCTGTCCTTTACAGTAAAAGCCTTTGATCCCGATTCGGGAGTTGTTACGCTCACAGGCAACGGGGCTCCGTTGTTGGTGCCATCCAGCCCTGCCGATTTTCCCCAGCCGGTGCAGGGTACGGGCCATGTAAGTTCGCAGTTTACCTGGCAGACCGAATGTTCCCATGTGAAGAAAAGCCCTTACCAGATGAACTTTAAAGTGATAGATAACGACTATCCCGTACAACTGGTTGATTTTGAATCTATGAATATTACTGTGGTGGCGCCTGCCCCGGAAAACCTTACCGCCACTCCCTCCGGCAACACAATAATTCTTAATTGGGACAGAAGTATTTGTCCTAATGCTGTGGGATACCGCATATACCGGCGAAACGGCTATTATGGTTTTATCCCGGGCCATTGCGAAACGGGAGTGCCTGCTTACACCGGCTATAGTCTGATAGCGTCAACCGATACCATCACTGATACAACCTACACCGACAACAACAACGGTGCAGGGCTGGTGCGTGGCTTAGATTATTGTTATATGGTGATAGCTTATTTTGCCGATGATGCCGAAAGTTATGCCTCTTTGGAGGTCTGTACCGAACTGTCGAAAGACGTGCCCGTAATTACCAATGTTAGTGTCAAAAATACTGATGCCGTCAATGGATCGTTGTGGGTGGGATGGTCTAAACCAACAGAATTTGATACCGTACAAATCCCGGGACCTTATAAATACCTTATCTGGCGGGGCACGGGCTTTAATCCGGCTACATATTACCTCATCGATTCCCTGGCAAATATTAACGATACAGTTTATAACGATACGCTGCTAAATACTCAAAACCTACCTTATCGTTACCGGATAGATTTTTATAATGACGAACCGGGCAACCGCTTTTTTGTAGGATCTACCGCCAACGCGTCTTCCATTTTTCTAATGCTAACACCTTCCGATAATAAGCTGAAGCTTACCTGGCAGCCCGATGTTCCCTGGCTAAATGATTATTATGTGGTGTACAAACAGAATCCGCTGACCACCCTCTATGACTCAATTGCCGTGGTAACAGCCCAAACCTATACTGATACGGGCTTGATTAATGGTACCAGCTATTGTTATTATGTGAAATCTGTGGGCAGGTACACCGCTTCCGGCTTTGCTTTTCCGTTGGTGAATCTCTCGCAAAAAGCCTGCGGCATACCAATAGATAATGAACCGCCTTGTCCACCATTGCTCACGGGCGAGGTGGATTGTGAAAATATCCAAAACTTCTTGCAATGGGCGCTTCCCGGTGATGCCTGCGCCGATGATGTAGTGGCTTATAATCTCTATTTTTCTCCGGGTGAGGGAAGCGATTATTCCCTGATATTTTCAACAACCAACCTGCAGGATACCAGTTTTCTTCATACGGGTATGGGGTCTATCGTCGGGTGTTATTATATTACAGCCGTGGATTCCTTCAATAACCAGAGTATACCCAGCAACCTCGTATGTTTTGATATCGATCAGTGTTATTTGTACCAGCTTCCCAATGTGTTCACGCCCAATGGCGATGGATCAAACGACGAGTTCAGGCCGTTCCCCTATGATTTTGTTGAAAAAATCAATATGGTAATCTTTAATCGCTGGGGAACTGTGGTTTTTAAGACTGAAGACCCCGATATTAATTGGGATGGCAAGGATAAAAACTCCAAACGCGATTGTAGTGTTGGAGTTTACTATTATGTCTGTGATGTTTTTGAAAAACGCCTTGGCGGAGTCCAAAAGCGATCGCTCACGGGTATCATTCATCTGATAAGATAAATCCGGCAGCCCTTCCGGACCTTTTTGTTGCGCTGGATGGTACTGATTTTAGTAAATCTTCCTACCTGTTTGATTAGACATGGCATTGTGTAAAATATTTTTGTCGGGTAAAGCCGATTTTTTTTTAATTTTACATTATGAACAAAAAAGTTTCCTTAGTTCTGTCAAGTGGCGGGTGCAGGGGTCTCGCACATATTGGCGTCATTGAAGAATTATTGAATGATGGGTACGAAATAGCATCCGTATCAGGAGCCTCCATTGGATCGCTGATAGGCGGTATCTATGCTTCAGGAAATCTCAGGGCTTTCAGGGAATGGGTTTGCTCGCTGGATGAAGTGGATGTGTATGACCTGATTGATTTTACGCTGACAGGGCAGGGCTTTATTAAAGCAGAAAAGCTTTTTAAAATTATCGAAGAGTTTATTGATTGCAATACGTTCGAAGAATTGAATATCCCGCTATCGGTGGTTGCCACGGATATTATAAAACGTCAGGAAGTGGTGTTTGATAAGGGTAGCCTGATCATGGCCATACGTTCATCCGTGGCTATCCCTACGGTAATAACCCCCGTTTTATACAAAGATATGGTGTTGGTTGATGGCGGCGTAATAAATCCTATCCCTGTCAACTGCATACAGCGTACAGAGGGTGATTTGCTGGTTGTGGTAAATGTCAATGCCAATATTCCTTATCAGAAGCCGGAAATTAAAACATTGCCTCCGTCAGGGAGAGAGTTTTCTTTTAAACGCAAAGCATGGAATTACGCGAAAAGGCATTTCAACCTGTTGTCCGGTGAAAAAAAATCCGATGGCACGCCGGGATATCTCACCGTAATGGACAAGTCAATTGATATAATGCTGGATAGAATATGCGGCCTCACAGTGATGCAGCAACACCCCGATATCGATGTCAAGGTGTCGAGAGAAGCGGCTTCTACCTTTGAGTTTTACAGGGCATACGAACTGATAGAAGCGGGGCGGGCGGCTTACAGATTGGCAAAACAACACAGCGGA
>ENA-UPTA01002023-UPTA01002023.1-activated-sludge-metagenome-genome-assembly--contig:-NODE-2023-length-21597-cov-8.444434_pt1 | contig 21597 bp, 17 predicted proteins | sample MGYA00238184_ERZ773361 | MGnify/ENA primary metagenome ERZ773361 (study PRJEB29100, sample SAMN05720205) | activated sludge metagenome | isolation source: anaerobic digester from wastewater... | reverse complement strand
TCCCGACAAGGTCCCGACAAGGTCCCGAGGTGCTTTAACGAGGGAGGTGCTTTAACGAGGGAGGTGCTTTAACGAAGAGCGCGGTCTAATAAGGGGCCTTGTGACTTGTAACTGGTTTGAAAACCCACAAAAAATCCAGGTTCCCCTCTCCCTTGCCCTACTCTGTGTCTGCGGTGAAAACTTTCGGGTTGGTTTTGCCCCTTCCGTCTCACCTCACGTCTAACATCTCACGCCTCTGAGGTTACCCTGAAGTCTGTCGCCTAGGGATTCTCCGCCCTTCTTTTCTTCCTCCTGTAGTGCACCACATACCCGGCGGCGAGGAACACGCAGGCCGCGATGGAAACGTACGTGGCGGTCTGCATGTACTGATGGACCAGCTCCTGGTTGTTGCCTACCCAGTAGCCCACGTAGGCAAGGATGACCACCCAGATCCCCGACCCGAGGGTCGTGAAGAACAGGAAAAGGGGTATGTTCATCCTTGCCAGTCCTGCCGGAAGCGAGATAAGCTGGCGGATCCCCGGGAGAAGCCTCCCGATGAATGTGCTTATGTGGCCGTGCTTCGCGAAGAACTCGTCGGCCCTGTCCAGGGCCTTTTCGCTCACCAGGAAGTACTTGCCGAACTTTCTGAAGAAAGGTCTCCCGAAGGTAAGGGAGATCCAGTAGTTGAAGATCGCACCAAGGATGCTGCCAGCTATGCCTGCGGCTATGACGAGGAAGAGGTTCATCTGTCCCTGGGATGCAAGATAACCGGCCGGGGGGACCACCAATTCGCTGGGGAAGGGGAAGAAGGACGACTCCAAAAACATCAGGGCCAACACCCCGGTGTAGCCCATCCTGCCGATGGTGGATACTATCCAGGATACTGCCTGTCCCAACATTGCCGTTTCCTGTACCTAGCAGGGGTGCCCGTTCCGGCGACCCGTCATGGAATCTATGTCTATTCTGACAACGGCTACCGCTGCCATGGCATGGTCGGGGAAAGGCAGTTCCCGCCCAGCGAACTGCCTGACGACAACGTCAAGCCCGGCCCTTTTCTCTTCGGCGCCTTCCAGTACGGTGGCCTTCCCGAAACCCACCACGCTCCTGTATTTAAGGGTCCATTCGCAGGGGTCGGGATCTGAGACTATCTCGATGTCCTCCTCTATTTCGAAGCAGACCCTGGGGTTCTTTCGCAGACACTCCATCTTCTTCCCCCCGTTGAAGCCGTGGAAGTAGATGGCTTCCCCGTCAAATCCGAAACACACCGGAACCATGTAGGGGTACTCATCGTCGAAAAAAGCCACCCTGCAGATCTTGCCCCTCTCCAGGATCTCCCTGATCTGTGCAACGTCGGTTATCTCCTTGTCCTTGCGCCTCACGGTCTCTCCTCCTCTTGCCCTTCATGGTGTTCCTGATCTATAGGGGTCTGGATCCCCACCATTCTGGCGGCCCTTCCGTTGCGGTCCCTGCGGACCACGAACCCCCGGCTCCGGATCCTCAGCCAGGTTCCCTCCTTCTTGAGCATCCTGAAGTCAACCTCGTAGGTGTTCTCCCCATTCCCGCCGGAGAGTATCCTGTTCAACAGGTCCATCATCCTGGGCAGGTCATCGGGGTGGACCTGTCCCTTCCAGGTTTCGATGGACTGCCCCATCTCGCAGGGGGAGTAGCCCAGCATGGTCTCATAGGCGGAGTTCATGGCGACCCTCCCCTCGCCAACGTCCCACTCCCAGAGCCCCGAGGGGTGCGCAGAGACCAGAAGATCAAGCTGGCGCGCCTTCTCCTCGAGGGTGGCAGCCTTCTCCCGACGGTCCATCTCGGTTCCGATGACGTGGAGGGCGAAGGAGATATCCTCGGCGAGCTCCGAAAAGAGGAGCTGTTCCTCGGGGTCGATGGGCGATTCCCCGGTTACGGATACCGAGATCAGCCCAAATATCTTGCCTGAGAATTCAAGCCTTGTGGCCATGATCCCGGCCTCTTCGTACCTGTCCAGCAGGGGGCAGTCGGTCATGGTTATGATGCCGCGCTTGATGTGGACCCCCGGCTCCTTCAGGACGGACATCCCCCATTCGTTGAGCATGCCCTTCCTTATCCTCTCCGACAGGGGCCTCCCGTCGGGGCCTATGCCGGCCTCAGATACGGAGGCCAGGCTTCCGCCTTTTCCGAGGATCCCTATCCATACGTTCCGGTAACCCCTTGTCTCCACAAGGTGAGCGCAGATCTCCTGGACGAGCCTTTCGCTGTCCTGGTGCCTGCTGATCAGCCGGTTGACTCCTCTTATGGAACGGAGGATCGAGTTAAGGTGTCTCAACTCCTCCTCGGTCCTCTTGATGTCGGTCATATCCCTGGCCACCGCCTGGATCTCAGTAAGGTCGCCCTTCTCATCGAAGATGCCCCTCCTTGACCATCTCAGCCAGCGCTTCTTTCCCGGAGGAAGGGTCAGGCTGTGTTCAAAGAAGGAGGCTGGGTCCGATAGGCGGAGACCATCGGAACAGGTTATTGTTGACGAAGCCTCGGGGTCTCCCATGACCTCCGAAAGGGGACGGGAAAGGATGTTTTCCCTCTCGAGACCGAAAAAGAGGCAGAAAGCATCGTTCACGAAGGTGACCTTCCCTTCGGTGTTGAAGCGGCACACCATCTCGATCTGGCTTTCAACTATGGCGGCATAGCGCCTCTCACTCTCGCGTAGAGCCTGCTCGGCCTCCCTCTGGGAGGTGATATCCCTTCCTACGCACTGAATTGTTACGAGGTTGCCGTCCTGGTCGAAAACGCCCCTGTTTTGCCACTGCTCGAGCCTGATCTGTCCATCGGGGAGCAACGACCACGACTCGTCTGTGTTGGTGGGGTTTTCGGGGGTGAGCCGGTCGAAGTGCTCCCGCTTAAGGCGGGTCGCCTCAGCCTGGTCCACGTGGTCGAAGACGCACTCCCCAAGTATCTCCTCCAGTTTTTTGCCGAAGCGCCTGCAGTAGGATGAGTTCGCGAAGGTGAGGGTCCCGTCGGGCTGGAAGCGGATTATGAATTCGTCCTGGTCCTCCACTATGTTAAGGAACTTCTGTTCGCTCTCCTTAAGGGCCTCCTGGGCCCTTTTCAGCCTGCTGATGTCCCTCCCGACTCCCTGGACCTCCACAAGATCTCCGTTAACGTCGAAGATGCCCCGGTCTATCCACTGGATCCACCGCTTTGCCCCGTCATGCCCCGTCATCTCCTCTTCGCTCACCGATACGGGGTTCTCCCGGGAGAGGGGTTTCACCCTCCTGCAGGCCTGTTCCAGATCCTCGTTTTTCATGAGGTCCTTCAGGGATGAGCCCCTCGGAAGCCCTTCAGGTACGCCGAGGAATTCCCAGAAAGCCCTGTTGGCGAAGATGACCGAGAAGTCGGGCTTTATCCTGACCACGAAGTCTGTCTGGAACTGGAGAATGTCATTCAGGAAACGTTCCGGTTCACGGCGGGCCTCTTCGAGGTCGTGCCTGAGAAACGCCTGGCCAATGATATTGCAGAAAATTTTCCCGCTCGGGGCGTCAGGTCCTCTCCAGGGATCCTGCCTGAGAGAGTTGCCGAAGAGAGCGAAACCCCTGCAGCACTCACCGGCGAAGATCGGATAGGCCACGAAGGACTTCCAGCCCAGGGAGAGGGCGAAGGAGCACTCTTCAGACGCCTCCGGGGGCAGAGCGCTGGTATCGGGGACGTAGACGACGGGTTCCTTTCTGATCCTTTTCGCTAGCCAGGTCCAGGGCTGGTTAATGTGAGGGGTGTTTCCCGGCTCGATTTCAGGATCTGTCCATCGGGCAAGGGGAGTCACACTCTCCCCATCGGTAAAGACATAAACGAAGGCGTGGGTGGCCCCTATATGGGCCGCAATCTCCGAGACGGCCTCACGGGCCTGTCCGGCGATATCTCCGGGTGAAAGGAACAGGGAGGATATCGAAGAGATAAGCCTTTCGAAGGCGAGGTGTCGGACGGTCTCCCTTTCTGCCTTCTTCCTGTGTTCGATATCCCTGTAGATGATGTAGTCAACTACGCTTCCTTCCTCAAGGCGGAAGGGGACCTGGGTAAGGTGGAGGTGAAGATCGGAGCCGTCCTTTCTCTGGCGGACCACCTCGCGGTCGATCTCCTCGCCGCTCCAGAAGCGTTCCTCCAGTTCCCGGGCTTCCTTCTCGCTCCTGGGGTCCCTGGCGACTATGCCGAAAATATCACTGCCAATGACCCGGTCTTCTTTCGAGTAGCCGAAGAGCTCGTAGAAAGCCCTGTTGGCCCGGAGGACCTGCCCTTCCCGGTTGCTCAGGATGATCGCGTCGGGGCAGGCCTCGAAGAGGTTCTCGAAGAAGGCCTTCTCCCTCCTGAGGGCAGCCCTTGCCCTGAGCTCGGAGGTCCTGTCCCGGTAGATGGTGTACTCCACCTCGTTCTCATCGTCGACCTTGAAGGGGAACTGGAGGATCCCCACGGGGATCCTGGTCCCGTCCTTCCGGGTCCTCCACGTATCGAGGCTGAAAGGTTTCCATGTGCTCCAGCTCAGGGCGTCCAGGCCCCGGGCCTCTCTCAGCAGCTCGGGATCCCTGGCGAGGAGGAGGTTAACGTCCTCCCCCTCGATATCCTCCCGGGTGTATCCGAAAAGTTCCGTAAAGGCCCTGTTGACCTTGATCCCCCTTGCTTCTCTCCCGCAAAGAAGAATGGCCTCGGGAGCCTTCTCGAAGAGGTTCTCGAAGAATGCCTTCTCTCTCCTTATGTCATCCTCGGCCTTCTTTTTAAAGGAGATGTCACGGTAGATCCCGTAGGCCCCGACGGTCCGCCCGTCGGCGAGGACCGGTCCGGCCAGGATGGAGACGTTTATCATTTTGCCGTCCTTTCTCACCCTGACCGCGTCGGGGATCATGTGAGGGGTCGAGAAGACGGTTGACGAAACGAGGGATGCCTCGGCTGCGACCTCTTCCGCCCCTGCCACCACCTCGTCGATATCCTTGCCCGTCACTTCATCCCTCCCCCAGCCGAACATGCTGCAGAACTGGGGGTTGGCGAAGATGATCCGGTTGCAGTCATCACAGATGACCATTCCTTCGGGAGAGCTCTCCACAAGGAGGTGAAGATGGTCCCCGACGATCTCAAGGTCTGTCCTCAAACTGTCATCGGACAAGGGCAATCGGCCCACCTCCGAAAGGGTTTACCCCGGGGGGCAGAAAATATTCTATCATGGTCTGTAAGGCGCCCGGGTCTGGACGCAGACCTTCACCTGTCGGAGATCCTCGAAAGGATCCAGGCCATGTTCTTGCCCAGGTTCTCCATTGTCCTGATCCCCTCTTCGTCGCCGGCCACCTCGCCCGGCCCCCTTCCGATGGCCATGTTCCAGTAGCTCGAACCGGGGACCACCATCTCGTTGATAAGGAAGAAGTGGTTGATGGTGTCAAAGGCGTGGATCGAACCACACCTCCTCACGGCGATAACTGCCGCCCCCGCTTTCCGGCGGAGCAGGCCGCCGTTCGCCCTCGAGACGTAGCCCACCCTGTCGATGAAGGCCTTCATCTCTGCGGTGACGTCGGCGAAGTAGGTAGGTGATCCGAGGATGATCCCGTCGGCATCCCTTATCCTTGCTATCCATTCGTTGATGCCGTCGTCGGGGAGACTGCATCTGTCATCGAGGGTCCGGGAACAACCGCCGCAGGCGGTGCACCCCCTTATGGACCGGCCACCGATATGTAACAGCTCTGTATCGATCCCTTCCTTTTGGATCACCGACAGGACCCTGCCCAGAAGCAGCGCCGTGTTGCCGTCGGCCCTGGGGCTGGCGTTGAAGGCCAGGACACGCATGATCAGGACACTCCCTTCCCTTGGTTGTTGGGTATGAAAAGATTTTAGCAGTACCTTGGCGTATATAATGAATAAAAACGAGGGAGATGATGATGTAATGGCTTCCCTTGCCACTCTAGCCCCCCTTATGGCGGTTTTCCTGGCGGGATTCCTCCTCGGCATCCTCGCCGCGCTCGTCCTGAGGGTCATCCATGGACGCACCGCCAGGGACCTTGCCGAGGAGCTCTTCCGCGAGAGCGAGGCCGAACGCAGGGACCAGATCGAGGCAGTAACGGAGCATATCAAGGCCGTCTTCGGGGACCTCTCCCTGGAAGCGCTGTCAAGGTCCACGGAGGAGTTCCTCAAGCTCGCCAGGTCACGCTTCGAGGCGGAGAGGGATCTGGGTGAAAGGGATCTGGAAAGAAAGAAGGAGCTCATAGATCGCAGGCTTGAAGAGATGGCGTCAAAGCTGGAGGCCGTCTCTTCACTGATGAGAGAGCTCGAGAAGGACCGGGCATCCAAGTTCGGGGAGCTTGCCGACCGCCTTAGGGAGGTCAACGAGAGGACAGCCGATCTGAACAGGACAACGGGAACTCTCAAGGAGGCTCTTTCTAGCTCCAAGGCCAGGGGGCAGTGGGGTGAACGGATGGCCGAAGATATCCTTCAGATGGTCGGTTTCGTTGAGGGCGTGAATTACGCCAGGCAGAGGACCCTGTCCGGGTCCGGAAGGAGGCCCGACTTCACCTTCTTGCTACCCAGAGGGCTTACTCTTAACATGGATGTGAAGTTCCCCTTTGACAACTACCTCGCCTGGCTGGGCGCCACAAGCGATTCCGAAAGAGATCAGTTCCGCAGATCCTTCCTGAAGGATGTGAGGGACAGGATCAGGGAGGTTGCCTCGAGGGATTACATCGACCCCGGACAGAACACCCTCGACTACGCCCTTCTCTTCATACCCAACGAACAGGTGTACTCCTTCATCCACGAACAGGAGCCGGGCATGGTCGATGAAGGGCTCAGGCAGAGAGTGGTCTTCTGTTCCCCCGTAACGCTTTACGCTGTCCTTGCCGTGATAAGGCAGGCCGTGGACAACTTCACCCTGGAGCAGGCCTCGAAGGAGCTGTTGGGCCTCTTCGGAGCCTTCAGCAAGCAGTGGAAAGAGTTCCTCAAGAAACTGGAGCACCTGGGGAAGCAGCTCGAAGGGGCCCGAGATGACTATGAGAGCCTTATCAACACCCGCCGCAGGGCACTGGACCGCCCCCTGGAGAGACTGGAGGAGATCCGGAAGCTGGGCGGTATTGGCGCCGCCCCCATGGAGGAGGGCCTCCCAGAACGCAGCGATGACGGTGATGGTGGCCAGATTTCATCTGATTGACTCGTTGCGGTAGTCTTCCAATGGATGATACAATCTGAATTGTGCGACTTGTAACAGACAATACAATCCGCTGATGCTGCCTCGGAAGGTTCTCGGCCGATCTGAAAGGGGGTGCACCGCATGCGAAAAAGGGATCTCCTTCTATGCTGCGTGGCGGTGCTTGCCCTCTGCCTTTTTCTCCCCTCGGGTACCGCCTGGGCGTTCCGTCACGTGAAGGCAGGTTTCTACCAGAACAAACCTCTGGTTTTCAGGGATGCCGACGGTGTGGTCAAGGGTATCTACGCCGACTTCCTCAACGCCGTGGCCGTAGAGAACGAGTGGACCGTAGAGTGGGTGGAGGGGACCTTCGCCGAAGGGCTCGAGAGGCTTGAACGCCGCGAGATCGACATAATGACGACCGTCGCCTGGACGGAACAGAGACAGGAGCGGTTCGATTTCACCCGCAAGGCGGTCATCTCCAACTGGGGGGTTTTCTACTCCCGCCGGGGCATGACCGCAGAATCGATCCCCGACCTGGAAGGCATGAAGATAGCCGTAGTAAGACGGGACGCCTACGCAGCGTCCTTCCGGGAGCTGGCCGACAAGTTCGGGGTAACTTGCTCCTATCTTGAGGTGGACGACTACCCTGATGTATTCAAGGCCATCGAGGAGTGGAGGGCCGAAGCCGGTCTGGTAAGTCGCCTCTTCGGTCTGGCCAACGAGAGCGACTATCCTGTGGACAGGACCAACCTCTTCATTGAACCCATGGAGCTGAGGTTTGCAGCCCCCAAGGGATTCAGTGTTACCATCCTCCAGATCCTGGATTTTCATCTCACCAAGTGGAGGACGATCCCGGACTCCCCTCTTAACATGTCTATCCAGAGCTGGCTTCCCGGCGAAAGACCCATCAGTGTGATCCCCCGTTGGTTCCCATGGTTCGTGGGGGCGGCGCTGGCCCTTGTGCTGGGGGTTCTCTTCGCCAACATGATGTTGAGGCGGCAGATCTTGTCCAGGACCAGGCAGCTGCTCAAGAGCAGGGCGGACCTCTCGCGGGAGAAGGTCTTCTTCGAAAGGCTCTTCGAGGAGTCCCCCGATGCCCTTGTGCTGGAGAGCAATGATGGCTGCAGGATCCTCCGCGTCAACATGGGTTTCGCCAGGCTCTTCGGCTACACCCCTGAAGAGGTGGAGGGGAAGACCCTTAACGACGTGATAGTCCCTGAAGAACTGCTCCAGGAGGGTATGGCCCTTGACGCGGAGACCGCCCAGGGCAACCCCGTCGCGGTGGAGACGGTCAGGAAGAACAAGGACGGGAAGCCCATCGACGTCTCCCTCATCTCCGTGCCGGTGACCCTGGAGGAGGGGGTCGTGGCTTCCTATACCATCTACAGGGACATATCGGCCACGAAGAAGGCCCAAAGGGAACTCATAGAAAGCCGGGAGCAAATCCGCAAGAGCCTGGAGAGCATGCGTCGAACCTGGGAGCAGACCATTGGCGTCCTTGCGACCGCTGCGGAGACGCGGGACCCCTATACCGCCGGTCACCAGAGGAACGTATCGGCGCTCTCTGAAGCCATTGCGACGGAACTTGGCCTGGACGAAGACAGGGTCAACTCCGTCAGGATGGCAGGGCTAGTCCACGATATCGGAAAGATAAACATCCCTGCGGAGATACTGAGCAAACCGGGGGCCCTCGGGGAGGTCGAGTTCGCCCTTATCAGGACCCACCCCGAGATCGGCTACGAGATCATGAAGAACATCGAACTGCCCTGGAACCTGGCCGACATGATCCTCCAGCACCACGAAAGGATGGACGGTTCAGGTTACCCCGCCGGCCTGAAGGAGGAGGAGATACTCCTCGAGTCGAGGATCCTGGCCGTGGCCGACGTGGTGGAGGCCATGTCCTCTCACCGCCCCTACAGGGCGTCACTCGGGATAGAGTCCGCCCTCAAGGAGATAGAGGAGAACAGGAAGAAAAAGTATGACGCCGATGTAGTCGACGCCTGCATCAGGCTTTTCAGGGAGAAGGGGTTCCAGTTCCCGGGCCCCTGATCAGGGATCACCAAGATCATGGAGGTGATAGAGGATGCGAAAGGCACTTGTGGCGATCGATGGAAGCGACATCACGAAGCCGCTGGTCAGGTTCGCCTTCGAGCGGGCCAGGAAGGAGAAGCTGGAGGGGCTTGACTTCATCTACGTGTTCCAGCCATACCCCGCGGCGCTCTTCCCCGGTATGCCGGTCCCGGTGACCCTTGAGGAGGGGCACGCCGAAGCGACCAGGAAGGCCCTGGAGGCCCTGGTCCAAAAGGAGCGTGAGGAGACAGGTGCCGAGAAGGTGGAGGTGTCCATGATCTTCCCCTACGGTAGCCCCTCGGGGGAGATAATCCGCCAGGCCGAGGAGTTCCCCTACAGGTCCATCTTCATCGGTCACAGGGGAATGGGGGGCCTGGAGCGGTTCTTTATTGGCAGCGTGGCCGCCAGGGTGGTGGAGCACGCTCCCTGCACGGTCATCGTTTTCCGCCCCAGGGACTGAACCCCGGGGCCTCCTTTAGCCCTGGCCCTCCTTGCCCCTGGTCTTTCTTCGCGAAAAAGGGGCGACAAGGCAGTTGGGCCCGGTGCCTATGAGATCCTTCCTGCCAGCCGCCCTGAGGGCCTCCTGGACGAGTTTTCTGTTGGCCGGGGACCGGTACTGGAGCAGCGCTCTCTGAAGCTTTCTCTCGTGGGCGGACCTTGGGACGTAAACCTCTTCACCGGTCAGGGGATCGATGCCCGTGTAGAACATGCAGGTTGAAAGGGTCCCCGGTGTGGGGATGAAGTCCTGGACCTGTTCCGGATGGTACCGTATCTCCTTCAGGAACTGAGCAAGCTCCACGGCATCGGCGATGGTGGAGCCGGGGTGGCTGGACATCAGGTAGGGGACGAGGTACTGTTCCTTTCCCAGCTTTCTGTTCGCACTGTCGAACTCCCTTTTGAACTCCAGAAAGACCTCCTTCCCCGGTTTTCTCATCAACCGCAGGACCCGGGGAGATACGTGCTCGGGGGCCACCTTGAGCTGTCCGCTGACGTGGTGTTCGCAGAGCTCCCTTACGAGCCCGGGGTCACGGGCTGCAAGGAGATGGTCGTAACGGATGCCCGAGCGGACGAAGACTTTCTTGACACCGGGAAGGGAACGGATCTTTTTGAGGAGTGAGAAGTACCCCGACTGGTCCGTCTCCAGTCCCGGACACGGCCCCGGCCAGAGACATTCCCTGTCGGAGCAGGCTCCCCTGGAGAGCTGAGCCGCGCAGGAGGGGGTGTGGAAGTTCGCCGTCGGTCCGCCCACGTCATGGATGTACCCCTTGAAACCGGGCAGGCCGGTGAGGATCCTTGCCTCCCTGAGGATGGACCCGTCGCTCCTGGACTGGATGATCCTCCCCTGGTGGGAGGATATGGAACAGAAGGAGCAGCTTCCGAAGCACCCCCTGTGGGCCGTTATGCTGAACTGGACCTCCTCGATGGCGGGGACGCCCCCTCTTTCGTCGTACATGGGGTGGGGCGCCCTTGTGTAGGGCAGATCGTATATCCGGTCCATCTCCTCCGTCGAAAGAGGCATGGAGGGGGGGTTCTGCACCACGTACCAGGCTCCCTGGTCCTGGGCGACTGGTCTTCCCCTGAAGGGGTCCTGTTCCAGGTGCTGGAGCCGGAACGCCTCGGCGAAGGCCGCTCTGTCCCGGGCGGTCTCCTCGAAAGAGGGCAGGATTACCGCGTCGGCGGGGAGGTCTCCTCCTTTCGACCGGTAGCATGTACCCCTTACCCCCCTGATCTGATTCACCGGCACCCCTTGGGAGAGGGCAGAGGCGATCTCAAGGACCGGCTTCTCTCCCATGCCGAAGACGAGGAGGTCGGCCTTGCTGTCCACCAGGATGGACCTCCTGACGCTGTCGGACCAGTAGTCGTAGTGGGCGAACCTTCGCAGGCTCGCCTCGACGCCGCCGATGATCAGCGGGGTGTCCTTCCAGGCCTCCCTTGCCCGGTTGCAGTAAACCATCGTGGCTCTCTGGGGCCTGGCCCCGGCCCTGCCACCCGGAGAGTAGGGGTCATCGCTACGGGGTCTCTTCGCCGCCGTGAAGTGAGAGAGCATTGAGTCAAGGTTGCCCGCCGAGACCAAAACACCCAACCGGGGGCGCCCCAGGACAAGAAGATCATCCAGTCTCCTCCAGTCGGGCTGAGCGATCACACCGACACGGTACCCCCGTCCTTCGAGGACCCTCGGTATGACGGAGTTCGCAAAACTTGGATGGTCCACGTAGGCATCGCCTGAGATAAAGACGAAGTCTACCTCGCTCCAGCCGCGGCGCTCCATATCCGTCCCGTTAACAGGGAGAAAACCCTCAGGGCCCCTTGTCATTGGCTATCGCCACCCCGCTGTCGCGGATGTGCAGAAGGAGCTGCAGGTCCCCGCCAGGACTTCAAGGCCATTTCTCTCACAGAAGCAGACCAGTTCTTCCCTGTCGGGCTCTTCCAGGAAAAGGTCCTCCGGGACGGGCGCGTCCAGTCGGAGACGGGCCAGTTCCCTGCTCAGGAAGGCCGAGTCCCGATCCCTCTCCAGTCGGCCCCGGAGGGTCCCCTTCACGGAACTGATCCTCCCGTAAAGAGACTCCAGGTCGCCGTAGCTTTTAACCAGGGACCTGGCAGTGACCGGTCCGATCCCCGGGACTCCCGGGATGTTGTCCGCCCTGTCTCCCATCAGGGCCTGGTACTCTGCCATATGGCAGGGCTCGAAGCCGAAGGAGTCCCTGAAGAGGGAGGCGTCCATCCTGGTGAAGGTATCCCTGCCCGCCGGCCGCATGATCGTTATGTCGCCTTCGTTTAGCGTCTGGAGCAGGTCCTTGTCTGGGGTCACGATGACCACGCCCTTGCCTCGCTCGGCCTCCCTTACGGCAGCGGCGGCTATCATGTCATCGGCTTCGAAGGCACTGTCGGAGAGGACCTTGATCCCCAGAGAGCGTGAGAGGTCCATCATAAGAGGCAGCTGGGCTATGAAGTCCTCCGGAGGGATGGGCCTGTTAGCCTTGTAGGGAGGGTAGAGCCCCTTGCGGAAACTCGGCCCCGGTGAGTCGAAGACCACTGCCCCCTCTCTTGCCCGGGAGCCTTCAATGATCCTTATGAGCATTCTGCCGAAGCCGTAGACCCCGTTCACCGGAACGCCTCCAGGGGACATCATGGGGTTCTTGACACCGAAATAGGCCCTGTAGGCCAGGGCGTGGCCGTCTACGAGGATAAGATCGGTCAATGGGTTCTCCTTCCGGCAAGGAAGCGGTTGTCATCCTCTCCTTGCAGTCGTATGGTATCAGTAAGTGAGGGGGTGCAACAATGGATATCGTGAACGTCGCAGGAAACAGCTGGTACATCCCGGGTCCCACCAACCTGGGGGTCTGCGTCAGGGATGGCCGGGCGCTCCTCATCGACAGCGGCAACGACGAATCGGCGGGGAGGAAGGTCCTTCAGGTTCTGAAGGAAAAGGGGTGGACCCCTGAGGCCATAATTAACACCCACTCCAACGCCGATCACATAGGCGGGAACGCCTTCATCCAGAAGAGGACAGGCTGCAGGATAGGATCTACACGGGCCGAGGCGGCCCTTATTGAAGACCCCTGGCTGGAGCCGGCCCTGCTCTGGGGGGCGTCTGCCTTCGGTGACATCAGCGGGAAGTTCCTCAGGGCTCAGCCTTCGAAGGTCACCGATGTGATACCTTCCTCAGGGACGATCCTCGACACGGATCTTGAAGCAGTTCCGCTCCCGGGGCATTTCCTTGAGATGGTGGGCATAAGGACACCCGAAGGTGTTTTCTTCATAGCAGACAGCCTTTTCTCGGCCTCTGTCCTGGACAAGTACGGTATGGTCGTGTGCTTCGACGTGGCGGCGCAGATGAGGACCATGGAGTACCTGGAAGAGGTCGAGGCAGCACTTTTCATCCCCAGCCACGCAGAACCCTGCACAAAGGTAGGCCCTCTCGTGAAGAGGAACAGGGACGCCCTCGAACTCGTCCGCGACAGGATCGTGGAAGTCTGTACCGCCCCTGCTTCAAGGGAGGACATTCTTGCCGACCTGGCCGGTCTCTTCAACATCGCCCTGAACCCTCCCCAGTACATACTTACCCATATAACGGTATCGGCCCACCTCTCTTGCCTCGCCGACCTGGGGGTGCTAAAGCCCCTCTTCGAAAAAGGGAGAATGCTCTGGACTTCCCGGTAGGGTTTGCGGCAGGGCCACACCAAGAGTCCAGCCTGCTTGACATTTCCCTGCCGATAACGATAATAGTCCCATTGCCGTGAAGGGATTACACGAGGTGGCGCCCCATGGTGGGCGCCTCTTTTTTTGCGTCCTTTCCCAAATACAGGAGGAATATGCTTTTATGGAACAGACCGCAACAATGGAAATAACGGAACAGGAAAGAAAGACCTTCGGGGATTTCAATCTCCGCAAGGAATTGCTCAAGGCCCTTGATGACAGGGGATTCATCGAACCGACCCCGGTCCAGGTGGCCGTTCTGGGCCAGGACAACCTCAATGCCGATCTGATAGTGAGGGCGAAAACGGGTTCGGGCAAGACCCTTGCCTTCCTTCTCCCTCTTATGAGTGACGATCAGCTGGACCCAACGAGACCGGGCGTGGTTGTGATATCTCCCACCCGTGAACTGGCGCTGCAGATCTCCCGTGAAGCTGCATGGGTGTCGAGGGGGATCAACTGCCCCTGTGCGTCCCTTGTCGGCGGCATGGACATGTCGAGCCAGATAAGGGACCTGAGGAGAGGCGTCGCTTTTGCTATAGGGACTCCGGGAAGGATACTGGACCACGTCCGCAGGGGCACACTCTGCATGGACTCGGTACACACCGTGGTCCTCGACGAGGGCGACCACATGCTGGACATGGGTTTCCGCGACGAACTTGAAGGCATTCTTGACGCCGCTTCCGGAAGGAGGAGGACCTGGCTCTTCTCGGCCACAATGCCTCCGGCTGTCCGTGCCCTTTCCCGCAAATACCTTTCCGACCCCAGGATGATCTCGCTGGTGGACGAAGGTGCCCAGCACGAGGACATTATCCATACGGTCTATACGACCCCGAAGAACCGGCAGATGGACGGGCTCGTGAACGTACTGCTGTGGGAGAACTCCTCAAAAGGGCTTGTATTCTGCCACACCAGGGCCGAGACGATCGAGGTGGCCAACCGGCTTACCCAGGAGAAATTCAGCTCCTGCTGCCTCCACGGAGACATGAGCCAGAGGGAGAGGAACCACGCCCTCTCGATGTTCGTATCTGGCAGGGTGTCCCACCTTGTCGCGACCAACGTCGCGTCAAGGGGCCTCGACATTCCCGAGGTGGAGCACGTATTCCAGTTCGGGCTTCCCTCAGACGCCGAGACCTTCATACACCGCAGCGGCAGGACGGGCAGGGCCGGCAACGAGGGGCGGGATATACTTGTCCTTACCATGGCCGAGGCCTACAAGCTGAAGGGAATGCTCAGGAACACCAATATCTCGCTCAACTGGTTGCCCGTCCCGGATTCGCAGGCCATAAGGGCAAGACAGAGGGCGAGGTACGAGGAGAAGATTTTCAGTGTGTGCTCCGACGGTCTTTGTGATACGGGAGAGTGGGCAGAAAGCCTTCTCGAGAGGAGCGATCCTGTGCAACTGGTCACCAATTTGCTCCGGATAGCGGAAAAGAGCATCCGCTCGGGATATTCCCTTAAGGCTGACATGGAAAGGGAGCGCGAGCAATCAGATTCCCGAAGGACGAAGTCAGTCCCTGAAAGGGGCGGGAAGAGGCCCATGGGCCGCAGGAACAGGGGTACTCTTGTCCGGCTTGCAGTTAAGGACGCCGCTGACTGGAACGCCGGGAAGGTTCTCCGGACCGTCTGCTCCGCCCTTGACGTGAGCAGCGGCGACGTTGCAGAGATAATCCTCGGCAAGGACAAGGTAATGGTGGAGCTTTTGCCCAAAGCCCTTGAGAAGTACAACCGGAACCCCGAAAGGCTGTCAGGGTCGGCCCTTTCAAGGATCGCCTCCTCGGGTCGGCGGGGCGGTCAGGCAAGGAAGGACCAGGCCAGGATCAGGACCGCCTGATCAGGAGAGATCGAAAAAGAGAGGCCCCGGGGGTGACCCCGGGGCCTCTCTCGTCCGAGGGATCTCCTCAGGCCATGGTGACCACGGTACCCTCTCGACCCTCCAGGGCGTCAACGGCCTTGAAGAGGGAGGTTATGATCGCCTTTTTCCCGGGGTAGGTCCGGGCGAATTTAACCGCGGCAAGTACCTTGGGGAGCATGCTCCCCGGGGCGAAATGCCCCTCCTCCATGTATCTTATCGCCTCAGGAACGGTCATGTGGTCCAAAAACTGCTGGTTGGGCTTCTTGAAGTTAAGACAGACCTTGTCTATCTCGGTGAGGATCAGGAGTATGTCGGCCTCGATGTCCTGGGCGAGCTTCTCTGCGGCAAGGTCCTTGTCGATGACGGCCGCCACGCCGGTGAGGGAACCGTCCATGTTCTCTATCACAGGGATCCCTCCACCGCCGGCGGTTATCACGATGGTGGTATCCCAAAGGCGCTTGACCGCTGATATTTCCACTATCCTCTTGGGCTCGGGCGATGGGACCACCCTTCTCCAGCCCCGGCCGGCGTCCTCCTTCATTACGTAACCCTTTTCTTCGGCTATCTTTTTTGCCTCTTCCTCGGAATAGAACTGCCCTATTGGCTTGGTGGGGTTCTTGAATGCAGGGTCATTGGGGTCCACCACTACCTGGGTCACCAGCGTAACCACGGGGATGTTCCGGTTTCGGTTCCTGAGGGCATCCCTCAGTGCCTGCTGGATGTGGTAGCCTATGTACCCCTGGCTCATGGCCCCGCAGACGTCGAAGGGCATGGCAGGCGTCTGTTCGTTGACTTTCGAGGCTATCTCCTGGGAAAGGACTATCCTCCCCACCTGTGGTCCGTTGCCGTGTACAATGGCCATCTCGTAATTTTTGCAGCTTATCTCCGCCAGATATTCAGCTGTTCTTCTCACTACCTCGAGCTGCGCTTCGGACGTTGGAGGCGTTCCGGCCTCCTGAAGCGCGTTGCCGCCCAAAGCTATAACGACCTTGGTTGGACGATCCATAGTTCTCTCTCCTTATCCTCAAAGGGATATTTACGGAGAGAATTTTAAACCTTTCATTCAAGAAAGTTCAATAGGGGGAATTGGTCGGGGAATTGGTCTAGATCCTGGTAAGGGTTGCCGACCAGGAGGAGATGATCCTGTCCCTGGCCATCAGTACTCCCCTGTTTGCGTAGGTGTCGGGGTTGACGCCCTTGAGGTACTCCGTGCCGTAATAAAGAACGTCGGGTGATCGGAAAGTGGATAGGATCGAGTCCCCCACAACGGCGAAGGAGCCGACCAGGGGGCCAAGAGAGGGATTCTCGGACCTCCATGTGGTGGAGTCGCTACCTCTCTCGAAGGGGACGATCTCGCAGCGGTTCTGGATCCTCACCGGGGAATTTCCCTCTATCTCCATGAAGCCTTCGTTGATCCACAGGTCACCCTGATGCTCTATCGTGGTCATTCCTGAAAGCTGGACCGTGTCACCCTCGCCGTTGCGGAAGAACCCCGAAGCCTTCCAGGTTCCCTCCTGAAAAAGGAAACGATGACCCATCTTCCTGATAAAGATCCTGCTTTCCAAAATACTCCCCCATTTTGTTCGATCAGATCGTGATAGAATACACGATCTTTCCCGAGGCCGCAACCGCCGAGGACGGATCAGACCTCAAAGGAAGGGTTCCCGGGTTCGATCAGCCTGACCATGGAGGTGCCTCCGCAGTGGCTCTCCAGGAGTCTGACAAGCTCCTCCGACGCCATACGGTGGGTTGCCTCGTCCATAGGTGGCATGGAGTCAAGGTTGATGGCCACGTTGGAGGTCAGGGGGGTTATCTTGCTCGGGTCGCCGTTCTTCCAGCACCACCCCCTGCAGAATACACTGCCATTTGCAGTATCGTGCAGGATTATCTCCCCCGGTTCCGGATTCTCCACGGCCTCAGGGTTCCCCAGGTGGGCAAAGACCTCGTCGCCTTTTGCCGGGCCCAGGCGAAGGTCACCCTCAAGGCACGCAAGGTCGTCACCACCGCAGGGGATGCGATACTTCAGGCTGATGATGTTGAAGATGGCCACAAGCCTGTTGATGAACGGCAGGTCCTTCCCGGAGCGCGTCCTCTTGATAAGGTTGGCAATGGATGGGGGGAACTTGTTGGGGTTGAGTCCCATCTGTTCGAAGACGGAACGCCAGGCCGAAATGAGGGGGTACTCCTTGTAGTTCTCAAGTTCCGGGTCATTCCTGACACCCAGCTCGGCTTCCCTGAGCAGGTCAAGGAGGGCCGGGTCCTCCTCGGCGTTGTCCAGGTCCTTTCCCACCACCACGTAGCGGCGGTACTCAGGCCACCTCTCGAAAACCTCAGGTGCAACAAGTATCCTCATAGGGAGCCTCTCCTTTCAGGCACGGTCTCTTCTCGAGTATGCCATGTATAATAACAGGACTATCCAAGGGAGGGTAAGGAATGCGAGAAGATCGCCCCGACGGAAACAGGAAGGCTCTCTTTTTCTTTTGCGTCGGTGAAGGCTATGATCACGTCTCAAGGCTGGTCTTCGATAAGGTTGTAGAGCTGTTCCAACCTGTTGAGCTGGGAATATCCCTGGACGGGTACCCCGTAACGGAGTACGTGGACGACAAGGGGGACAGCTTCTGCTTCATGCGCCAGGAGATGCTCGTCAGCTACGACTTCAGGCGCTACCTCCCCTTCCTGAGAGAGCACTTCCTTGATCTTGACCTTGCCGCCGAGGTGAACTGGCACGAGGGTGCCAACGCGCCGGACAGGGTCATTACTGTTCACACCGTGGGGGACGTGGACGCCGGGGTTTTCACCCCCGCCGTTCCTGGTTACATGAGAAACCTCCTTCATGCCATGGAGGAGGAGAGGGCCCGGGCGGGGATCGATGACTTCCGCGTGGTGACCGAGGCCACTCACTGGACGGGGACCTTCAAGGGTCAGGACCCCCACCTGCTGGACCGATTCCCCGTCCCGATGCTCGATATTGAAATAGGCAGCACACCTTCCAGCTGGGAAGATACGGCTGCTGTGGAAGTTCTTGCCAAAAGTCTGGTCAGGGCTTTCTCGTCCTCCGTAAAGCTTTTCAACATCCTCTGTGTGGGAGGGATCCACTTTGAGCGGTCCTTCTCAGAGGCCGCCCTGAACACCGGCTTCCCCTTCGGCGTTTCCCATATCCTCCCCAACCAGTGGATCGTATCCGGCGACTACGCCTCCGGGGAGGGATTTAACAAGCTTCGAAATGCTGCTTCAAGCATCAGCGGAGGCGTCGACGCGGTAGCTTACCATGAAGGTATCAAGTCCCCCTTCCGCGACCAGTGCAGAAGGCTGGGGGAGGAACTGGGAGTTCCGGTGCTCAAGCACAAGGCCCTGAGGAAGCCGGAAGATCTCTGTTTTCCCACTTAAGTCAGGTTATTTGGGATCAGGTCTGCCTCTCCTCCCCGACTGCTCGTCCCTCATCCAGGACTGCAGGTCGCTGGAGGTGTAGGCCAGGTGGTGGGCCAGGGCGGCTACGGACCTTTCAAGGTCTCCGGCCGTCACCGCCTCGAGGATATCCCGGTGCTGCCTCTCCGATTCACTCCTCATTGAACCAAGGTGGGTCCTGATGGTGCGGTCCGTCCTCTGCCGGAGCCTTGCCACCATGTCGAGGGTAAGGGGTCTGTCGGCCGGCTCGTAGAGCAGGGTGTGGAAGAGGAAGTTCAGGTCTCTCCACCGGATGCAGTCTTCTTCCCTCTCCATCCTCTCCAGGACCTCTCGGGCGTCCTGGATTATCTTTCTGGTTATTCCCGGGAAGGCTATCCTCATCAGGCTGGTCTCCAGGGCCGCCACCATCTCGTAGAGCTCCCGCGCCTCCTCCAGGGAGAGCTCCGTAACGAATGCCCCCCTGTACCCTCTGAACTCCACCAGGCCCTCCGTCTCCAGAAGCCTCAGGGCCTCTCTAAGAGGAATGGGGCTCACCCCGAGCCTGTGTGCTATCTGTGACTGGTGAAGGGGGCGCCCCTCTTCGAGTATGCCCCTGTAGATGGCCTCCCGCAGCACGTTCGCTATGTGATGGGGCGCGCTGGCATCGCCCGTCATCCTTCCTGCCAGTTCCTCCAGAGCCCTGTTGTTCATCGGCATAACCTCCCTGCCCCCTTCGGGGGAACGAGAATATTATATTATCCGGCGCCGGGATTATACGAATACCCTGGCAAACTATACTTCGTTGACACCTCTGTGGAGTGAAAAGCATACTGGTTATGGTAAATATCAAATCAGCGACAGGGAGTGGTAGCCGTGGCAGTTCCCATGAAATTTTTGACGGAAGACCTGGAGGCCATGAAACGGAACGGTCTCTACGGGACGATCCGGACCATAGAGAGCCCCCAGGGGGCGTGGGTAAGGATCGCCGGCAAGGATTACATCAACCTCTGCTCCAACAACTACCTGGGGCTCTGCAACGACCCCAGGCTCGTCAAAAAGGTCAAGGACTATGTGGACAAGTACGGAGTAGGTCCAGGCGCCGTCAGGACCATCGCAGGAACGATGACGCCCCATATCGAGCTCGAGAGGCGCCTGGCAGAGTTCAAGGGGGCCGAGGCCGCGATCGTCCTCCAGTCGGGTTACTGCGCGAACCTGGCAGTTATCCCGACCCTGGTGCCTTCGGCGGATGACACCATCTACAGCGACTCCCTAAACCATGCGTCCATAATCGACGCCTGCAGGCTCTCCAAGGCCAAGGTGGTAAGGTACGAGCACTCCAACCTGGACGACCTGATATCCAAACTCGAGGAGCACAAGGGCAACCCCGGCAAGCATCTTCTCGTTACCGACGGGGTCTTCTCCATGGACGGGGATATCGCAAAGCTCCCGGAGATAGTCGAGATCTGCGAGAAGTACGGTGTGATAGTGGTCGTCGACGACGCCCACGGCGAAGGGGTTCTGGGCCGTGGCGGCCGCGGGATAGTGGACCACTTCGGCCTTCACGGGAGGGTGGACGTGGAGGTCGGCACCATGTCAAAGGCCTTCGGAGTGATGGGCGGTGTCATAGCCGGGAGCACGACCCTGATCGATTATATCCGCCAGAAGGCCCGTCCCAACCTTTTCAGCAGTGCCCTAACCGTACCCGATGTGGCGGCCAACCTGGCCTCGGTGGATATCCTTGAGGAGAGCGAAGAACTTGTCACCAGGCTCAGGGAGAACGGCGATTTCCTGAAAAAGGAACTCTCCGCCATCGGTTTCAACACCGGCAACAGCGAGACACCGATCACCCCGGTGATAATCGGGGAAGCCCAGGACGCCAAGACCTTCAGCGCCAAGCTGTTCGAGAACGGGGTCTTTGCCACAGCCATAGTCTTCCCGACGGTGCCGAGGGGGACCGCCAGGATCCGCTGCATGGTCTCGGCTGCCCACTCGAAGAATGATCTCAGCCTGGCCGTGGAGCGCTTCGCAAAGGTCGGCAGGGAGATGGGGATCATATCATGAAGAGGATCCTCGTCACCGGATCCAACGGGCAGGTGGGTGTCGAGCTCGTACCATACCTGAGAAAGACATACGGTGCGGAGAACGTCCTGGCGACAGCGAGGCGGAAAGTGTCAGGACCCGTTTCCGAGGGCGGCCCCTTCGAGATACTCGAGGTCCGTGACGGGAAGACGTTCTCGGCACTTATAGGCTCCTTCAAGGCCGACGCGGTCGTTCACCTGGCTGGGATCCTGTCCGCCAAAGGCGAAGCACATCCCCAGGAGTCATGGGACATCAACGCCGGGGGGTGCTTCACTGCCCTTGAGTGCGCCCGCGAACACGGAGCGTCCTTCTTCTTCCCCAGCTCCATCGCGGTTTTCGGCCCCTCCACGCCGGTCGACAACACACCCCAGGTAACTATCCAGCGTCCCTCCACCATCTACGGTGTGGCCAAGGTCACGGGGGAGCTGCTCTGCGACTACTACCACCTGAAATTCGGCCTCGACACCAGGGGTCTCCGCTTCCCCGGCCTGATATCCTACGAGGCTCTGCCCGGAGGCGGCACTACTGACTACGCCGTTCACATCTACTACGAAGCCGTCTCCAAGGGGAAATACACGAGTTATATCGCTCCCGGGACCTATATGGACATGATGTACATGCCCGACGCTCTGGAGTCGGTGGTGCAGCTCATGGAGGCCGACCCCTCGGGACTGGTTCATCGCAATGCCTACAACATCTCTGCCATGAGCTTCGAGCCGGAACAGATCGCGGCGTCGATCAGGAAGGTGATCCCATCCTTCGAGATATCTTACGATGTGGATCCCGTCAGGCAGGGCATTGCTGAATCGTGGCCCAACTCGCTTGATTGCTCGGCAGCGAAGGCCGAGTGGGGTTTCGCGCCGAAGTACGACCTTGACGCCATGACGGTGGACATGCTGGAGAGGGT
>ENA-UPTA01002020-UPTA01002020.1-activated-sludge-metagenome-genome-assembly--contig:-NODE-2020-length-21610-cov-4.892276_pt1 | contig 21610 bp, 18 predicted proteins | sample MGYA00238184_ERZ773361 | MGnify/ENA primary metagenome ERZ773361 (study PRJEB29100, sample SAMN05720205) | activated sludge metagenome | isolation source: anaerobic digester from wastewater... | reverse complement strand
CTTCCCCGGTCATGGCGTAATACCCCCATTCATTGGCCGCCTGTCCGACCAGGAGCATTTTCGTCGACCGGTCTTTCAGGCGCACGCCCAGCCGCAAGGTGGGCGTGGTCAGTCCCGCCTCCACCGGCTTCAACTGGTCCGCAAAATCAACGGCCTCCAACTCATTCAAAACGGTCAGCATCTGTTCTATCCGTCCGCCATCGGCCTTTCGGGCCATGGGTTTGACAAGAAACCAACCGCCCTGGGTATCACGGTTCAATACGACCGTTTCCTCTTGGACCTGCAGCGTAATCTCCACGACATCGTCCACCTTCACCGGGAAGACTTTCCTGTCCCGCCATAGTTTCAGTGGTTTGTCGAGGTGATCCCGTAAATTTCCGGGCTGCAGCACGATCTCATCCGTATCCGCCCGTTTAACATAGGCGCTCAGTCCGTCCGGCCCCTTCTTCCCCACCCAAAAGTCGGCGATTTTCTGCCCCTCCAAATCGTAAGCGATCACCTCGATTCCCTCTGTGGCGTTCAAGCCGAAAAGAGACTGTTTATCTCTGCTCTCGGAGGCGATATTATCCCGTTTCAGCTCCCGGATGGCCTGCAATAACGCGGCGATCTGGTTACGGTCTGCAGAATAGGCACCTGATTCCGTGATCAGAAGCCAGTTACCTTCACGATTTTCAAACATGAGGTTCCTGCTGCCGACATAAATCTTATTCACTTTCCAAGGCTCGAAATCCGGAAAAACCAGTAAATCGTCTTCGGCAACCCTGCCGTTCCGGTCAAAGGGCCGCTCGATAAAAAATATCACCCCTGCCGCGATAAGGAGTGCCATGATCAGAATCAAATTCCGTTTGGACTTCATGCTGTTTTTCCCTTTAGATAGGCGTTCTTTCTCCTCTGGCGCAAATAAAACCGGAGAACACCGGTCAGAACGACCACAAGCGGCACGCCAATCATGTTACCGTACTTGATGAACCTCTTCTGCTTTTCCGTAAGGATCGGCAGGGGTCGGTTCAGCATCTTCTTGGAGCGAATTCCGATCAGGTCGTCTCCCCAGGTAAACCAGTCCACGGCGTTGAGGAAAAAATCGGCATTCCCCGGCGCGGTGATAAATCCATCCGCCAGAAAACGGCCATTCCCCATGACCAGGATTTTTGTGTCCTTCTGGCTCCGGATTGGCAGTACAGGTTGCGCTCTTCCCAAACTTTGTTCCCGGTCATCTCGTGCGGTAGAGCCGGAATAAAAACTGGAAAATTTTCCTTCCAAAAGAACAATGAGTGGGTAGGATCTGATCTCACCGGCCGGCGGATTGAATTCCTGGGCCGGACTGATGTTGTACATCCCCCGCTGCAGCCAGCTATAAGGTGAGGATCTGGCCAGGATGGTGGATTTGACATCAGGCTTCTCCAGTACCTCCAAGGCTGTTACCCAAGGCAGGCTTAACGCTTCCAGACGATTGACGATGGTGTTGTCTGACGCGAAACCCGTTTTTGCCACCTTCGGATAAAAGGCGTAGGGTACACGGAGGATTGTGAATCCTGTGCGGAAATTAATGGCCGTATTAAACCGATCCAGCACCAGGTCCTGGGTCACCCTGACCCCATAGGAGGCAATCAGATCCTCCAAATTACTGCCCCTGCGCGAAGCCGTCATGGTGGCGCCGTCAATGTTAACGCGATCAATCAGAAAGAAAACCTTGCCTCCGCGCATCACAAATTGATCGATGGCGTGCTTCGTTTTTTCGGGAATTACTTCGGGAGAAACAACGATCAGCAGGTCCGTTCCGGCAGGAATGGCGTCAACGGCCGTCGGATGGAAAGCGGTCAAATCGTAAAGGGGTTCCAGGATCTTGCGGACGGTCCCAAAAGGACCGTTCAAGTCGTACTCTTCTCCGCCGGTTAAAAAGACAATGCGTTTTCTTTCATTTTTCAGGAGTCTGAGGATTGCACTGGTGATATCATATTCCAAATTTTTCGCATCCTTGACAAAGGGCAAAATTTCCTGGCGGTCTTCGTAAGAAATAGCAACTCCCATATAAACATTGGTAATCTGGGCCTGATCTTTTTCATAGACGTTCATCTGTACCTGAGGAATGCCCATCACCTGAACCCGTTTCTGAAGCAGAGCATTGTCCGCCGGATCAGAAAAAATAACCTTCACTTTCCCCTTACCGCTTACCCGATATTCTTCCAGGAGATCCGCAATCTGCTGTTTCAAGGCCGCGAGTTCGGGCGGCGCCTTTTTTGAAAAGAAGCATTGAATGGTGACGGGATCACTCAATTTGTTTACAACTGTACGGCTTGATTCTGAAAGTGTGTATATCCGGTTTTCCGTCAAGTCCAGTCTCACGAAATGCCGATATGACAGGAAATTGATGAGGACAAGAAACCCCAAAACCACAAGAATCAGGGTCAGATCGCCGAAAAGAAATTGCAGCTTCCGTCGCCAGTTTATCATGAATCGCTACCTGCGCCTCGCCACATAAAGGATGTTCAAAAAGAGGAAGAAACCCGTTACGGAAAGATAATAAATGATATCCCGGGAATCGATCATCCCTCGCTGGATACTGATAAAATGCTTCCCCAAACCGACAAAGGAGAACAGAGGGACCCAGAAATCCGGGAGATTGGCTAAAATGATATCTTCCCCCAGAATAAAGAGGGTAAAGGACAGCAAAATGGTCAGGATGAAGGCGACAATCTGATTTTTCGTGAAATTGGAAAGAAACAGTCCAAAGGACAGATAGGCGCCTCCTAAAAAACAGGTTCCCAGGTAACCGCCGATCACGGGACCCCAATCGAGTTCTCCGAAGAAGCTCAGGGTCAACGGCAGAGAAAAGCTGAAGAAAACAGAAACGAAAACGAACAGAAACCCGGCCATGAACTTGCCCAGCACCAGTTCATATTCACGAACCGGCATGGTCAGGAGGATTTCAACCGTCCCCATTTTCTTCTCCTCGGCCCAGAGGCGCATCGTTACCGCTGGGATGAAGACCAGAAAAACCCAGGGGAGGAAAAAGAAATAATCCCGCATCTGGATCTGGTTATTCAGGAAAAAACCGCGGAAGAAAAACCAGTACGTGACCACCAGGAAAGACACGATAAACACATAGGCTACCGGTGAATCGAAATAGGCATTAAATTCTTTCCGGCAGAGAGCAAGGGCTCCGGTCATGACGCCGCCTCCGTGATAGTCAGATGCTGAAAGACCTCTTCCAAAGAGAGGGATTCCCGGTAAAGTTCCGTAAGCACCCATTGATTGTCAACGGCCATCCGGAAAATCGTCTCTCTCATGTCAATCGCATCATCGGTGATAATACGGTATTTCATCTGTCCGGCTCCTTCTTCACCCTTTAATTCAATTTCCTTGACCTCCGGTATTGCCCTGAATTTAGACATGACCTCTGCCGCGGGAACCTTGAGGACAAACGTAACGGCATTGCCCCCCCGGGCACGCGCGGACATCTCTTCGGGCGTGCCGCTACCGGCCAGTTTCCCCCGATTCAGAATGATCACCCGGCGGCAGGTGGCGGCGACTTCCGGCAGGATGTGGGAACTCAAAATAATGGTCTTCTCTTTTCCGAACCGCTGTATGAGCGACCGGATTTCGACGATTTGATTGGGATCGAGACCGACCGTCGGCTCATCGAGAATCAGAATTTCCGGATCGTGGACAATGGCCTGGGCCAGTCCGACCCGCTGGCAATAGCCTTTGGACAACTCCCCGATATTCTTGTAGGCCATTTTCTCCAATCCCGTCATGGCGACCACCAGGTCGATCCGGTTTTTACGGATCGCTTTCGGTACACGTCTCATGGCAGCGACGAAAGAGAGGTACTCCATGACACACATATCCGGGTAAAGGGGATTGTTTTCGGGTAGATAACCAATGTGACGGCGGATTTCCAGGGATTGATCCGGATGACGCCATCCGGCCACGGTAATGGTTCCCCCGTCGGCGGCCAGATAACCGGTGAGAATCCGCATCGTGGTTGTTTTCCCGGCACCGTTCGGGCCAAGCAGGCCCAGGATTTCTCCCTTTTCCACCCGGAAGGAAAGGTCATCCACTGCCACCATCTCCCCGTAGCATTTGGTGACATGTTCCGCTTCGATCATGGCTTGATTGTCTCCACAGGAATTACACGCCGATTATGGCCATCCGTTCTCGCCTTCTAACCTGCATGGGGATTTTTTAGTACCATGATCCCCGTCCATTTACAATGGAACTTTGTCATTATTTCACAAGAGCAACCGGGCGCGTTAAGACTTTATATTGACTAAGAATGCAATTTAGCGGAGAATAGCACGCCAAAAACCACAGATAAAGGAGGTTATTATCATGGCAGGAGAAAAGGTCATCAAGGTCCTGGCCGCTGTCGACGGCTCGCCTACTTCCGAAATTGTTCTGAAACACTGCGGCCGGTACGCCCAGTTGTCCGGGTGCGATTTAACCCTGATCCATGTCTTGGAGGACGTCGTTCCTTTTAAGACCCTGCCCGACACGCCCCTCTACCGGGAACGGAAGCAGGAGGGAGAAAAAGTGCTCGAGCAGGCCAAGAAAAGCCTCGCGGAGCATGGTGTGTCCTGCAAAACGATCCTGGCTGCAGGCCCGGTTGCCGCGGAAATTGTAAGGATCGCCGAGGATAACCAAGTGGATTACATTTTCATGGGCCATCGGGGACACCGTGGATTGAAGCGGATGCTCCTCGGAAGCGTCGCGGATGACGTCAGCAAATACGCCCATTGTGCAGTAACGATTATCCGTTAATGTCTGTAACCGAAAGGCCCCCACAGGATATATCGCGTCCTTGTGGGGGCCAATGTCGTTCATTCAAAGCGGATTTATTCAATCATCCAAGTCGTACCTGAGGGGCCGTCCTTCAATGTAACGCCCCTGGCCGCGAGATCAATACGAATCTGATCGGCCTTCGTCCACTCTTTCTTCACTCTCGCCAAGTTTCGCTCCTCAAGGAACCGCTCAATTTCAGTTATATCCAGCCCCCGCTTCACAGCTTCCCGTTCCCGATCAAGGCTGAAGTACATGTCCGGATCCTCCTGGAAGAGTCCCAGGACCTCGCCTATTTCAGTCATGATTTCTTTAATCTCACGAACAATGACGATCTTTTCCTGCAAAGGAGCCCCTTTTTTGGTCAACTCCAGGTAATTGTTTGCCTGCCTGACCGTATCAAAGAGGTAACCGATCGCACGGGCCGTGTTGAAATCATCCTCCATCGCCTCCAAGAATTGCGTTTTGAGAAGCTGCAAACGGTTAAGCATCTCGGCACCTGGTTTGGAGAAACTCTCACCCGGAGGTGTGTCACCGTTCGGCGCTACGGAAAGGACATCCTTCACCGATTTCAGCAAGGCATAAAAACGCTCCAGGCCAAGCCTCGCCTCATGAATGGACGTCTCCGCGAAATCCAGGGGGCTTCGGTAGTGGCACTGCAGGATGAAAAGTCTGAGCACTTCCGGATGATACAGCTTGAGCATATCCCGAATGGTCGCAAAATTACCCAAAGATTTTGACATCTTCTCGTGATCGACCCGGACAAATCCGTTGTGCAGCCAGTAACGGGCAAAGGGTTTTCCCGAAGCACCGGATGACTGGGCCATCTCGTTTTCATGGTGCGGGAAAATCAAATCTTCCCCACCACCGTGGATATCGAAGGTATCCCCCAAATATTTCTGGCTCATGACGGAACACTCAATATGCCATCCCGGACGTCCTTTTCCCCAGGGACTTTCCCACCAAGGCTCATTGTCCTTGCTTGCCTTCCAGAGAGCAAAATCCAGGGGATTGCGCTTCTTTTCATTGATATCAACGCGTGCACCGGCCATCATCTCATCCAGGCTGCGACCCGACAGCTTCCCGTATTCCGTAAAATTCCCAACGGAAAAATAAACGTCTCCGCCAGACACATAGGCCAGATCCTTCTGCAGAAGCGTTTCAATCAGCCGGATCATTCCGTCAATATGCTCCGTTGCCCGGGGCGCCACAGTCGGTCTCTTCACGCCCATGGCGTCCATGTCTTCATTGTGTTCACGTATGTATTGTTCCGCAATATCACCGATGGTCCGTCCCAGGGCGTTTGCCTTATTGATGATCTTGTCATCCACATCGGTAAAGTTTTTGATGAAGGTTACATCGTAGCCCCGATGTTTAAAAAAACGGGCCATGACATCAAACACCACTGCAGACCGGGCATGACCGACATGACACGTGTCATAAGCGGTGATGCCGCAGACGTAAAGGCCGACTTTATCCGCTTTTACAGGCTCAAACAGTTCCTTACGCCTGGTCTGGGTGTTGTAAACTCTCAATGCCATATCATCCTCCTCTCCTTTCCTTCTACATAATCAGGTCGCAAATAAAAACCGAGGGAAAGGGTCAAAACGGACCGGTTCAGGGAAAGAGGGGAACCAGTTCCAGGCCTGTCTCTTCCGGCAGACCGCAAATGAGATTCATATTCTGGATCGCCTGGCCGGCCGCGCCTTTGACCAGATTATCGATCACCGAAACGATGATGGCCCGGTTCGTTCGTGTATCAACAGCAAGGCCCATGTCGCAGTAATTTGTTCCCCTGACACAGAGGAGATTCGGTGACAGGCCCTTCGGGTATACCCGGACAAAGGCTTCGTTCTGATAAAACTTCCCATAAGCCTCCAGGAGATCTTCCACCTTGATCGGCCGGATCAGGTTCACATACATCGTACTTAAAATACCCCGGCTGACCGGCAGCAGATGGGGGGTAAAGGAAATCTTCAGCGGCTCTCCGGCAAGTTTTGAGAGGGCCTGTTCCATCTCGGGGATGTGACGATGCTGACCGCCGATTTTATAGGCTTTGAATCCCTCGTCCACTTCACAGAAGAGACTGCCCATCTGGGGTTCACGCCCCGCTCCGCTGGTCCCCGATTTTGAATCAACCACAATGGAGGACCGGTCAACCCAATCTGTAGCCAGAAGAGGCGCCAGACCGAGAATTACGCTTGTCGGATAGCAGCCGGGGTTGGCAATGAAACGGGCGCCTTTAATCTGATCCCGCCACAACTCAGGAATCCCATATACCGCTTCGGCGATCACCTCCGGGGCCTTGTGCCGCCCGTACCACTTTTCGTACACCGCCAGATCGGCCAGGCGAAAATCCGCGCTGAGATCAATGACTTTGCACCCCGCCTTATAGAACATCGGGGCAATTTCCATCGAAGTCCCGTGAGGCAACGCCAGGAAAACAACGTCCGCAGATTGGGCGACCTCTTCCGCCGGTGCATCCAGGAACTTGAGATCCGTCAAGTTGATCAGCGAAGGATGGGCGGCATAAACAGGCTGACCGGCAAACCGGCGTGATGTGGCAAACACCACCTCCGCCTCGGGATGACGGATAAGCAACCGCAGCAGCTCCTGCCCCGTATAACCACTGGCGCCAAACACTCCTATTTTCATCACAAATTCCCCCAAAAAAAAGGGAGGCCATAGCCTCCCATCGGATTAACGTTTCGAGAACTGGAAGCGTTTCCTCGCTCCTGGTTGACCGTATTTTTTTCTTTCCTTGATCCGCGAATCCCGGCTCAAAAAACCGACCTTCTTTAGCATGGCCCGCATCTCCTGATCATATTCCACCAGAACTTTGGAAATGCCATGCTTGACCGCACCTGCCTGACCGGCCATACCGCCGCCCCGGACATTGACATAAAAATCAAACTGGCCGCGCTTCCCGACAATGTCGAGAGGCTGCTGGATCAGCATCTTCAGGCTGTCCCGAGTAAAATAATCATCAAAGGTGCGCTTGTTGACCGTTATGGTCCCGGCGCCCTCTTTCATATAAATTCTGGCTATGGCTGTTTTCCTTTTACCTGTCGCATAAAAGCGCTTTTCCATCATCTATGTCTCCAAAAAATGATCTATCAAAAATCAATTATCAATTGAAAGAAATGACTTTCGGACACTGAGCCGCGTGTTCATGTTCGCCGCCCGCGTAGATTTTCAGCTTTTTCAGCATGGCCCGGCCCAGGGTGTTTTTCGGCAGCATGCCCCTGACCGCTTTACGCAGGACCTCTTCCGGTTTTTCCTGAAGCAGCTTTCCCGCGGAAACCGATTTGATCCCGCCCGGATATCCGGTGTGGTGATAGTAAATCTTATCCTTCAGCTTATTCCCGGTCAGGACAACCTTGCCGGCATTGACGACAATAATGAAGTCTCCCGTGTCCACATGAGGCGTATAAACAGGCTTGTGCTTTCCCCTGAGCCGCGCAGCGATCTGTGTTGCCAGTCTGCCCAAGACTTGACCTTCCGCATCGACAAGAAACCAATCCCTTTGGATTTCTTCTTTTTTTGCATTATATGTAGTCATAACCTCACCAACCTCTGAAAATTGAAAAGTGGACGCTACGCAATTTCACGCCATTTGTCAAGGAAAAACCTTGATGTAACTGAGAAGATTTTTGCAACCTTAAGCAGCCGGCAGTTGAAAATGCATAGAAAAAATCGAATAGATCGGCAGGACTTCCCCCTGCCCAACGCCTGGCAGCTCATGCCTTAACGAAGTCGACAAATAAAGTAAGAGGTATTACACTCACTCCGGCATGATTTGTGTCCGCTTTTCTCCAATCACTTCTCTGAGAATCCGACTGAGGCTTTTGATGGTAAACGGTTTGGTGACGGCTCCCTTGAAGCCGTAAGATCCGTGTCGATTCAAAATCGGATCATTGCTGAAACCGCTGACGACAATCGCTTTGACCCCCGGATCGACTTCTTGCAGGCGTTCCATAACAAAAAGGCCGCCGCGCCCACCGGGGATCTCCAAATCCAAGATCGCCGCAGAAAACGGCTGCTTATTTGCCAGCGCCTGGAGATAAATATCAACTGCCTCGTTGCCGTCCCTGGCCGTTTCAACGGTGTAGCCAAGAACATGCAGCATGTCACACATCAATTCCAGGATATATTCCTCATCATCCATCACGAGAATTTTACCCTCAGGGGTGGCTGCCTCCGCTGAGATCAGGCCGTCTGATTTGACCGCGCTGTCCGAAGTCATGTCCGGCGTGACCGCAACCGGCAGATAAATATGGAACGAACTTCCGGAACCGGGTTCCGATTCTACCAGAATCAATCCGTTGTGCCTTTTGACAACGGAATAGCAGATGGCCAGTCCCAGCCCCATCCCTTTTTCACTTCCCCGGTCTTTCGTGGTGAAATACGGATCAAAGATCCGCGTCAGGTTTTCCGGCGGGATACCCTGCCCGGAATCACGGATGGACCACTTCACATAAGCACCGCTCGCCAGAGGGAGATTCGCGCCCTCGTCGACCAGGCTGTTTTCCGCACAGATATCAACCGTTCCGCCTTGCGGCATTGCTTCCCCGGCATTCATCAACAGGTGATTGGCAACCTGTTGCATCTGTCCTTCATCAGCCAGCACAGGCCACAGGCCTTCCATGAGCGCCGTCCGGCATACAATACCCGGTTTTTGAAGGAAATGATCGCAGGAAACCTTGATGATATTGCTAAGAGCAATGGCTTTACAATGGGGTTCTCCCCCCAAGGAAAAGGTGATGAGACGTTTGGTAAGCTCTGACGCCTGCAGGCTGGCCTTTCGCGCCCGTTCGAGATTCTGAACGTAGCTTTTATTCATCGGAGAACTGATCCGCGCCAAGTCGATATAGCCGATAACGGCCGCCAGAAGATTGTTAAAATCATGGGCAATACCTCCCGCCAGAATCCCGACGGATTCCAGCTTTTGCACTTTGAGCAGTTCCTCCGCCATTTTCTTGTGCTCACTGATATCGACGGCAAATCCCCTGATACCGATATGGCGTCCTTTTTGCTCAATGGACGTTGAATTCACAAGGATTGGAAATGTTACCCCATCCTTCCGCAGTGCCATGTATTCAATACCGCTTCTTAATTCGCCGTTCAAGACCAGTTGGACGTTATCCATAGCTCGCTGCCTGTCTTCAGGAACCAGCATTTGGTAAATGGTCAATCCTTCCGCCAATTCTCCGGCACCATATCCAAATTTCTCGTAATATTGGCTGTTTACAAATAATAACCGGCCGGTTTCATCACACTCAAAAATTGTTCCCGGAAGCAGTTCCGCCACCTCCCGATATTTTCGCTCGCTTTCCCGGATGGCCTCCTCAACATGGATACGCCGTTCGATATCCTCCGCCAGAGCCCGGTTGGCTTGTACCAACTCCGCTGTGCGTTCAGCCACCATCTGCTGGAGTTCCGCGTTCATCTGCCGGATCTCCTCCTCCATGAGTTTGCGCTCTGTAATGTCCCGGATGGATTCGATCGCACCGATTACTGAACCGTTGCCGTCATAAAGAGGTTTTGCCTTGCCCGAGAGGACACAGCGCCTTCCCCGGACCAGATAATCCGTCTCCGCCCAGTATGTATCCCCTTCTCGAGTAAACGCAGAATAATACTGTGCCAAATCTTCCGGATTTAAAACAAAATCGATCAGCAGCGGTCGCCGTTCCTGATAAAAAGGGAGGGCGTATTCTCGGTTTCCCTTCCCGACCATCTCCTTGGCCGATACCCCTGTCAGATCAGCCATGGCCCGGTTCCAGAACAAGATTCTCCCTTCGAGATCGATCACAAACATGGGATCGGGCAGGAACTCGGTGATTTCCGTCAGCCTTCGCTCCGACTCCTGGAGGGCGTGTGCTGCCATTTTTTTCTGCGTAATGTTTTCTGCGATTCCTTCGTAATAAAGCGTGTGGCCTTCTTTATCTTGAACAACCCAGGTATTTAGTGCGATCCAGATTTTTTCTCCGTTTCTCGTAAAATTCTCGACTTCGAACCCCTCGACAAAACCTTGACGTTCCAAGATTTCTTTATATTTTTCCCTGTCCTCGGGACGGACATAAATATCTCTGTCCAGATTTTTAACATCTTCGATCATCTCACGGGGACTCGCGTAACCGAACATGCTGGCCTGTGCACGATTGACGTTCAAGATGTGTCCATCGGGGGTAGTCTGATACATACCCTCAATGGCGTTATCAAACATGTTTCGGTATTTTTCTTCGCTTTGCCGCAATCGTTCTTGTGCAAGTTTGCGTTCGGTGATATCCCGCACCACCGCCTGCAGGATGGTTTTTCCGCCGAATTCGGAGCGGCTGAGCAAAACCTCCGCGGGGAAAACTGTTCCGTCCAGACGTTTGTGATTCCATTCAAAAGCATGCGTCCCTTCCGCCAGAGCTTTTTCAATGCGCTCCCGGGCGGCTGCCAGCGAGTCACTGCCGTCCGCCTGTCGAGGGGGTGACCATTCGCCGGGATGTTTCCTGACAAACTGTTCCTTGGATGTACAGCCATAGATATCAAGGCAGGCTTGATTACAGTCGAAAAACCCCTGGCGATCGAGCAGCATAATGGCGTCCCGCGACGTCTCGAAGATAATCCGGAATTTTTCTTCCGATTCCTGCAGGGCCTCCTCGGCCTTCCTGCGCTCGGTAATGTCTTCACCTGAGCTTAATGCGGCAAAGATCGACCCCGCTTCATCCCGCAAGGCCATGTTATGCCAGACAATAATTCGCTCGTCGCCGGCCCGGGTTGTGATTGGATTTTCATAATGCTCAATCTCCACGACACCGCCGGATACCAGCGTGTCGAATGCCGCTTTGGTTTCCTCCCGGCAGTAATCCGGGACAAAGGCGTCAAACCAGTTTCTGCCGATCATTTCTTCGGTTTTGTAGTCCAGGATGTCACAACATTTTTTATTTACAAACACCGTGGTTTGGTCCTTGTTAAGCACGATGATCATGCAATCGGCGATGTCCAGGCATAATTGAGCAAACCGATTGCCCGTCATGAAGCCGTTAAGCGGTCCGATTAAGCATTCCTTATCCCCTGGAAATTCGGATTTCATTTTATCCCTCTCCCTTCGGGCAGATGTTTCTTTCGTTGCCATGTAAGCCCCCGGGACCCAAAATAATCGACCGGAAATTCATCACGCATATCCGATATTCAAATACGGCTTCTCCCAATCCACCTGACATGGAATCAATATTATTCTTATTTTAACTGATTAAGCTTATTTATTGTAAGGATAAGTTACAAAATTGATGGGTGTACAGCATAAAATAGACGGAAATTAACCTCCTGAAGTGGTGTGCCGCTGGAACATTGAAACCGGAAAGCCCTTATTTCAGACAGTCTTCCCGCCAGAGACAATCGTTTTCTTCGCAGTTAACCTTTGTCCCGTAACACGGCGTATTGCCCTCCCTGACCTGGATGTCACGGATAATCGCTTCTTTGGTCCGGCCGATCCGGGTGTTCACGTCCCACTTCCTGGCAATCTCGCGAAGCTCCTGCATCTTCATTTTTCCGCTCCTCTTTTTTGTTTTGAATCAAGACACCCGGCAAATACTGCCAGTTGGTGTTTGCCGCTTCTTTTCTCCTTCTATAAAGCTCTTTCCGTGCCTCTGCTTCGGACATCCCCTGAGACATCCACCAGGCCACGGCCATGGCGCCGGTTCTTTGATCACCACTTAAACAATGAACAATGACCCGCTGGTTTTGATTGGCCAGGCTCGCCAGTTGTTTAAATCGCTCTATCTGACTGACCGTTGGGAGACGCCCCTCCGACACAGGAATATTATGGCGTTCGAACCCGATGTCGCTTGCACTCTTCCGGTCATAGATAGGCAGCTCTTCCCGCTCATCAATCAAGGATACGATGACCTTGAATCCTTCCCGGTAAAGCCTAAGAAGCTGTCGATCCGTAGGACAACTGCAAGCCAGTATGGTTGGTTCTTCGATCCACCAAGCCAACATACAAAATCAGAACCTCCTGTTTATTGATCTCTTCTGGTACGCGAATGTTTTTCACAAAGACGGACATCCCATGGACGTGCCCCCGCCTTATCCTATTTCCGGCCTTTTCTCAATCGAATTTTTCCTTGAACAGACATTGAATCCGGATATTTGCGATTCCGGCACAAAGACGATCTTGCATTCCGATCAGGAAAGAGGTTGGTTGCCGTTGAGGCGCTCATAAACTGCGACGTATTCATCAATCATTTTCGAGAGATCATACAGATGCCGGGTTTCGTTCATAATCCTCTTGATTTGACTTTCCCGGAAGGCGGCGTCGTGCCGGTGAAACTGGACGCTCTTTGTGAGAGCGTACCAGAGTCCGCCGGAATCATAATCCCGGAAGAGAAAACCATTCCCTTCGGAATGATCCGCGCCGTTTCCCTGGAGGTCTAATTCCTTAATCTTGTCGTGATAGCCGCCCGTATCCCGATTGGTCGCCGTTGCGCCAAAGAGATTGCCGATCTGATCGATCTGTCCGCATGGCTCATAAAGAGACGCGCCGAAGACATCGCTCGCCGCGGCATAACCGAGCATGGAGAGCGATTCCTCGAAATGATGATACACGATCTTGCCGCCTGAAGCCACGGCAATGCGTCCAAGTGTTTCCTCATGTTTTCTGTCCCGCCCGACACCGTCTCCCACGATGGCAATTTGCACATCCTCGTTTTCTATCACAAAACGCAGGGCAATATCTTCCAGGAGTTCCACCCCCTTCTGGGCCGGATCAAGCCGGGACGGCCAATAGAAAAGGATGGCCTCCGGATTGACGAGCAATCCGGTTTTTTTCTGGAATGCGACCAGATTTTCCTTCTTGGCGGCCAGCACGTCATTGTCGGGGCCGTAATTCTTGACCAGAAAAGGACAAACTTCCGGGTACATAAGTCTCGACGGTGCGTTCAAAATGGCTAATGTCGCCCCGTGGTTGTACTTGGCCTTGATCTCCTGACGCACGGCCGCCGAAACAATGGAGCGGTCCAGGAAATAGTCTTCCAGTATCTCATACATAAATTTGACTCCGACGAAATTGATCAGGCTTGCATTCTTGATCGCCGTCGCCTGACAATCGATTGTCTGTTGACCCTGATCAGCGGATATATAAAAATAATCCCTCAGACCTCCTATATCCACACCAAAAAGCATCTCTAAAGGGATCTGGCCCGTGTGGACATTGTGAATGGTATGCAGCACGGGACATCCTGTCGCCTTGGCATAAGCTGTAATGGCGCCTCCGGCCATCCAGTCATGGCTGTGAAGAATCAACCGGCCACCGCTTTTCGCTCTGACGATCTTGATGATGTGATTGACCATCTGTTTTTGGAATTCAGCGGCATTAAGCAGAGGATTCCCGGAATAGGCGCTCATCAAATTGGAAATAAAAGAAGCACTGACCAAATGGATCCGGTCCGGATCGATTTTATAGCGGATATCCCGCCATTGTTCCTCATTTAAGCCGCATTCTTCCTTGAAGCGTTTCTTCAGATTGAGCGTTCCCAAATGGCTGTCGATACCCCGCTCCCGCAAGCCCTCGCATAAGGCCGCCACAACTTCTCCCATACCGCCGCTTTTCCCGGAAATAAAACGTGCGAGGGTCCCCATATCCTCCGGCAATCTTCCAATCTCCGGGGTCAGAAGCAGCACGGCGGTTTTTTCAGACATGGTCAGGGTCCTTTTCAGGTTCAGTCCCTTCAAAGAAGGTCATCATTTGAAGTTGCGTCCGTTAAGAAACGGGAAAAAGGTCAACACGCCGGCTTGTTCGATGCAAAGGGGCGATGGCAAATACTGCGTTGGAAGTGGAACGTGTCAGTGCAACAACCTTCTCCACACAGGATGGGGTGCCCGCTTTTCCCTGGCACTTAAGATTCTTGACCACGCGTTGCTCGGTTCTCGCGAATGACAGTGATCGGCGATCACCACTGCATCCCCCAGCACCGACATGGGACTGATAAGGGATACAACCCCACAGAAGGGGCACTGGAAATGCATATGTCCCGACAAGGGATTATGTCCCAGATATCGGAATAAGGCTGAGAACTCAACGCCCCCGTTTAGATCCCATACATCAATTTTCCCGTCTCTTCCGCAGTATGCACACCTGATCTTTCGTGTCGGCATGAACCCTCCTCACAGAATGAAAACGAGCAAAAAGCGGGACCAATGAGTTAACCCCAATAGGAAGCCGTTAGGTTATCGCACTGGCCAACCTGATCTTCCGGGACTTTCTTATGCTTCTCTTCTATACGCAAAACGACCTTTGGCTCGGGTACGCTCTTGTTTTGTTTATCGGGATCAGTCGACTTCGGTAATCCAACGATCACTCTTTCATTGATGGGCGTGATCATGTCTTTCCCCCCTTCTTGGCAATAGCGAACACATCTCTTTTTTTTTACCGCTTCTAATACACGCATGAAAAAACATTTTGTGTATGAACCCGAATACGGAAACGTTCTTTTTGATTAACTTATTATGTTAAGGGAAGATTGACAATACGGGATAAACGCCGGTTTAGCATCAGGTATCTACTGATACTAAGCGAGGGATAGCAGGTAAGATCTCAGATTTTTATCCGTTTTCTTCAAACACAGCTTTCTTCGGATATTGTCCCGGTGAAATTCGACGGCACGAATCGAACCACAGAGCAATGTCGCTATCTCTTTGGTCGTTTTGCCCTCCTTTACAAGTTTGGCGACTTCGATCTCTTTCGGCGTCAAAGCGCTCAATTTTGTAGACAACTTGTTGGCAAAGGGAGAAACAATGTCATTCAGAGACATTTCCAGAATCCTGACATAAGCGGCCTCCCGGGGAGCAAGGGTGCCGCTTTTGAGCTTTTCGATATAAGGTTTCACCAGCTTTTGCAGGTTCAGCATGATGCTGTCTTCCAGTTCGGTTTTATCCTTTTCCCGCTGACCGAGCAGAACTTTCAGCGCGATATTAATTTCTTCCAGACTGCGGGACTTGGTCAGTAATTCCTGTTCTCTTTTTCTCAATTGTTCCTCTGCGGCCCGCCGCTGCGTAATATCGCGAATTGATTCAATCGCTCCGACGATATTTCCCTCGCTGTCGTATAGGAATGCGGCTTTGCCCCACAGAGCGCGAGGATTGCCGCCGACCAGGGTCCCGCTTTCAGCCAGAATGACATCCGCATCTTTCTTCAAAAATTCATACCGGCTTTCCAGTGACCTGTCCGGTTGAAACAGCAGATCCGCCAGCATGGGGCAGCGCAAACCGTAAAAAGGGACGGCATATGCATAATCGCCCTGACCGATCATGTCTTGAGCCTCGACTCCGGTCATGTCCTCGATGGCTTTATTCCAGACAAGGACGCAACCTGAACGGTCAATGGCAAACGTCGGATCAGGCAGAAAATCGATAATTTCCGACAAGAGACGTTCCGAATCCCGGAGTGCTTTCTCAGCCCAAACCCGCTTGGTGATATCTTCGGATATCCCTTCATAATAGAGAATATCACCGGCCGCATTTTTTACCACACGTGCGTTCAGAGAAACCCAGATTGTCTCTTTATTCTTGGTATAAAACTGCACCTCGAACCCACGGATAAAGCCCTGGGCATCGCAGATTTCCCGGAACTGCTGCCGATCCTCCGGATGAACATAATGTCCCTGCCCGATATCCGCAAAGGCCGCGATCATTTCCTGCGGAGAGTCATATCCGAACATGCGGGCATGGGCCGGATTGACTTCCAGGATGCGACCGTCGGGAGACGACTGGAAAATACCCTCCACGGCGTTTTCAAAAATGCTGCGATAACGTTTCTCCGTCTCGGCCAAGGCTTGTTCGGCTTTTTTTCGTTCCGTGATATCGACCATGACGCCGACCAGTCCACCCAAAACGCCCTGTTCGTCATGAAAGGTAGCCTTGCTGAAAATCACGTCCCGCCGGGTGCCGTCGGCGGCAGTCATCTGCCATTCATACACCTGGTTCCCGGGATTGCGGAAGAGGTCTTTGTCCATCTCCGTGTATTTATCCGCCAAATCCTTGGGGAAAATTTCATAAAGGGTCTTGCCGATAATCGCCTCTTTATTCAAACCGAGGAAGACCTCATACGCCCTGTTGCAACCCATGTAAACGCCCTGGGTGTCTTTGTAGAAAATCGAACTGGGAATCGTATCCAGCAGGGTCTGCAAAAAACTGAGCCGATTCCTGGCCTTATTCGGACTTTTAATCGCCGCCAGTTGACGCCGCGTCCCTTCCAATTCCCGGATCAGTTGGGTTTTTGTCTTCTTTTCATCCCGCATGATTCCCATCCTCATGGTTTCGCCGGTTTCGTCCAACCGCCAGTCGGGTAAATATCCGGTTGACAGAGGGACCTTTTCTAATTAGGAGTAAATTACCACAAGATGAGCGGATCAATTATCTTTTTTTATCTATTCAGCGCTTGCGGGATTCATAGAAGGGAAAATCGGCTTAAGCATGCGATGAGCGCATGGACGCCCTGAAAAATTTAACATGATGAAAAACAATCTCCTGCCTTATATCTGGGTTCTGTTGTTCGTTACGCTTATGTCCGCATGCGCCGCCACCGCTCCCCAGGTGACGCCGCCACCCCGCCCGGCCAAGATCGCTCTGGTGTTGGGCGCAGGCGCCTCGAAAGGCTTCGCCCACATCGGCGTGCTGAAGATTCTGGAAAACCAGCGCGTGCCGATTCAAATGATCGTCGGCGCCAGTGTTGGGAGTTTCATCGGCGGCTTATACGCCTACGGCTACAACGCCTACAAATTGCAGACCGTGGCCATGGCCATTGAAAAAGACGACATCACCGAACTGATCCTGCCGGATAACGGATTCGTCGGGGGAGAACGTCTGAGAAGTTATGTCAACGCAAAAGTCACGAATACCCCGATCGAAAAATTCCGGATCCCTTTCTATGCCGTGGCCACGGATATCAAGACCGGTGAAGAGATCATTTTCGGCTCCGGTAACGCGGGCATGGCCGTTCAGGCCAGTTGTTCAGTCCCCGGCGTCTTTCAACCCGCCCGGTTCTCCGGAAGGAGCTATGTGGACGGCGGCGTGGTCAATCCCCTCCCGGTGGATGTGGCCCGACGCTATGGCGCCGACGTGGTGATCGCTGTGGATATCTCCTCCAGCGTTGACCGCAATATTCCGACCAGCACCCTCGAAACCATCCTGAAGTCCGTCGACATCATGTACGGGAAAATATCTCAAACCCAGATTGCCAAAGCCGATATCGTCATCAGCCCGAAGGTCGGCTTCGTCGGATCGGCCGATTTCACGCTTCGCCATGAAGCCATTTTGGAGGGAGAAAAGGCCGCCGTCGCCGCTCTACCTAAAATCCACGGGATTCTGTCCCGTCTCCGTCAGGAGGGAAGGCTTCCCTGAAGAGAATGTTCTTGGGAAAACATAGCGTTTCATTTTCTCAAGCCCGAACAGGCCAGGTCCAGAAAAGAGGGAAATCATGTTGAACCGGAGTGAATCTTCACCTCGTTTTAGAACGTACGGCGCCGCGCCTTTCAATGTCGTCTTGGTGCACGGAGGTCCCGGCGCGGCCGGGGAAATGGCGTCTCTGGCCGCCGAGCTTGCCGCAGACCGGGGCGTCCTGGAACCCCTGCAAACGGCGTCCTCGGTGGCAGGACAAATCGCCGAGTTGATCAATGTGATTAAAAACCAGGGAACTTCTCCGGTCGTTTTAGTCGGCTTTTCCTGGGGCGCCTGGCTCAGCCTGATGGTCGCGGCCCAGCACCCGGCCCACGTCGCAAAATTGATCCTTATTGGTTGCGGACCCTTCGAGGAACATTTCGCCGCTTCTGCCCTGGAAGCACGACTCAGCCGCCTGGAAGAGCAGGAAAGTTCCGATTTCATTTCAAATTTGATGATTTTATCCGATCCGGAGTCAAACGAAAAAGACGCCGCCCTGGCAGTGCTGGGATCACTGGTTGCAAAAACCGACGCCTTTGACGCGATGGAAGAAAATTCCGACCTGATCGAATACCGGGGTGATATTTTTCAAAAGGTGTGGGAGGAAGCGGCCGAAATGAGGAGAAGCGGAGAACTTCTGGCTCAGGCGGAAAACGTCCGCTGCCCCGTGGTTGCCGTTCACGGCGATTATGATCCCCACCCGGCGGAAGCGGTCAAAACTCCCCTGGCCGCCATGTTGAAAAATTTTCAATTTATCCTCCTCAAAAATTGCGGTCATAAACCGTGGATCGAACGCCAGTCGAGGGATGCGTTTTTCCGCATTCTTGCCCACGAACTGCCCACATAAGCATGACACGTTGATTAACAATTTTAATGCGGTATTGAAAAAAGGAGATATAAGATGGCCGTTAAGAAGAAATCACGGGACAGAGACGTCGAGAAAACCTACACTACCAAACAATTCATTGAAAAACTGCGCCGACTGGCCGACTGCCTTGAACGAGGCGAAGCCTTCCGCATTCAGATCGGCGGGGAACGCCTGACCGTACCGGCTACGGCCCTTTTCAATATTGAGCATGAACGGGAAGACGACAGCGAGGAAATCGAATTTCAGATGAAGTGGACCGTCTGAAGTGTCCTTGGGATAAAATAGGACCCGTCTCGGTTTTTCACTCACTTGTGCCTGCCGCTCGGAAGCAGCGGTGAAGGGAATTTATAGGTAATTTATGAGGATTTCGGTTGGAACGTCACAGGTCAGCAGCGTGTCAGCTGGAGCCGTTTGTTCGGCAATTCATATCCATGGATTCGTATAAATGGCTCGACGAAGTGCTACAGCACACCTTTTGGCCATTTCCTCTAATTCAACTTCATATTGCTCGGGAGACTCAAGCAATTTATCATCGTCCCAGGGATCTGCAACATGAACCCATTTATTTCTGTACTTTCGCAAGATCTGAAGTTCCTTTTTCAGATCATCATCCAAATCAGACTGATCAATTAGATCGACAAGACGTTGTTTGCTTGATCCGCCTTCTCCCCGGAGATGCGTTTCGACTCCAGCGAGACCTGTTATTATACTCGCAAGGTTAGCGCCGCTCACGAAAGCAAGGTCTGCGCTCTTGATGAGGTACGTTGCCCATTCTGACAGGATTACACCACCTTGCAGAAGTGTCTCATCCAGAGAAACGAGGTATTCCCATTTTTCGTCTTCAGTCATAGATCTCATGCCGAACAATTAATATACCCAACCTGGCTTTTCCCGAAATTTGCGCAATCCTACTCCGTTCAATAAAAAATGAAAATAAGAAATTGTGTCATATAATCATCTGTTTTGAATCTTCACCTCTGGATATTTCACAGTAATCAAGACCAAAAGCCCCACAGATGAAAGCAGGATTTCTCCATTCAGTCCGTAGCGACTGTGCCCACCGTAACCGGAAATTGGTGGGCGAAGACCACCCTACTTGCTCATGGGGTCATGCCGAAGCCATTGGCTGTGTCAGAATGCATGAATTACGTTCATGGTCATTATGTCTGAACGAAGTGAAGAATCTGACATGAAAGAACTAGATTCTGCGTCTAACGTCTCAGAATGACAATTGTTTTGTGTAGACCTCTCCGAGGCCTCTTGCATCGATGTCATTTCGAGGAGCATAAGCGACGAGAAATCTTAAGTGAAAAACAAGATTTCTCGCATTCGCTCAGAAATGACACCCAAGCCACAATCCGGTATCCGCCAAGGGATTCGTACCGGGACGGATTTCCAAGTTAGGGGAACTGTTTGTCAAACGCCGCTTCTCTTGAAAGTAAACGCCCCGGAAAGGCGTGTGGACCCTCCTTAAGAAAACTACCTGGCCACATTGACCGGCGTGGGCTTCAGGACCCGCACCAGGTCCGCCGTGGCGATCTCCGCCAGGAGTCCTTTCTTCCCGGCATTGATGATGATCCGGGGAATGTCGAGAATCGTTTTCTCGATATAAACCGGCAGGGGTTTCCGGGTACCGAAGGGGGACGTCCCGCCCACCACGTAACCCGTATGCCGGTTGGCCATCGCCGGATCGCAGGGCTGGATCATCTTCAGCCCCAGGGTCCGGGCCAGATCCTTGGTCGACACCTCCCGGTCGCCGTGCATGAGGATGATCAGGGGATTTTTGCGATCATCCTCCATGATGAGGGTCTTGATGACCCCATGTTCATCGACACCCAGTTCCCGGGAGGCGACCGCCGTCCCGCCCCGCTCTTCATATTTATAGGGTTTAAGAACAAAGGCGATGCCCTGCTCCCGGAAAACACGGATGGCCGGGGTGACCGCTGTTGGTTCCTTTGCCACAATGAAACCGCCTCATTTTTTCTTCGTTTTGGCCTTCTTCATCTTTTCCGCCCGGCGGAAACCTTCAGCCACCCCTTCGCCCAGCGCTGCAATATTCACCTTGGCATGCTCATAGGCGGATAGGTAGATCGTTTCCAGGATTTCCGCCTCCGTCGCTCCGGCGTGGACCGCCCCCTGGATGTGAAAGATGAGCCCCGGGCCGCACTGCATGGCCGCCAGCATCCCCACGAGCACCAGTTCTCGGGTTTTGGGGTCCAGCACACCGCGTTCCAGGGACTCCACCAGGGGTTTATGGGTGAAATTCTTCAGGATATCCGGCATCTTGTCCGCATAGACCTGAAACACGCCCTTAATGTCCTCGATATTGCCGTCCCCCACCAACTCCTGCCAGGAATCGAGCATCTCCCGACCCGTCTTGGCCTTCTTCATCAAATTCATGCGTCCGCTCCTTTCATGAAGTGCTGAAATGATTTGTCGTCCCGCCCCCGGAGACTGTGTCATGACGTCATTCTTCTATGTTAAAAAAAGTCAAGTCATCACATAGATGGTTGTTCTTTCAAAAGGAAAGAAAGTTAA
>ENA-UPTA01002019-UPTA01002019.1-activated-sludge-metagenome-genome-assembly--contig:-NODE-2019-length-21614-cov-5.764924_pt1 | contig 21614 bp, 13 predicted proteins | sample MGYA00238184_ERZ773361 | MGnify/ENA primary metagenome ERZ773361 (study PRJEB29100, sample SAMN05720205) | activated sludge metagenome | isolation source: anaerobic digester from wastewater... | reverse complement strand
TCCCTTTAAACAGATAGATCCGCATCAGAACTTACCCGCAGAAACACCGTAAAAAACATCTGATGAAAAATATTGATTTTTTACGAGTACGTAAATTCTTTAATTCATTGATGATTGGATTGGATAATTGAAAGAGGAAAAAAAGGAAAATATGCATACTTCCCACGTCTGGGGTGTGTGAAGTATGCATATTTCAATATTGGATTAAGTTACGCTTAAGAAATCTAATACCTGAAATGTAACCATGGATCCAATATATTGCAATAGGTATTGATAGAATTACTCCATAGTACAATTGATATTTTTTATATGGGATTTTCCCCTATGAAATCTTTGATATCAGAAGACTTCCCGGACCTGAATTCACTCAGATGCAGAATCATACGCCACACATGATACGCAAGACGGTCAATCCAACGCATCGCTTCAAGAAGTTTAAACGCAGTATCCGGATTCTCCTCACCGCTTGCAATTTTATCAATCATTTCTGTTCTCATTTTTTTTCTGATTTCTGCAAACATGAGGGATATTTGCTGCACAGATTCAGTGGGAGCCTCCGCACATTCTCCCCTAAGCCACATGATCGATGATTCGATGGAAGCAAGCTGGTCCAGTGCAAGCTGTCGCAGATACGGAGTATGCGCCGTCGTCCGGACAGTCTCCACCTCCCTGCATGCTTCAGCAAGACGTGTCAGGTGTTCGGTAGAATGCAGGATAGTAATATGCTGTTCATGGTCAATCGCGGATTCAGGATTTGAGCGGACATGTGCAAGAAACTGGTTTGTATACCGAAGCGCGTCATCGGCTTCATCAATTTTTTTCAGTATTACGTGATAGGGTATCTCCGCAAGAACAAGGTCCTTCATGGACGACAGAATAAGCGCGGCAATCCCGACTATGGTCGCTCGGGCAGAATCCAGTGCGACGGGGGGGATATCGGCAATACTGTAATCAAGATTACGGGTCAGGTAGGGCAATTTTTCATGAACGATATTTTCAAGAACTCTGGTTAAATTCCCGGTAAACGGTAATATCAGTATCATCCCGAGAAGATTGAAACCCGTGTGGAATGCGCAGAGCAGAATTGCCGGATCAGAAGACCCGCAGACCCTGCACACATCATCGGTCAGCGCAGTAAAAAAACCAATCATTGGAAATACGACAAGCCCGGTAATAACATTAAAGAATATGTGAATATACGCCGACCGTTTCGCCGGCACAGTGGCGCCCACCGCTGCAAGAACACCATAAAAAACCTTACCCACATTCTGCCCCACCACGAGGAGCGCAGACTGGTCAAGGCTGATAGTATGCGCATTCAGGGCGGCAAGCGTCATTACCACCGCGACACTTGAGGACTGCAGCACGACGGTCATTATAATACCGATTCCAACCAGGAGGAGCTTATCACCCAGCGTATCGACGCCATACCCTGCGAGATGGATAAACTGCGACAGGTACTGCATCCCTTCCTGCAGAATACCGATACCAACGAAAATCAGTCCGAATCCTGAAATAACAATACCCAGGGAAGCTTTCCTGCCGTCAGTAAGAAGCTTCAGCAACGCTCCCACAGCAATGAGAGGAAGGGTAATAATCTTAATGTTGAACTTAAATCCCACAAGGGCTACAATCCACCCCGTGCTCGTACTCCCGATATTCGCGCCTATGATAACGCCTATTGCCTGTGAAAACCCCAGAAGGCCCGCGCCGACAAGTCCTACCGTTGCAAGAATCGTCGCACTGGAGTTTTGTATCAGCGCAGTAATTCCCGTTCCGAATAATACTGCCGCCGCCCTGTTGCTGGTCATCCTTCCGAGGACCCGCCTGAGAGTATTTCCGCCAAGGGCCTTCAGGCCGTCTGTCATCAGGACCATTCCCAGCAGCAGGATTCCAACTCCTCCCAGGATTGTTCCGCCGGTTGTAATTGCAGTATTCATGCTGGACCCGTTTCACGATTCGAACTTCATTTCCACACATCCACCCGCACATCACTTCACATTACATTCATATTTAGTAAAGCACATTTTCTGTCGCAATCACGACAGATGTAACTGCTTCAAAAAAGAATGTTTACCCGGTAATTGAGTCTTTTTTTCGGCGTTCAGCAAATCAATACTTCGTAACACCTGAAATATACTTGAATTGACCGGACATATACGATAGCATGTTATCATCATAAATCGTGTGAAGGTAGTTATATGCCGCACAAATCAGAATTTTCGTACATAATGAAAATTTTCAACACCATTCCATTCCCGCTGATGCTTGTCGACATGCAATTCATGATTACTGATTTTAACTCGGAATTGTCTGTATGGGTACAGAACATCTTTGGTGCCGAACTAAGAAAAAATGAACCGGTTTTTAAATATATCCCTGTTGAATTCAAAGAAATCTTCGAAAAGTACCGCGATCACAGTGAAACAGAAACCACGAAACAGATTGACATCGTAAACAGCCATGACAACAGGGAATACTGGTATGAATATCTTTTCGCGCCAGTGAAAAGCAACGGGGATATTCAATCTGTTCTGGTCACCATCGTCGACATCACGGAAAGAAAAAATGTTCTTGATGGCGTCGTGCAAAAGGAACGGCGTTTTCACTCCCTTGTCAAAGAATCATCAGATTTAATAATAATTCTTAAAAAAGACGGAACAATTCATTTCACCAGTGATTCTGTGGAAAAAATTCTCGGTTACAAAACATCAGAAATTACCGGTTCCAGCATTTTCAGCCTTGTTCATGTAATCGATAAGGAATTTTTTCAAAAGCAGATTTCAAGCATGGTTTTCACGGGAACAAAGACATTCATCCTCGAAGTGCAGATTGCCCACAAAAATGAGAACTGGGTATATCTTGAAGTCTCCGGAACAAATCTTCTCCATGATCCGAATGTTGAAGGAATTGTATTAAACTCACGGGATGTGACTGACAGAAAGCAAATTGAATCGGTGCTTGCGCGAATCAACCGCCAGAGGGAAATGATTCTCGCTTCAACGGGAGACGGCATCTTCGGCCTTGATGTCAACGGCAGAATTACATTTATCAATCCGGCGGCAATGCATCTCCTTGGGACAACATCCAAAGGGGCCCGCGGTAAACATGTTTCGGATGTTATCCACAACATGAGCATTGATGGAACACCTGTTGCAGGAGCCCTGACTGTATTCGATGCAACATATCGTTACGGAAAAGTAATCACGTCCCAGGATACATATTTCCTCCGCAGCGATGGAACAATATTTCCTGTAGAATTTAAAGCATATCCCATAATAGAAAATGATATTGTTATCGGCGCGGTAGTTAGCTTCAATGATATTACCGCGCGCAAGAGAGCGGAACAGGACCTGCTTCGTGTCACCGCTGAAGCGGAAGAAGCAAACCGCGCAAAGGGTGAATTTCTTGCTAATATGAGTCATGAAATCCGTACCCCGTTAAACAGCATCATTGGTTTCCTGGAGCTTCTCAAGCGGACAGAGCTTGACAGCAGTCAAATTGAATATCTCGATACTGTTGTTGACAGCTCAACCAGTCTGCTTGGTGTTATCAATGATATTCTTGATTTTTCAAAAATGGAAAAGGGAAAACTGGAGCTTGATATAACCGATTTCAACCCTTTGGAGGAATTCGAAAAGGCCATTGATATCTTTTCTGCGAAAGCGGGTGAGAACAGAATTCAATACAATGCGTTTATTGATCCCGCCCTCCCCGCGCTCCTGAAAGGTGATCCCCTTCGAATAAATCAGGTGCTGATAAACCTCATCAGTAACGCGATGAAATTCACTCATCCCGGGGGAACGATAAATGTCCGCATAAAAATGATCCGGGAACATGAAAACCATTGCGACATTTATTTCGTTGTATCAGACACTGGAATCGGGATACCTGAAAACAAACAAAGCATTATTTTTGACGCTTTTGCCCAGGCCGATTCATCGTTTACGAGAAAATACGGCGGTACGGGTCTTGGTCTTGCTATCAGCCATAACCTGATCACGCAATACGGCGGCGAGCTTAGCATCGAGAGCAAGCCCGGCAAAGGCAGCAGGTTCTTCTTCGATCTGATTCTTGAAAAAAGTTCACCGGGGAAAAAACCAGCGATGTTATTTGATTATAAAATCAATGTAGTTTCCATTTTTAATCCTGAAACCAGCGACGCAGTTTTTTTTAAAATGTATATGGATGCGCTGAAACTGAATCATACCATTTGTGAAAATCTGCGTGAAGCCTTATGCGCTTCGTGCGACATTATTTTTTATGATATCGATTCCGCAGGTGAAACTGAATTGGAAACCATTCATGAACAAACACACGGGAAACCAGTAATAGCGGTACTTTATTACAATGAAAAAATCGACTTTCGCAACCTCCGTCGGCATTGTGATAAAGTTTTGATAAAACCCCTTACATGCATGAAGATTATCAGAACAATAGAAGAACTGGTAATGAAAAAAATATCCCCCGCCCCTGATGCCTCGGCAGATACTATCCGCTTCATAGGAAATGTCCTTGTCGCAGAAGATAACAGAAACAACCAGAAGTTAATGAAAATAATGCTTTCAGGAATGGGCCTTAAGGCTGATATAGCGGCAAATGGTATTGAGGCAGTCGACATGTTCCGCGCATCGGAATATGACTGCATTCTTATGGATGTACACATGCCGGAATGTGACGGTATTGAAGCAACCAGAAGAATAAGGGAGATCGAACAGGGCGGGACAAAACACATCCCTATTATCGCCTTAACCGCGAAAGCCTTTCCCGAGGAAAAAGCCCACCTCCTGGCACAAGGATTTGATGACTACATCCCGAAACCGGTTACTCAGGAGCGGATCAAACTGCATCTCGGACAACACCTGCTCCATGTTCCCCCTGGCAGGAAACAACAACCTTCCGCAGCTCCGGGAACAATTGAAATAACCCATATCGCCGCGGTTCTGGGAATAACCGAAAATGACGCCCGGGAACTGGTTGATGATTTCATTACTTCAATTGATGAATACATGCAACCCCTCGAAGCAGCAGTCGCTGAAAAGAATAAGGCCGATATTGAACAGTGTGCTCATAAATTCAGGGGGCCCGCTGCGAATTATCTTTTCAGAACACTGGCCGCACTGCTTCAGGAACTCGAGGATACGGTGGAAAATATTTCAGATAATGACATGAACGCAATACTTGACCGCATTCATTCCGAAGTCGAAATAATCAGAGAGGCACAGGGAGAGATTCAAAAGACGTAAGTCACTTTGCCAGAAACACCTCAAAATCACCTTCTGTAATAAACAGATTATGCCTGTCGTCAATATCTGTTAAAGTAATAACGTCCCCATAGTGCTTCCCTGCAATAACATTAAGTTTCATCGGGGCAAGAAGCGCAATTATCGCTTCAAGAGGTTTAATATCGTTCTCAGAAAATTCAGGAAGCGCCCGAAGATCGATAACCATCCTGTCCTTCGCCACCATCCGCAGAAATGATGAGTTGAATACCTGCCGCGCTTCTTCAAAAAATGTCTTTGAACTCAGCGACATTCGTGGAGTAATAAATGTGACTCCCCCGTTGCGGGTAACGACAATCTGCGTATTCCTTTCATCGTCAATTCTTGCCGCAAGCCCCTGACGAAGCGCGGAGGCAAGCTTTTGTTTGAGGTTATCAGCGCTAAAAGGTTTCACGATGTAATCGACAACACCAAGGCGCATTGCCCGTACGACATCCTCTTTTTCTTTTTTGGATGTCACCATAATAATCGGGGTTCGCGAGGTTATTTCATCATGGCGGAGCTGTTTCAACACTTCAAAGCCATTTATGTTCGGCATCATTATATCCAGCAACACAAGGTCCGGGTTACCTGACTTGGCATACTCAATGCCCTCCTTACCTGACAGCGCGGTAATGAGACGGTACCCGGTACCCTGAATCTGTTTCTCAATAAGTTTGAGAACGTTTTTATCATCATCAATCGCAAGAATCACAAAGTTTTTTTCATCCATAATAAATACCATTATTTCTGTATTTGCATTTCATGCCAAATATAGTACCCGAAACTTTAGAAAAAGCCGCTGATCAATATCCCCGATATGAATTTATAACAAAATAATCATCATTCGTCAATAAAAATATAGCAATATTCATACCCCGGATAGTGATGCAATCTCCGCTGTGCAACAAAAAGGAAAGCCTGTGCTCATTCCACACAGGCTTTCCATAATAATATATGTCGTTTTGCCGGTACTGTATTATTTTTTCAGAACTTCCGCACGAAGTTCCTTTTTCAAAATTTTACCGACATTGGATTCCGGAAGGGCATCTCTGATTTCAATGTCTGCGGGCCATTTATATTTGGCGAGTTTCGTTCTGCAGTATTCCATAAGCTCATCTGTCGTTACGTTCTGACCTTCTTTCAGGGTTATAAATGCCTTTATGTTCTCACCGCGTTTCTGATCCGGAATACCTATAACGGCGACCTTGTTCACCTTCGGATGCTCATAAAAAACTTCTTCGACATCACGTGGATACACATTGTATCCGCTGGATATAATCAGGTCCTTTTTCCTGTCAACAACGAAGAAATAACCTTCCTCGTCCATATACGCGATATCACCGGAACTGAGCCATCCGTCCTTTATGGATTTTTCCGTCTCCTCCGGCCTGTTAAGATATCCTTTGGTGATCTGCGGCCCCCTGAAAAGCATTTCACCCGGCTCCCCAACGGGTACATCTTTCGTCCCGGTTTCAAGATCAACAACCCTGACTTCGGTATCAGGATACGGGAGACCGATGCTGCCGGGTTTTTTTCTGCCGTTAAAGGGATTAAGATGGGTCTGCGGTGAGGTTTCAGTCATACCGAAGCCTTCATTTATTTCAACACCGGTCAGCTCCTTGAACTTGTTCAGAATTTCAACAGGAAGCGATGCTCCCCCCGATGTAATAAGCTTGAAACAGGTGAGGTCAGTCTTCCTGATATCGGGATCTTCCAGCATGCCAATATACATTGTGGGCACAAGAGGCGACATGGTGGGTCGATACTTGCGAATTGCCGCGAGAAGCTGCGGCGCCTGGGGCTTCGGGATCAGCACTGTTGTCCATCCCATATAAACCGGAAGGTTCATTGCCGCAGACATACCCAGAACATGAAAAACAGGAGGTGATGCCATTGCAATTTCCTTACCCCGTTCTCCGGAAAACCATGCTTCGTACATCTGCACCATGGATCCCAGATTTCTATGCGTCAGCATTGCGCCCTTTGATACACCTGTAGTCCCGCCGGTATACTGATAAACTGCGACATCATCAAAAGTAACCGTCGTCTTTGGCGGATTCGGTTCATTGTTCCTGATGCAGTCCTTCCATTTATAAACCTCCGGCGCTGCTTTTACATCGGCGGCCATTCCCTTCTTTTTCCCGACAAGGGGAAACAGAATGCTTTTCGGAAAGGGAAGATAATCCCCTATTGATGTATAGATAATATGTTTAATTTTTGTTTTTGGCCGAAGATCAATCATTCTGTTCGCAAGAAGATCAATCGTAATCAGCACAACAGAACCGGAATCGTTGAACTGGTGCTCCAGTTCGTGATCAGTATAAAGCGGATTATTCATCACCACGACTGCGCCGATTTTAAGAATGGCATAATATGCCGCAATAGTGGGTATCATGTTCGGCAACAGCACTGCCACGGCATCACCTTTTTTCACCCCCAAGGCGTGCAGACATGTGGCAAACCTGTCAACCATCTCCTGAAGCTGCCGGTAGGTAATTTTGTACCCTTCAAATATCAGGGCGGTGTTGCCAGGATATTCCTTCACGGAATTCGCGAGCATATCGTGGAGACAGATTTCCTTATAATTTATTGTGGATGGAACACCCGGATCATAATGCTTCAGCCATGGTTTGTCCTGATATCGTATTTCTCCTGCCATAATATCCCCCTCGTACGGCAATTGTTGTTATTGATGCATGAGAATTTCTGTGAAACCCTCACATGTAAATGATGAAATTCACTATTATGTAAAATGATAGTATTGATATATAAGAGAGGTTTTTCATTCCCCTTTATGAATACCTCTCTTATTTCGATACACAATTATGATAAAACATAAATCAATTTTTATCAATAGGATATTCGGAACAGCCATGGTGGTGCAAACTCTATTTTTCGCATGGGGGATTCCACTATATTTTGACTCCTTATCAACGGTGTTGCGAATTTTGCTTTTGCTCCCAAAAGCATTTCGCCATAAATATTGAGATATCCCGAGTGTGCGATATTTATATAGAGTAAGACATTCTATCTCCCGGTTATTATATTCATTTTGATATTAGGGGCGGGATATTATTCTTGCATTTATTGTACCGCCGGTATAATACAAAACCGTCAAAGGAGACACAGACCATGGCGCTTTTCGGGAAACGGAAAAATACATCTCCTGATGAAAACTCCGTACACGAACATGAACGGATAAAACGTCTTACCCTGTTCCCGGATCCGGAAAAGTATGCCGAGAAAGTCACCGACACCGAAACCATATTCAACATGATCAAACCGGGACAGCGTATATACATAAGCAGCGGTCCTGCAATTCCGGCGAGATTTATCAGCGACATGCTTGATTCGGAAAACCCGAACCTCCAGGACCTGGAAATAATTCAACTCATTACCCTCGGAAAATACCTGTCGCATAAAGATGAATCCAATACCAGGAAATACCGCCTCAAGACATTCAATGTGGGAGAAAGTATCAACAGGGAAATTACCAAAGGCAATGTTGATTTTATTCCCGCAAACCTCATTGAAATACCAATGATTCTCTCTTCCGGCGCGGTGGGGGTCGATATCGCCATCGTCCAGACATCGCCCCCTGACGAACGTGGATTTATGAATCTCGGAATTGCGGTTGACGTGGCCAATATCGCCATTAAAAACGCCTCCCTTGTCATTGCCGAAGTAAATCCAAATATGCCGGAAACTTTCGGTGAAACGAACATCCACATTGACCAGGTTGACTACATCATTGAAAATGACGCACCCCTTCTGGAACGGGAAATAAAAAAATTCGACCCGGCCATGGACCGGATCGGGTGGCACATCTCAAATCTTATCGCCGACGGCTCCACGGTCGTCCTTCACCTTGGAAGAATATTTGATGCCATCGCGAAACACCTCACCTCGAAGAAAAATCTCGGCATCCTTACCCATGTAATCACCGACTGGGTCCTTGATCTCATTGAAGCGGGAGCGATATCCCTTCAGCGCAGCAGATTTACAGGAGGGCTTGTCACCACAAGCTACTGTTATGGATCGAGGAAACTCTATAATTACGTCCATAGAAATCCGATCTTCGAGTTTTATTCCATCGCGCGCCTTGCAAACCCTTTTCTGATACGGAGGGTTCACAACCTTATCAGCATCATGAATGTGAAAAAAATTGATGTTTCAGGGGAATCCGTAGTATTTCATTCCGGTGATAATCTTTTATCCGGCTACGAGAGTAAACTGAACTTCGCGATTGCGGCGACCTTTTCAAAAAACGGGAAAGCGATAGTCGCCCTGAAGTCATTAGACCAGGAGGGCAACAGCAATATCGTCATCGAACACTCCGAGGAGGATGCCGGCCAGCTGCGGTCAACACTGGGCGTAACACGGTATGTTGTCACAGAATACGGTGTTGCAAACCTTTTCGGAAAATCAATACGCGAACGGGCCATGGCAATGATCGATATCGCCCACCCGGACCACCGTGAAAACCTGCTGAAAATGGCAAAGGAACGCGGTTATGCATACCCTGACCAGATATATGTCAGCAGTAATGCGAAGCACTACCCCCTTGAGCTTGAGACCATAAAAACATTCAGAGACAATCTTGAGGTGAAGTTCAGGCCCATTAAAGCCTCGGATGAGGACAAAATGCGCCGGCTGTTTTATCAGTTTTCCGATGAATCAAAATACTTCCGGTATTTTGTGCGTATTTCCATTATGCCGCATAAGGAAATGCAGAAATATGTCAACATCGATTACTCTTCGATATTATCAATTGTCGGCATTGTTGAGAAAAACCGGGTTGAGAACATAATTGCGGAAGCCCGGTACGCGTACTATCCCGGGGAGGATGTGTATGAACTTGCGTTTATCGTTGACGAGAAATACCAGGGCAAGGGCATTTCCACCTTCATGCTGAATTATCTGATAATGATCGCAAAGGACCGCGGAATAAAAAAACTCATTGCAAATATACTCCCTGAGAACAACAAGATGATTCACGTCTTCAATAAAGCCTGTGTAAAACCTGAAACCCAATACCAGGACGGCATTGTATTGAAAATTATCAACCTTGAAAATACTCCCCGAAAATCTTGATTTTCAGGAGCAGCCATATTACTATTTACCGGGAAGGGGCATCGCCGCTATGAAGAAAAAAGCAGTTACCGTGAGTATCCACGAACTTGAAGACATACTGGAGCACTATATCGATGCCGGTTCCGGCACCAATTACGCATTGAAGATAATAGGCCATCCCGGTGTGGGCAAGTCAGCTATTGTGAAGGAAATTGCCCGAAAACGGAACTACTTCTTTATTGATACGAGGCTCGCCTTCAAAGAAAACATTGACCTGGGAGGATACCCGGTTCCAGACCATGACTCGAAGCGCATGATATATTACAGGCCGATATTCATTCCCCCTGAGACAGTACCGGAAGGACATGATGGAATTTTATGGTTTCTGGATGAATCGAACAGGGCCCACCCTACGGTTATCCAGACATTATTTCAGATTATTACAGAGGGGACCTGCGGCGAGCACCGCCTGCCTGAAAAAACCGCAATTGTCCTTGCAGGGAACATGGGCGAGAGCGACAGCACAACAATAACCGAATTCGATGATGCAGCCCTTGATGGACGACTGGCGATTTTCCACCTGAAGCCTGATTCCAGGGACTGGCTCAGATGGGCCCACAGGGAAAATATTCATCCATCAATTCGACATTACATCTCCCTGTTCCCGGAACGTTTATGGGATGAAACAAATGTAAATCCCAATCCCCGGGGATGGCATCAGGTATCACAGGCATTCGCGCTGTCATACGGCATTTCCTCTCATGAGGAATTGCTGCGTTACTTATCCGACAACCCGGAAGGCACCCTCACCAAGCTCATAATATCTCTTGTCGGAGAAATTGCCGGGACAGACTTCATCATGCAGATGATTTCGCCCCGGGGGATAACCACGCAGGAAATTCTTACCGGAGAACAGGATAAACTTGAGCTCATGAAGGAATCAAAAATCCCCTCGGAGGACATACTCTGGGCCCTGTCGGGAGCACTTACGTCACTCCGTGAAAAGAATATTAACCACCGCGGAAGCCTTTCACCAGAGGACCTGGAGGAACTTGGCAATGTCCTGCAGTTCATTGGATATTCCCGTGCCGATTCCAGAATGTCCTTTTTTTATTTATTACTGAAGGAGTGCGGCCTTTTCACGCAAATCCCCCCCGCCCTTGCAACGATACCGGACACTGAATCCCGCCTGGAATTACAGGACCGCTTCACCGGGCTTCTTGAAGATTGACGGCATGGTAATGTGTTGCGTTTCCAAATCAGTTATTCAGCTGAATAACATGGAGGATATAGATGCAAACACAATATATAATTTGACAAATACCTCTCGTGTGCTTATTTATCTTGTATCATAGACTTAGAAGATATAAAAATATTTTAAGGAAGCAATAAAAACATGAATCCTTATAATTATTCCGCAAAAGAAATCTTAGAAATCAAAGGCGCCCTGACTTACTGCATTCTCATTACCGTAATGACCGTCCTGGCCTCAATTATGCAGTACCTTGGAGGCAGCCCGATACACCATATCGCCCCTACGACACTGGCGTATTCATTAGTCATCATTCTCGCTTTTGTAATATACAAAAGGAAAAAGGACAGAAAGAAAACAATAATACTGGCATGGCTTGTCGGACTTCTCACCATTGGGTTTGCGATTTATGCAAAATACAATTATGCCCTCAATATAAGCTGGAAATACGCGGTTCAGGGAATTCACATCAACGCCGTTTCCATTCTTTCACTAATTGTTCTGCAGTTTCTTTACAACCGGTTTTTATATCTTTTTTTCTATATTATAACCGCAATAAACTGGTTTCTGTTCCTTTACCTTGCCCATCTCAACGGCGTTGAAATGCCCATGATCGGCATTATAAATGGCGTCCCCTACGAAGGAGTTGTGAGCCTCCGGCAGATATATTTCTTTCTCATTATGGTTCTTGTGGGATATGTTAATTATAAAAATATCCCTGTCATTGAAGACTTCGACCGGATGACAACAATGCAGCACAAAGAAATTGAATCCCAAACCGCCCATCAACGGTCACTGAATGAAGCAATTCGGGTCCGCATGAATTCACTTTTCAGGAGAGTGGATGAACAGACGACTGAATTGAACTCTTTCAATGATAAACTCCAGAGCCAGGCTTCATCATTTGAAGAAATATCCGCAACCATTGAAGAACTCACCAGCACGTCAGAAAAAATTTCTGAAGTTGCCGAAAAACAGGTGGAAGGAAATTCCGATATTGCCTATACAATGGAGGAGTTTTTTGAAATAAAAAATCAGACCAAGGACAAACTCAACAGCTCCCTTGAAAACATCGAAAAAGTTGTCACACAGACCAATATCGGCAATGACATTCTTGAGCGCGTTGAGGGGACTATAATCGACATTAAGACCGAAAGCGACCGGATCGGTGAAACCATCACCATGATTGTCGATATCGCTGATAAAATTAATATGCTCTCACTGAACGCCAGCATTGAAGCTGCCCGCGCCGGTGAACACGGACGCGGCTTCGCCGTTGTGGCAAATGAAGTCGGAAAGCTTGCCACGCAGACAGGTGAGAGCGTCAAGGAAATTGAAAATGTCCTGAAGGTGAGCGCGGTCAAGACCCAGGGAGGTGTTGCCATCATCAAAGAAGCCTCTGAAAACATTAAGGAAATGATTGAGGAGATGCTGCAGAGTTCCCGTAAAATTGATGATCTCCGTGACAACATATTTCTTGAAGAAAAATTCCTCAAAGGAATTGACCGCCAGATGAAAATGAACGTCCAGCTTTCACGGGAAACCGGCACCGGGACCGAGGAACAAAAATCAGCCCTTGAAGCGACCACACGCGCGGTTGAGAACCTCAGCCTTGAAGTTGCACTCATGGCAGACAGCATCAACAATATCACCGATGCTGCCATGAAAATCAGCGAAGAAGCTTCTTCACTGCTGAAAATGGCGCACGATGAAACGATTGACAGCACTGCAACATCATAACAGGATTGCGCTGCTATAATGCCGGACACATGGGACAGCATTCTTCAGGCCCTCTGGAAGCGAAGCAGGTTCACATCGTACTTCTACCAGTCGGTACAGTTTATTAATGAAAACAACATTCCCACTCTTGCCCTCACCATTCTTTCGTCCCGCTTTGTGTTGTTTTACAACAGGGATTTCATTGACCACATTGATCCCGAGGAACTGATGGGGCTTCTCGTCCATGAGATGCTCCATATCATTCACGGCCATGACCACCGCACATTTCCCGATGAAGACCTGAACCTGCAGAACCTCGCCCAGGACATGGTTATCAACAGCTACCTTATTGAACATGCCGATACTTTCTTCTCACGGAAGGGACAGTATTATGACGACATCCCACTCCTGGTGCTGCCGAAGGGCCTTCCTGTCATTCCAAAGAATTTTATCCTGCATAAAAAAACGCGGGATGTGCCCTGGGAGGAATTATACCGATGGCTGAAAGAGAATATGCCGGGACGGATAAATCTAAAAAACGGCATTTCCCTGGACGATATGGATGACCCTCCTGAATTTGATGCATGTTCACATAACGACGGCATTGAATCCTTACATGTCCCCGGCACTGCCGGTCCTGACAGGAACGGCGATGATGGCAATGCTGAAGACATGGAAGGGCTTCAATTCACCGACCAGGATGGCGAGGTGCTTCCCACGGGGGTTCACCTGTTTCACCGCCACATGATGCAGGAACAGGTTGACGCAGCGAAAAAACGCATTGTCAGCTTTGCGCTCCGGGATACGACATGCCGTGATGAGAGGATATACCAGGACCTTAACAGCATTATAACACATGTCAATGAAGTCGATACGTCATCATGGCGAAATTTGATAAAAAGCATCGTTGACTATTCCTCACAGTCGAACGAATGGACATACACCTACAGCAGGTTCAACCGCCGGTATTTCTCCAACGGGCTGTACGCGCCGGGAAGAATCTTCAAGGAGCGGCAGGCGCTCACCGTTGTTGTTGACGTATCCGCTTCGATGGTAATGCAGCCGGGAGATATTGAATCGGCATTCGGTGTCATTGAGGAACTGCTGATTAAATACTGCGTACACCTGTTGTGCATCGATGAGGACCTTTTCGTTCCGGAAAAATCCGGCGACGCGTTTCGCCCTTCACGGGAGAGAGACAAACCGTATCCCTATAAAAAAGGCGACTGGAAATATATTAAAAGCGGCAACAGCGGCACAACCTTTTTTGCCCCGCTTTTTAACGATTACATGCGGCATCATTCGGAAATGCTCATTGTTGTTACTGACGGATTTATATTTGACCTCAACGCCCTGAACAAATATACTCCGACGCTGTGGCTCATTTCCGAACATCGGAAGGAACCATTTACTCCCCCATTCGGGAAAGCGGTCACCATTACAACAGTTAAGGAACGAGTCCCTCATGGATAGCGCACAGGCAGAAAAAATATTCAGTGAATCCAGGCATAATCCCGTTTTTGATTTCAGTCAGGGCCTCGATGATCTCTTTTCCGCGGGAGATCCCGAGTTTATATACCGTGCCGGAAGAGAGTGGGACACCTTTGATTACCGCCGTGGTCTTGACTTTCTTATCAGGGTACGCAATGCTGAATTTATTCATAAGGCGGGTATCTTCTGGCCGGAGTTCGATCAGGTCCTGGGCCTTGAGGAACTGATACGCCTCGCTGAACCTGACTATATCTATCGTGCCGGAAGATTCTGGAAACATTATGACCACGAAAGGGGCCTCTCCGGACTCATCGCCCTCAATCAGCCCCGTTTCATTTATTATGCAGGTCAGGAATGGAAGGTATTTAATTTTCCGCGGGGGATGGAAGCGCTCTTCGCAACGGGAAACGCGGAATATATATTTTACGCCGGAGCGCACTGGAAAGCATTCGATTACACCAGGGGCTTCGAAATACTCCTTTCATCGCAGCAGCCGGAGTTCATCTTTAAGGCGGGAATACTATGGAAAGAGTTTGATTACTCCCGTGCATGGAAATCCCTTGAGAGTCTAGTTATTGAAGGGGAGGAATGGCGGGGAAAGGCACTTGAAAGCCCCGAGTGGCGCAGAGCTCTGCGCCAGATATGGAAAGAAGCATTCGACGAACAGAAGAAATGACATCACATACTCTCCGGAAAAATCTGCGACATGGATAGTTTTTTCTTCAATACAAAATTTTTTAATTTGAGAACTTCCCAAGTCCATGGTATTCCTGCAACGATTTTACCGCTTCGCTGCTGCCCTCTTTCTTCGCCTTCACACCTTTCACCGTGGCGAAGGCCGCGGCCATTGTTGTAAGATACGGAATGCGGTATTTTATCGCAGCTTTCCTTATGTATGAGTCATCAATTTCACTTTCCTTCCCTCCGGGAGTGTTGAGGACAAGCTGTATCTCCATATTCTTGATCTGATCCACAATATTCGGACGGCCCTGGCCCAGCTTCAGCACCTTTTCTGATATCACACCTTTCTCCGCGAGAAAAGCATGGGTCCCTTCAGTGGTGAATATTTTAAATCCCAGCTCGGTGAACGCACGGGCCACTTCAACCGCATCAGGTTTGGACTTATCATTGACGGTGATAAGAACTGATCCTCCCAGGGTAAGGAGCTGCTTTGCAGCCTCCTGTGCCTTGAAGAACGCCAGTCCGAAGGAGTTTGCCATACCCAGCACCTCCCCTGTTGAACGCATTTCAGGTCCGAGGACCGGGTCCACTTCCGGAAACATGTTGAAGGGGAATACCGCTTCCTTCACACCATAGTGGGAAAATGTTTTTCTTTCGAGATTGAAGTCGGCAATCTTTTTGCCCATCATAACCTGAGTGGCTATCCGTGCCATGGGTATATTACATACTTTTGATACAAGGGGAACTGTCCTTGAAGCACGCGGATTTGCCTCGAGGATATACACCACATCCCTGGCAATTGCATATTGGATATTCATAAGTCCCACAACTTTAAGCTCTATTGCAATTGACCGTGTATATTCTTCAATTGTTGCAATGTGTTTCTCGGAAATATTGACCGGAGGAATTGCACAGGCTGAATCCCCTGAGTGAACGCCGGCCAGCTCGATATGCTCCATAACCGCCGGTACAAACGCCTCCCTGCCGTCAGAAATAGCATCAGCTTCAGCCTCAATTGCGTTTTCCAGAAACTTGTCAATCAGGATAGGCCGTTCCGGCGACACATCAACCGCTGCGTCCATATACTGTTTCAGCAGTTCCTCATAATACACGATCTCCATCGCCCTCCCTCCCAGCACGTATGAGGGACGAACGATAATGGGATATCCGATTTGTTTCGCAATCTCCAGCGCCTGCTCCATCGTGGAGGCCATACCGGACTTCGGCTGGGGAATGCCAAGCTTGTCGATAACTTTTCTGAACCGGTCACGGTCTTCAGCGAGGTCAATTGACTCCGGAGAAGTCCCAAGAATATTTACTCCGGCTGCCATGAGTTCATTGGCAATATTCAGGGGAGTCTGCCCCCCGAACTGTACGATTACCCCTTCGGGTTTTTCCTTTTCATAAATACTGAGCACATCCTCTACCGTGAGGGGCTCGAAATAGAGCTTGTCGGAGGTATCATAATCAGTTGAAACTGTTTCCGGGTTACAGTTCACCATAATGGACTCATAGCCTTCATCACGCAGGGCGAATGCGGCATGTACGCAGCAGTAATCGAACTCTATCCCCTGACCTATCCGGTTAGGCCCTCCACCGAGTACCATCACTTTTTTGCTGGGCGATACAGATACCTCATCGGGGGCATTATATGTGGAGTAGTAATAGGCGGCGTTTTCCACTCCGCTCACAGGGACCGCGTTCCATGTCTCATTCATGTGGATATTCTGCCGCTGCCTGCGGATCGCATCTTCGGTAGTACCGGTAATCCGTGCGATATATCTGTCGGCAAACCCTGATTTCTTGGCCTCCGCGAGAATATCATCCGGAATTGCAGAGCCTTTAAACTTCAGGATTTTTTCCTCAAAGTCCACCAGCTCCTTCATCTGCTCAAGAAACCAGCGCTTGATACGTGTCCTGTCAAAAATCACATCAATATCCGCCCCCTTCCTCAGGGCTTCATATATGATAAACTGCCGTTCGCTGGTAGGTTCGCTGAGCATCTTCATGAGGGTATCGAGATCAAGAGAATTATAGTTTCTGGCAAATCCTAATCCATATCTCCCGATCTCAAGAGACCTGATAGCTTTCTGAAAAGCCTCTTTATAATTTTTCCCGATACTCATCACTTCACCCACCGCACGCATCTGGGTCCCCAGCCTGTCCTGCACTCCCGCGAATTTTTCAAATCCCCACCGTGCGAATTTCACCACGACATAATCTCCGGAGGGAGTATATTTATCCAGCGTCCCGTCTCTCCAGTAGGGTATTTCATCAAGGGTGAGCCCTCCCGCAAGGAGCGCGGAAACAAGTGCGATAGGAAAGCCAGTTGCCTTCGACGCAAGCGCCGAGGACCGGGAAGTCCGCGGGTTAATTTCGATAACAACAACCCGGTCAGAAACCGGGTCATGGGCAAACTGGATGTTGGTGCCGCCAATTACTTCAATCGCCTCAACAATGCTGTACGAATACTTCTGCAGCTTTTTCTGCAGTTCTTCGCTTATCGTGAGCATGGGCGCCGTGCAGAAGGAATCCCCGGTATGAACACCCATGGCGTCAACATTTTCTATGAAGCAGACTGTAATCATCTGGTTTTTGCTGTCACGGACAACTTCAAGCTCCAGTTCCTCCCATCCCAGAACTGATTCTTCAATGAGGACCTGCCCGATCATACTTGCCGCAATGCCGCGGGATGCGATAGTCAGCAGTTCCTCCATGTTATACACCAGGCCCCCTCCGGTCCCTCCCATGGTATACGCAGGGCGAACAACAACAGGGTACCCCATTTCATCAGCAATCGCTTTTGCCTCTTCAACAGTGTATGCCGGTTTGCTTAATGGCATCTCAATGCCCAGCTTGTTCATGGTATCCTTAAATGCGATACGGTCTTCTCCGCGTTCTATTGCGCTCGCATCAACACCGATTATACGGACACCATATTTATCGAGGACTCCGCTTTTGTGTAACTCAAGGGAAAGGTTCAGGCCTGTCTGACCGCCGAGGTTCGGCAACAGCGCGTCCGGACGTTCCTTTTCAATTATTTTGGTAAGATATTCAATATCCAGAGGTTCGATATAGGTGTAATCAGCCATCCCCGGGTCCGTCATGATTGTCGCGGGATTGGAGTTCACCAGCACGATTTCATATCCCAGGGAACGAAGCGCTTTACAGGCCTGTGTTCCGGAATAATCAAATTCACAGGCCTGCCCTATAACGATAGGACCGGAACCGATTATCAGTACTTTTTTAATATCATCACGTTTGGGCATCTTCGCACTCCAGATTCAGGTTGAAATTACGCTGCGGTACAGCCGTCGATACAGCGGCTGCATGAAAGGATGAAAAACGGCGCTAACTTCCTTCTGCCGCGAGAGTTAGTGCCGGTGTATTTTATATTAGTAATGGTAATAGTTTTCAACGAAACAGAATGTCAACACATTTTTCTCAAATTGCATGTACAGAAAAATCAACGATATTCCCTGATGACTGTTCTCCCCCCATGGCTGATTGTTTCAATTCCACGGTAGCTATTCTTGTCGAGAACGACAGCAGTGTTCCCTGCGCCACCCTTTCTGGTTGCAATTATGAGGTGTGCTCCCGTGGAACGGGTTGACGTATACCCGTAATAAAAAGGCAGTCTCTGCCTGTTTCTGCCCTTCGCCATGTCGCCGGCGAGGTTTGACTGATGGCGAACGGCAAATAACGGGATTGGCCGAACATAGGTCCCGAAGAAGGTAATGTCCCATCTGCCGTCTTTAAAAAAATGATATGGTATTCCCGATGAATCCTGCACGACGACCTGACTTTTATTGAGAATGATATTCCTCACATCATCGAACTGCCGTCTGAACATCAGATATGATGCCGCTTTCAGGATAGTAATATAATCACTCCGCGCAAGAAGATACCTGATAAATCCGCGGTAACGGTGAAAGCTGGAATCCGCCATATCAGCCTTCACATAAATAACCTTTTTCATTTCCGCAGAACCCTGTTTATGAAAAACTATTTCAACAGCCTGTGGATATAAGGTCACCGACCCTTTACTCTTCGCCGCGGAAGTATTTTTATTCGCTGTATCAGCAATAATATCTCCTTCCGGGGAAAATGTAATATTCCGCACACTGGCCACATGGAAACCGGACCGTACAATAAAAAACTGCATAATACTGGCCACAGAGGTCAGCGCGGTTGTCCCCACATTTCTTTTCATTATTTTTGTATGAAAAAAGTTATGCCCCAGAATCTGCCGAACAGATTCCCGAAGTCCAGTCAGCCCCTGTGCGCTGTTTCCAGCTCCCAGTTTCACGACATCAACAAATCCCCCCGGTGGTTCCATCCCAACCATTATGAAGGTACCGGCCCCGGGAAAAAACGCAAGGGCATTGAGTATATCTGGCCCGGAAAAAGGATAAAAAACGACATCACCCTGTATGCGTGAAAGGTACTGTTTCTGGAATATATGAATTTTCGATAAATTCCTTTTCTGATAACTGCTCCACATGCTTCCCGCGCTTTTCTGAAAGGATTGGTATTCCCGTGCAGCAATAAGTTTTTTTATCGCGTCATTTTTCCCGGCTGGAATTCCCGCAATGTAGTGTGCACACAGATTATAATAATTTTCTTCCGGATTTCTTTCCTGTACACTATTTCCACTTCCCGTCCCGCTCATTGCATATATCATTGCAACAAGCCCACAGGCAAGGACACCAATACCGATGACAATTGTTTTACCTTTTTTCATATTATCCTTTTCTATGTGTTCTTTATTGTGGAAGTTTCTTCCTGGCAGAATCAATACTATACTGAATACCTTATCAGACATAATACAAAAAAAAGTCAAGTACAATGCCGGAGTACCGGAACGCCAAAAAAAATGAAGCCTTTTCAGGCTTCATCGTACAATATACATGACAATGAAAACTTTTTAATCAAATGCATTGTCTGTTTTCCATACTTCCCAGACTCTGCCAACCATATCCGGGCCGGGCTTCAGGGTAGGCTTTCCAGGTTTCCAGCCGGAAGGAGTTGCCTCAGTCCCTTTGCTCTGCCGTACAAGCTGAAAAGCCTGTATCTGCCGAATACTCTCACTCACATTCCTTCCCACAGGCGGTGTAAGAACCTCAAATCCCTGAACAACGCCATCGGGATCAATGATAAACCGTCCTCTTGTTTCAACTCCTGCGTCTTCATCATATATGCCATAGATGGTCCCGACTTTTCCCCCGCCGTCGGAAAGCATGGGAAACGGTATGCCGCCCTTCACCATTTTTGACAACTCATGATCGTTCCACATCTTATGAACAAATATACTGTCAACACTCATAGACATGACTTCAACACCAAGTTCCTGGAATTGGGGATACTTTTCGGCAACTGCCGAAACTTCGGTTGCTCATACAAATGTGAAATCCCCCGGATAGAAACACAACACTACCCACTTCCCCAGATGATCAGAGAGTGTAACATTTATAAACTTTCCCTTATGATACGCAGGGGCAGTAAAATCCGGCGCTTTTTTCCCAACTTTTATCATAGTACCGCGTACCTCCTTTTCTGATTTTGCTTCAATACTGTCCTTCTTCTTCGGATCAGCCTTCTCTCCAACGACAGATCCCGTCGGACGCGCACATCCTGCAGGTATTTCTTCAGCCATAAGAACCTCCTGAAAATTACTCTTCTCAGCCTTATGTGATAGTTCTATATTCTAATGGTAATATCAATCATTAATTTACATATTCAATAAATTTTATATTATTATTTATGTATTCACAATATCAATGATACTATTCATTTTATAAATATATTGTTTTTTAAGAGCATTCATTGCTGAAGCATGAAAACTGACAGAGTACCTCAGTATTCGGCATAGTTTTTATGAGGATAATAGACTTTTTAAGGGAAAAGACTTGAAAAAAAAATCCACCCACAGCATTAAGGAAAGATTGATCAGAATACAAATGAGGCATGTATGAAAATTAAACTCTGGGGAGTAAGAGGATCACTCCCCACACCGCTCAGCAGCAGGGAGTACAGAAATAAGATGAAACTGATCCTGAAGATTGCTGTCGAAAAAGGTCTTTCTTCTGAGCGGGATATCGACAATTTTATAAATACTCTCCCGGATTATCTCG
>ENA-UPTA01002018-UPTA01002018.1-activated-sludge-metagenome-genome-assembly--contig:-NODE-2018-length-21616-cov-7.863457_pt1 | contig 21616 bp, 24 predicted proteins | sample MGYA00238184_ERZ773361 | MGnify/ENA primary metagenome ERZ773361 (study PRJEB29100, sample SAMN05720205) | activated sludge metagenome | isolation source: anaerobic digester from wastewater... | reverse complement strand
CAACGCTGTAGCTCACCGGGAGGCCGCTTGCGGCCGATCCGGTGGAGCGGAATGTTAGAAGGCACAACGGTTAAAGGAGGAATGATGTTCAAAGTACATGGGTATCTGGACGAAAAGCGCGTCATCAACTGGCGCATGGAGCACTTGCCTAGAGTGGGCGACACGATGCGATTTGCCGGCGAGAAGTACGGGAAGGTAACAGAGGTCATCTGGTGCATGGATGAGCCGAGCGACGAAGGGCAGCGCGTGAATATCCGCATTGAGTCTGAGCCTTCTAACGCAAAGTAGACCCCTAATCAGTCCGGTCGGCGTCGAATACCCTGGCCGACCGGACAGCCTAACCCGCAGAGCCAGACCGCATTGGCACGGAATTTGAAAATATTTCCCGTGGTATTGGACAGAGAAACCGGACACCGTGGAGCGTGTGCGAAATTTTACGCATTAAAGGCGCATTTGCCTGCGTGTTTGCAGGTTATTACGTACTAAACGTGTATGCAAAATTTTGCAAGCGACGTTTGCGACATCAAACGGCCATTTTTTGGGAACTTCTCATATGCGTATATGGAAAGTTCTGAAAAAAACGCTATTTAATGTCGCAAACGTCGCAAGTAAATTTTTACGTGCTCGCGGAGGGCATCAAATGGCACACAGACGCGGTTGCAGCTTTGGGGAGGATCACCCGGGCGTGCGGTACACCGATGCCGAGGTGGCGATGGTCTGGGCGCTGCGTGAGGAGGGCCTGGGGTATAAGCGCATCGCCCAGATCATGGAGATGCCCGTGCGCACCGTGCGGAGCATCCTGAGCGGAGCGAGACGGCGCTTGTGCTCGTGCCCTTAGCCGAGGGGTGCTCGTGCCTTTAGCCGAGGGGTGCGCGTGCTCCCGCCGGGGTGTGCGAGGATGCGCGCATGAAACTGACACCCGAAAAGCTCACCGCCTTCTGCGCTGCCCTGGCCGAGACTTGCAATGTCGGCAGAGCTTGCGCAGCCGTGGGCATTTCGCGGATGACTGCCTACACGTGGCGCAAGGACATGCCCGACTTCGAAGCCGCGTGGGAGGATGCGATGCAGGCCGGGCTCCTAGCCCTTGAGGACGAGGCGCACCGCCGTGCGTTCGAGGGCACCGACGAGCCGGTTTTCTACAAGGGCGACGAATGCGGCAGTGTGCGCAAGTACAGCGACACCCTCGCCATCTTCCTGCTCAAGGCCCACGCCCCCGACAAGTACCGGGAAAACACCCGCATGGAACTGACCGGCGCCAACGGCGGCCCGGTGCAAATCAGCGACACCGAGCGCGCCGCCAAGATCGCCGCAATCCTTGCCGCTGCCAAAGCACGCAAGGACGGCGATGTTTCGGATTTGATTTAACGACGAAGCGGTATGGGCCAGCCAACTGCCGCTGGGCAACAGCCACCGAACAGGCACGAAATCGACGACCTGCTCGGATATCTGACGCCTGACGAACTTACCCATCTCGATCAACTTCTGAACGACCCTTCGCGGTTGTTCTGGCCCTTGCCCGGCCCGCAGTTGATGGCGTACAACTCCGAGGCCGACGTTATCGGCTATGGGGGCGCAGCCGGTGGCGGCAAGAGCTTCCTCGCCATTGGCAAGGCACTGACCCAACACCGCAAGGTCATGATCCTACGCCGTGAGGCTACCCAGCTAACCGGCATCATCGACGACATGACAACCCTGCTCGGTACCCGCGACGGCTACAACGGGCAAGAGCGCATCTGGCGATTACCGGACGGCAGGCAAATCGAGTTCGGCAGCGTGCCCAACCCGGGCGACGAGGCGCGCTATCAAGGCCGGCCCCACGACCTGCTGGTGTTCGACGAGGCGGCCAACTTCCTGGAAGCCCAGGTGCGTTTTCTGCTCGGCTGGCTGCGCACCACAATACCCACCCAGCGCTGCCAGGCGCTGCTGACCTTCAACCCGCCGACCACGGCCGAGGGCCGGTGGATCACGGCCTTCTTCGCCCCCTGGCTCGACAAGAAGCACCCAAAGCCTGCCCAGCCAGGCGAGTTGCGGTGGTTCGCCATGATCGACGGCGAAGAGGCCGAGGTGGAAAGCGGCGAGCCCTTCCAGCACGGCGCCGACCTCATACAGCCGATGAGCAGGACGTTCATCCCCTCCCGGATCAGCGACAACCCGTACCTGATGGGGACCGGCTACATGGCGACGCTCCAGGCGCTGCCGGAGCCCCTGCGGTCGCAAATGCTGTACGGGGACTTCCAGGCGGGCGTCGAGGATGATCCGTGGCAGGTCATCCCGACCGCGTGGGTCGAGGCTGCCCAAGCGCGGTGGGTGCGACCCGACAGGCTCCCACCCATGGACTCCGTGGGGGTGGATGTCGCCCGCGGGGGCCGCGATAGCACGATCATCGCGCGCCGCCACGGCCAGTGGTTTGACGTCCCCCTGGCGTACCCTGGCAGCGCCACCGCAGACGGCCCTACCGTGGCCGGGCTCGCCATCGCCGCCACCAGGGACCAAGCGGTCATCCACGTGGATGTCATCGGCGTGGGGGCCTCCCCGTACGATTTTCTTCGCGAGGCGAGACAACAGGTGGTGGGGGTCAATGTCGCCGAGGCGGCCACCGCCACCGACGTGTCCGGACGCCTGCGGTTCCGCAACCTGCGCAGCCAGCTGGTGTGGCGGATGCGGGAGGCCCTGGACCCTGCGCGCAATACGGGCGTTGCACTGCCCCCGGACCCCCGGCTCCTGGCCGATCTGACCGCGTACACCTGGGAGCTGTCGGGCGCGACCATCGCGGTCAGTAGCCGCGAGGAGATCATCGCCAAGGTCGGCCGCTCCCCGGACTACGGCAGCGCGTATGTCCTGGCCCTCCTCGATACCCCCAAAATCGCCACAGTGGCCGCTCTCGGCCGACCGGCGCGGCGGGAGTACGACCCTTACGCGTAGGGTGCGCGTGGTCGCATCAAAGCGCGGTAGGCTTCGCGCATGTGCTACGTACGCCCCGCCACCCCCGACGACATCGACGCTATCGCCGTCATGGGCGCCCGCTTTTTCGCCTACTCGCGTTTCGGCACCCTGGTGCACTGGGATAACGAGACCGTAAAGGCGGCGCTGCTACAGGTCCATGAGGCGGGGGTTATCTTCGTCGCACTTCGCGACGAAGCCCTCGCGGGCTTTCTCGCTGGGGCGCTCGCCCCAATCTGGTTTGCCCCGGCGACCCTCGCGGCGACAGAGTTCGCGTGGTGGGTTGAGCCGGAGCACCGGCAGTCGGCCGCAGGGCTCAAACTGTTGCGCGCCTTCGAGGCGTGGGCGCGCGAGCAGGGCGCCGCGCTTACCGTGTTTTCGGATCTGGTGCTGGACGGGGAGACGCCTGCCGGCGACCTGTTCGCGCGCTTGGGCTACGTCGTTGTTGAGCGGTCTCATGTCAAAAGGATAGGATGATGGGTGGATTTTCTGCGATTTTCGGCGCAATTGCGGCAATCGCTGGCCTGTCGAGCCAGCGCAGTCAGCAAAAAGCGGCCAAGAAAGCGGCGGATCAGGCCGCAGCGCAAGCGGCCGCACAGTCGCGCTACGCTGCGCAACAGGCCAAGTTGGCCGAGGAAGACCTCAACCGGGCCAACCAGAAGCGCCCCAATACGAGCGCCGTCCTCAGCGCAGCCGAGCAGGCCGGGCGGGCGGGGGTGTCCGGGACGCTATTGACCGGCCCCCAGGGGGTCGATCAGAGCACCCTGACGCTCGGGCGCAGCACGCTCCTCGGGCAATGACGACAGAGCGGCGAAAACTCCTCTCGCGGTGGGCCGACCTGGAGCAGGAACGGGGGAGCTGGGTCGCGCACTGGCGCGAGATCAGTGACAACCTCCTCCCCCGTTCCGGCCGGTTCTCGGTCGAGGACCGCAATCGCGGCGACAAACGGCACAACGCCATCCGGGACTCGACAGGCCCCCGCGCGCTGCGCACCCTGGCCGCTGGCCTGATGGCAGGCATGACGAGCCCGGCGCGCCCGTGGTTCAGGCTCACCACGTCGGACCCTGCTCTCGACGAGGCGGCCGCGGTGAAGACCTGGCTGGCTGATGTCACGCGCATCATGCAGATGGTGTTCGCCAAGTCCAACACCAACCGCGCCCTGCACACGTGCTACAGCGAACTAGGCGCTTTCGGCACCGCGGCGAGCATTGTCCTGCCGGACTACCAGGGGGTGATACGCCACTACCCGGTGACCGCAGGGGCGTACGCCCTCGCGTCGGACTACACGGGTCGCGTGAACACGTTTTACCGCGAGTTCCAGGTGCCGGTCGCGCAGCTGGTCGGCGAGTTCGGCAAGGACCGCTGTAGCGGCGCAGTTCGACACGCCTACGACAACGGCCGGCTGGACCATTGGATTACGGTCATGCACGTCATTGAGCCGCGCAGCGACCGTGACCCCAGCAAGCGCGACAGCATCAACATGCCGTGGCGCTCCTGCTACTTCGAGCGCGCGACCGACGAGGACAAGGTACTGCGCGAGTCCGGGTTTCGGGAGTTCTCGGCGCTTTGCCCCCGGTGGGAGCTGACCGGGGAGGACATCTACGGGCACAGTCCTGCGATGGAGGCCCTGGGCGACCTCAAGCAGCTACAGCACGAGCAGTTGCGCAAGGCGCAGGCCATCGACAACAAGACCAACCCCCCGCTACAAGTACCCTCGTCGATGCGCGCGCACGACCTGGACCTCCTGCCCGGGGGCATCTCCTACGTCGACGCGGCCTCCCCAGGAGGGGGCGTCCGCAGCGCTTACGACGCGCAGATCGACCTCAGCCACCTACTTGACGATATCCGCGACGTTCGGGAGCGCATCAACGCCACGTTTTACTCGGACCTTTTCCTGATGCTGTACCAGGCGGACGACCGCCGCATGACCGCCACCGAAGTGGCCGAGCGGCACGAGGAGAAGCTCCTGATGCTCGGCCCGGTCCTGGAGCGGATGCACAACGAACTCCTCGACCCGTTGATCAACATCACCTTCACCCGCATGGTCGAGGCCAACATCGTGCCCCCGCCCCCGGAAGAACTGCAAGGCCGGGAGTTGAGCGTCGAGTTCGTCAGTATGCTGGCGCAGGCGCAACGCGCGGTGGCGACGAACTCTATCGACCGATTCGTCGGCAACCTCGGCGCAGTCGCGCAGTTCAAGCCGGACGTTTTGGACAAGTTCGATGCCGACAAGTGGGCGGACGCCTACGCGGACATGCTGGGGGTCGACCCGGACCTGATCGTCCCCGGGGCGCAGGTGGCCCTGGTCCGTCAGCAGCGCGCTCAGGCGCAGCAGGCGGCCCAGGAAACTGCCATGCTGGAGCAAGGTGCAAGCGCCGTCGCCAAGCTCGCCAGTGCAAAGACGGACGGCGCCAATCTACTGACGGACGCCACCCGCGCGTTCAGCGGCTACACCTAGGCCAGGAGGCACTCCATGATCCCCGTATCGAAAGATGTACCCGCATCCCTGCACCACACGTGCGTTGTCGCCACGTGGTACGCGCTCGCCCTCGGCGATGTCGGCGAGGAGATTGAGCTCGCCAACTTCGCCGATCGTTCGGTGCAAGTGGTCGGCGACTTCGGCGCAGGCGGCAGCGTGCGCATCGAGGGTAGCCTCGACGGCGAGAACTACGCCCCCTTGACGGACCCGCAAGGCAACGTCCTGGACATCCAGGCGGCCAAGATCGAAGCCGTGGCCGAGGTCGTGCGCTACATCCGCCCCCACGTCACGTCAGGGGACGGCACCACAAACCTGACCGTTACCATGTTGCTGAAAGGGGCCTGACCGTGAACAAGATTCTGAAAGCCGCCGACGAAGTGCGGAAGCTGCACCGGATGTTCGCGGCCCTCGGCGAAGTGGTCGGGGTGCTCGACCAAGTGGGCAGCCTGGAGCAAGCGGAGGCGGAGTCCCGTGCGCGCCTTGAAAGCCTGCACCGGGAGGCCGAGACCCTGGCGGCAGGGCTCCAAGCCTCCGCGGACAAGGCGCAGGCGACCGAAAAGACCGCCGCCAACGCGCTGCTGGAGGCCGAGGCGAAGGCCAAAGGCATCGTCGAAGACGCGGAGACCCGTGCGCGTGCCCTCGTCGAAGACGCGGAGACCCGTGCGCGTGCCCTCGTCGAAGACGCGGAGCGCAAGGTCGTCGAGGCTACTGCGGCCGCTGACGCCGCGGGCTTCCGCGTGGCCGCCGCGCGGGATGAACTGGCGGCCCTGGAGAAGCGCACGGAAGCCGCGCGTGCGAAGATCGCCAAACTCCTCGAATGAAACTCCTCGAATGAAACGCCTGTTCGCCGCCATCGCCCTTGGCTTTCTCGGTCTGACGCTCGCCGTTGCGGCCCAGCCGCGCAGCACCAAGGCCCGCGTCGAATTCGCCCGGTCGCATCCCTGTCCGGTGACCGGCGAGCCGCGCCTGCCGTGCCCTGGCCACGTCATCGATCATGTGGTTCCGCTGTGCGCTGGTGGCGCGGATCATCCGCGCAACATGCAGTGGCAGGAGCACGCGGAGAGCCTGCGCAAGGACCGTGCGGAGATCGCCCTCTGCGCGTGGATTCGTAAGGGTGCTCGATGACCATGGAATCAACCGGCCTTCCATGGATTGTCACCGGCAGCTACGAGGGGCCGGAGCGGCGCGTCTATGTCCCGACCCCGAAGCAGGTCCAGGCCCAGCTGGAGCTACTGGAGCACGACATCAAGGAGATGTTTGCGGCGCACGAGGAGCGAGAGAAGTCGTGGTTCGAGCAGTTCCGCGAGGAGTGCAACAGTGCGTACCCGAACGGCGACCGCCGCGGACACTGCGAGGCGCACGAGGCCATGATTGCGGCGAAGCGGGCGGAGGAAGAGTTCTACACCGCAGCGAAGACCGAGTTCACGCGGCGCGGCATTGCCGGGCTTTTTGCGTTGATTAAGTGGGCGTTGATTCTCCTGTTGCTCAGTCTCGCCTATAAGCTGGGTCTCGGCCCTGTGATGGCAAAGCTCCTTGGGGTGGCGCCGTGAACGCGCGCTCGCCCATCGTCACGGCCACAATCCTCGCTGCCATCATGCCCTACGTCAAACGGCGAGCGCACCTGTACGCCCCGCTGATCGACGAGGCGTGCCGGCGGCGCGACATCACCACGCCGATGCGCCTCGCGGGATTCCTCGCCACCATCGCTCACGAGTCCGGCGAACTGCGCTATACCGCGGAGATTGCCAGCGGCGAGGCGTATGAGGGGCGCAGCGATCTGGGCAACACCCTCCCTGGGGATGGCCGCCGGTTCAAGGGCCGGGGCTTCATCCAGCTCACAGGCCGGGACAACTACCGCTTGGCGTCCATCGCCATGACCGGGGATGACCAGACGTTCATTCTCGCGCCGGAGACGCTGGAGGAGCCGTGGCACGCCGTCGAGGTGTCGGCTTGGTGGTGGGCGTCGCACGGGCTCAACGAGGTCATGGACCAGGGCGACTTCCGGGGCGCTTGCGGCCTGGTGAATTGCGGCTCTCGCAGTGTCCCGTCGGGGCGTATCCGCGGATTTGCCGATCGACTCTCGTACTACTCGCGGGCGAGAAAAGCCCTAGGGATCACGCCATGACACCACAATTCCGCAGCAAGCTCAGGATGGAAGTCGCCGAGCACCAGGATGACGGTCGGTACGTGCTCCTGGAGCCCCTGGTCTACGACTCCGCCGTTGCCGATCAGACAATCGTCGTGCCACCGGGATTTCAAACTGATCTCGCCTCGGTTCCCCGTCTGCCGCTCGTCTATTGGCTGACCGGCGCCACCAGCACCGAGGCCGCGGTCGTGCATGACTACCTGTATGCGACGGGCATTGTTCCTCGCGCCGTGGCGGACGACGTGCTGGCCGAAGCGTCCAAGGCGACCGGCGTGCCGGCCTGGCGCCGGGGGCTCATGTGGGGCGCGGTGCGACTGTTCGGTGGCGCGCACTACGCCGAGGAGGGCTAGTGGGTGCGGATTGCAAATTGTTGGGTTGTGGCCATGTGGATTTGGCTGGCGTCGGAAATGAAGAGCTACGCCTGGATTCGCCGCAGCTACGCCTTTCGTCGCGCAATTCCCCACTTCGGTGTAGCGGAAGCTATGGGGTGGCGATACTTGCGGACCATCGAATTCATACCCCCGAAACGACAGCTTTGGACCCGCAAGAACTGGCTCCTTTGCTTCGAGGGGAGTTACCGCGTTTGCCATTTCCGACTGGTTGCGGTGCGCCGCTGGGCCACGCGGGAGGAGGCGTTGGCGGACTTGTATTGGGGGAGGACTGACCCATGACTCACGTTTGTGAAAGGGGCTAAATATGCCTATCGTATCTGGCGACATCGTTTATCGGCTATCTGGCGGGGCGTCCAACACCGACCCGGCGGCTTCCCTCGGCGGCGCGAAATCCTCGACGGCGGCCGGCAACTACTTCGACGACGTGTCAAGCGCCGAAGCGACGGCGGGGGACGTGGAATACCGCTGCGTCTATGTCCACAACGGGCATGGCACACTCGCCCTCCAAGGCGCGAAAATCTGGATTCAGACCCAGACGCCAAGCGCGGATACCGACGTGGCAATCGGTCTGGGTACTTCGGCCGTCAACGGCACCGAGCAAACCGTGGCCGACGAATCGACGGCGCCCTCCGGCGTGACGTTCTCTGCGCCGTCCAACTTCGCGGGCGGTTTGGCCATCGGCGATATTCCGGCCGGTCAGCACAAGGCGGTATGGGTGAGGCGCACGGTCAATGCGGCCGCCGCTGGGGCGTCGGATACCTTCACCCTGCGCGCGCAGGGCGACACCAACCCGTAAAACACCATGGCCTATCAGTTCACCTCCGGGACGATCACGTTCGCGGGGACGAACAACACAGCGCTGGAGACGGCCGACAACCGTTTCGTCAAATTACCCGGCGCCACGTCGACGGCGGTCGTCTATAACGGCCGCCTGGCGGCGTCCTCGACGAGCAGCGGGCCGCAGTACCGGTACACCGGGGAGTCGCCACCGTCTGCGGACTACTCGGTCAAATGCGACCTGACGATGATCGGTCAAAATGCGAGCTATTCCAGCGGGCCAATGTTGCGCGCCGCCGTCAATGGCTCCAATCGCGACGGGTATTGGTTTAGACACAAGCACGGCACCGGTTGGCAAATATTTCGCTACCTATCCGGCGCTGCAACGCAGATCGGTGCGACCGTCCCGGCGACCTACTCGACAGGTCGCACCTACGACATGCAAGCGACGGTCGTCGGTGACACGGTGCAGCTGGCGGTCGAGGATATGGTCATCCTCACGGCGGTCGACGCCTCCCCGCTCACTGCCGCCGGGTATCTGGGCGTCGGGCCGGGTTCGGTCACCGGCTCCGGCGAGCACCTGGACAATCTGGAGGGGTGGACCACTGACGGACTGGTGACCTATCCGGAATCCACCCAGGTTCTCGCCAACGCGGCGTGGACATGGTTCAACGCGCCCGAGGCAGTCAGCTACAACGGCTATACCTACCTCGGGTATATCACCAGCGCCGGCGACATCGGTATCGCCAAGATCAACGAAACGACGCTCTCCGCCACGACGGCGGTCGTGCACGCGGCGCTTGAGGTCGACGACCACGACAACCCGTCCGTCACCATCCGGGCAGACGGCCGCATCCTGCTGATGTACAGCAAACACAATGACGCGGCCGGGATTCGGTGCATCATCTCCACCAATGCCGAGGACATCACTGCATGGGGGACGGAAACCATCATCAGCACGGGGATCACGACACCGTGCAGCTACGCAAATACTTTCAAGCTGTCGGACAGCGGCAAAATCTACAATTTCTTCCGCAGCGGTCAGGGCGCGTCAGGCACAGTCCCCTGGGCGTTTATCACGTCCTCGGATGATGGCGCGACGTGGTCCGGGCAAACCAACATTCTGACCGAAACCAACGCCACGCCGTACCCGCGATTCTGGTCAAACGGGGTTGACCGCATTGACATGCTGTACGTCGCAAACCACCCGGAGCTGGGGTTGTCGTCGGTCTACCACGCCTATGCCGAGCTAGACGGCAGCAATAACCTCGTCTGGTACACGACCGACGGCACGTCCATCGGGTCATCGGTGTCGCCGGCTTCCGAGGGGACGCTGATCTTCGACGCGACGAGCATCGATGCATGGGTGTGGGACATCCATGCCGGCCCGGACGGACACCCATGGACGCTGTGGGTAAAGTTCGCAGGCGGGGGCACCAACAACCATCGCTTGATGTTCTCTCGATGGACGGGTTCCGCCTGGGCGACCCCGGTCGATATCTGCAAAATGGGCATCGCCTGGGCCACGGGAGACCCCAATTATTCCCCGGGCGCGCGCTTCGACGCGGTGGACCCGACTCATATCTACGTCGGCCGCCTCACCGAGGCCGGCGCGGCGCCGTTTGAGTACATCACCACGGACGGCGGCGACACCTGGAGCAAATTGCGGCAGCTCGCCGAGGGCGGCACCGCCAAATGGTTGCGACCGATCAGTCCGATCAACCGGGCGTCCGGGGTCGCCGCGATTTTCGCCACGGGCACGTACACCAGCTACACCAGCTACAGCATGGCGGCGAAGGTATTCGAGGCGGCAGCTTCTACGACGGCTGTTACCTCTGACGCCACGGCAAGCTACGCCATCCGCGCCCCCGTCTCGTCGGACTCCACAGCGAGCTACGCTCTCCGGGCGGCGGTGTCCTCGGATTCGGCGCCAGGGTATTCCGTTCGCGCTGTGGTCAATAGTGACACGGCTACCAGTTACGCCATCCGCGCCCCCGTCTCGTCGGACTCCACTGCAAGCTACGAGCTCCTTTCTGCCGGCGCCGTCTCGTCGGATTCCACTGCAAGCTACGCCATCCGCGCCGCTGTCTCTGGCGAGGGCGCTGTCGCGTATTCGGTTCGCGCTCCGGTGTCGGCGGATGCGACGGCGGAGTATTCGCTCCGTGAGGCCGTGGCAGCGAGCGCGGCGGCGTCCTACGACATCATTACTGCCGTCGCGGCGTCCTCCTCCGTGTCTTATACGATTGACGGCCCCGCGGGCGGGGCGTGTCCGACGACTGCGGAGCTTACAGCTGCCGTTATGGCTGCGCTGAACGCCACGACGATTCCGGTGGATGTCCGAAAAATGAACGGCGCCAGCGTTATCGGCGACGGCACCAGCGGAAATTCCTGGCGGGGGGTCGGTGTTCCACCCTAGCGCGTTCAAGGCTGCAGCGTTCAAAGCCGTGTCTTGGAGAGGCATCGGAGAGGCGGTCGCGGCGGTATCTGGCTGGCTGCTGCCCATCCTGCGGCGGAGACGGCGCCCCTAGGGTGCGCGTGCTATTGCGCGTCTGGGGTAGATTCCGACCATGCACACGTTTGACCCTACCGACATCCCCGGCCAAGAACGCGCTCAGGCCGACAGCGACCAGCGCGGCGCCCAAGCTCGCGCCGCGGAGGCCGACGATCTGCAAAAGCTCATGGCGACCCCGTGGGGGCGCCGAATCGCGTGGCGCTGGCTCGACCGCGCCGGAGTCTACCGGCTGTCGTACAGCGACAACGCGATGGCGATGGCTTTCAATGAAGGCCGCCGGAACGAGGGCCTGCGACTACTGGCTCAGCTGGACAGCCTTTGCCCGACTGAATACCTCACGCTCTTGAAGGAAGCACACGATGCCCGAGACTTTGCTGCCGGCTGACCCCGCACCCGCACCTGCGGACCCCGCACCCGCACCTGCGGACCCTGCACCTGCACCCGCACCCGCACCCGCACCCGCACCCGCACCCGCACCTGCGGACCCTGCACCTGCGGACCCTGCACCTGCGGACCCTGCACCGGCCGCCTACGAGTTCAAAAACCCGGAGGGCGCGGACCTTGATTCCGCGGTCCTCGACGCATTTTCAGCGGTCGCGCGGGATCTGAAACTCCCGCAGGAGGCGGCCCAGAAAATACTCGATCAGGTCGGCCCCGTCATGCGCGCCCGCATGGATGAGCGCATCGCGGCGACACAAGCGGAGTGGGTTTCCGCCACGCGGGCCGACAAGGAGTTCGGCGGGGACAAGCTGCAAGAAAACATCGCCACGGCCAACAAAGCTCTGGAGGCATTCGCAACACCGAAACTGCACGCTTGGCTCGTCGAAACCGGCGCGAACAAGCACCCGGAGGTCATCCGGGCGTTTTACCGCATCGGGCAGGCGATCAGCGAGGACCGTTTTGTCGGGGGACGGTCAAGCGGAGGCGCGCAGCAAGACGCACGCCGCATGTACCCGACATCCAACATGAACCCGTAACAGGAGGCCACCATGGCAACCCTTGCTTCGACCAACCCAACCCTGGCCGATGTCGCCGCCCGGATGACCCCGGACGGCAAAATCGACCCCCTGCTTGTCGAAATGCTCAACGAGACCAACGAGATTCTCGAAGACATGACCGCCCTGGAAGCCAACGGCTTCACCGAGCACAAGACCACCGTGCGCTCCGGCCTGCCCACCGGCACCTGGCGCAAGCTGAACTACGGCGTGCAGCCCGAGAGGTCCCGCACCGTGCAGGTCAAGGACAGCATGGGCATGCTGGAGTCCTACGCCGAGGTGGACAAGGCGTTGGTCGACCTCAACGGCAATTCGGCCGCCTGGCGCCTCTCGGAGGACCGCGCGTTCATCGAGGGCATGAATCAGAACATGGCCACCACGCTCTTCTACGGGGATTCCAGCCTCGACCCCGAGAAGTTCATGGGCCTCGCCCCGCGGTACAGCAGCCTTGCGGCCGAGAACGCCTTGAACATCGTCGACGCCGGGGGCACCGGCAGCGACAACGCCTCGATCTGGCTGATCAACTGGTCGCAGAATACCTGTCACACGATCTACCCGAAGGGTTCGCCGGCAGGTCTGCAATCGCGCGACCTGGGCGAGGACACCCTCCTGGACGCTGCGGGGGGCCGTTACCAGGGCTTCCGCACCCATTACAAGTGGGATATCGGCCTCACCCTGCGCGACTGGCGGTATGTGGTGCGCATCGCCAATATCGACGTGTCCGACCTGACCAAGAACGCCGCTTCCGGCGCTGACCTCATCGACCTGATGACCCAGGCGCTCGAACTGGTGCCGAATGTCGGCATGGGGCGCCCCGCGTTCTACCTGCCCCGCAAGCTGCGCAGCTTCCTCCGCCGCCAGATCGCCAACAAGGTCGCAGCCTCGACGCTCACCATGGAAACCGTTGCCGGCAAGAAGGTCGTTCAGTTCGACGGGGTGCCTTGCCGCCGCACCGACGCCCTCCTGCTCACCGAAGCCCGCGTGGTGTAACGGCTGTACGCCTAGAAAGGATCAAAACCATGTACATCGACAAGAACCTTCAAGTCTCGAACGAGCAAGCCGTGACCGCCACGGCCGCGTCGACCGACGTTATCGACTTCGGCCAGGCCAACCCGGACGTCGGCATGACCGACCTGTGCAGCATGGTCATTACCGTGGATGAGTCGGCCGCTGCCGCTGGCGCCGCCACGGTTACCTTCGCGGTGCAGGACTCCGCGGACAACGCCGCGTTCGCCGACACGGCCGTCACGGCGGCGATTCCCAAAGCCACCCTGGTGGCGGGGTATCAACACGTCATCCCCCTGCCGACCAAGATGCGCCGGTACTGCCGCGTGAACTACACGGTCGGCACCGGGCCGCTCACTGCCGGCAAGTTCTCTGCGCAGATCGTCACGGGCTTCCAGCAGAACGTGCCGAAGCCCGACAGCCCGCGCATTGCGTGATAGGGGGGCCTCGTGAAAGTCATTGCCCTCAAGCCTGGGTACTTCGGGCGACTCCGCGAAACCGGGGACGAGTTCGAAGTGCCGCAGGGGGCGAAAGCCTCCTGGTTCGCCCCGGCCGAACAGCCCGCAGGAAAGAAGCCCCAAGCCGAACGCACGGCGGGTAAGAATCCTCCGGCGGACGGCTTGGTCTAAGGTGCCCCCTCGTGGGATTAAGCGCTTAGGGGGGCTCCGTGCCCCCCGTTTTTTGAAAGGCACATATGCCGTCTCCTGTCGATATCTGCAACCTGGCGCTGGGGCACCTAGGGGACCGCGGCACCGTCGCCAGTATCGACCCCCCGGAGGGCTCCGCGCAGGCGGCGCACTGCGCGCGGTTCTACCCGATGGCCCGGGACGCGTTACTGGAGATGCACCCGTGGCGGTTCGCAACCCGTCGCAAGGCGCTGGCGCTCCTGGAGGTAGGCGCCTGGACCTGGGCGTTCGCCTACGCGGAGCCTTCGGACCTCCTGCGTACCGTGGCGGTGCTCCCCCCGGACGCTACCGACGACTCGGCGGCGCAGCCGTACGACATCGAACTGGCCGACAGCGGGGTTCGCGCCATCCTCACGAACCAGGAGGGGGCAGTCCTTCGCTACGTGGCGCGGGGTGTTGACTCCGCGAGCTTCCCCCCGCTGTTCGTGGATGCGCTGGCGTGGCTCCTGGCGTCCTACCTGGCGGGGCCGATTCTCAAGGGCGACGTGGGCAAAGACGAAGCCAAGCGCTGCCTCGCGGCTTTCTCAACGTCCTTTGCGCTGGCTACCGTGAGCGACGCCAGCCAACGCAAAAGCCGACAGGCGCACGTTCCCCCCTGGCTGGCGGCGAGGTAGCGCATGCCAAACACCCGAGTGCTACAACGCTCGTTCGCGGGGGGTGAGGTTTCCCCTGAGTTCTTCGGTCGCATCGACGACGGCAAGTACCAGAGCGGGCTCGCCCTCTGTCGGAATTTCGTGGTGAAGCCTCAAGGCCCTGCCGAAAATCGCGCGGGCTTTGCCTTCGTGCGCGAAGTGCAGGACTCGACCAAAGCGGTGCGGTTGCTCCCGTTTACTTACTCGACGACACAAACCATGCTCATTGAGATGGGGGCGGGGTACTTTCGCTTCCACACTCAGGGCGCCACCCTGATGAACGGTGCGGTCCCCTACGAGATCACCAACCCCTTCGCGGAGGCTGATCTCTTTGACATCCACTATGTACAGTCGGCGGACGTGCTGACGCTCGTGCACCCCAATTACGCGCCGCGGGAACTGCGCCGCTTGGGCGCGCTTCTCTGGCAACTCGACGTGATTGACTTCGCCGCAGCGCTGGCTTCCCCTTCGGTGTTCGTCAAAGGGAACAACAAGGGCACCACAAACTTCTATCAATACGTCGTCACCGCCCTGTCGGCGGACGGCCTCCAGGAGTCCGTCCCCTCCGGCCCCGCACAGGGTAGCTCCCGGACAATCAACGCCGTCACCCAGGCGAACCCTGGAGTGCTCACCACGAGCGGGTCGCACGGGCTCGCGGTCGGGTACGCGGTCTACATCGCCAACGCCACGGGCATGGTGGAACTGAACAAGAACTATTACACGGTCAACACGGTGCCCTCCAGCAACACGATGACCCTCGCCGACGCGGCCGGTAACGTCATCGACACCTCAGCGTTCGGGGCGTATACCGGCGGCGGCAAGCTGTACGCCTCCGGCATCAAGAACAATCTCCTGGCTACGGGCGGCGCGAACACGGTGACCTGGGCGGATGTCCCCGGAGCGAGCCGCTACAACGTCTATAAATTCCAGGGCGGGATCTACGGTTACATCGGGCAAACGGAAGGCACGTCTTTCATCGACGACAACATCGCCCCCGACCTGGGGAAGTCCCCACCGGTGTACGAGGAGTTGTTCGCAACGCCCGGGGAGTACCCCGGCGCGGTGAGCTACTTCGAGCAGCGGCGGTGCTTCGCCGGCTCGATCAACAGGCCACAAAACATCTGGATGACCCGCAGCGGCACGGAATCGAACATGTCGTCCTCCATCCCTGTGAGGGACGATGACCGCATCGCCTTCCGCGTCGCCGCGCGGGAGGCCAACACCATCCGGCATATTGTGCCGGTCACCAATTTGCTGTTGCTCACGGGCGCGGCGGAGTGGCGGGTGACCTCGGTGAACAGCGATGCTATCACCCCAACAACGATCAGCGTGCGGCCGCAGTCCTACGTCGGCGCGTCCAACGTGCAGCCGGTCATCATCAACAACACGCTGCTCTATATCGCGGCCCGCGGGGGCCACGTGAGGGAATCCGCCTACAACTGGCAGGCGAACGGCTTCATTACCGGGGACGTGTCCCTGCGCGCTTCGCATCTGTTCGACACGTACGACGTGATCGACATCGCGTTCAGCAAGGCCCCCTCCCCCCTGGTCTGGTTCATCAGCACCAGCGGGCGCTTGCTTGGCCTGACGTACCTGCCGGAGCAGCAAGTTGGCGCCTGGCACTGGCACGACACGGACGGTGTTTTCGAGTCCTGCGCCGTGGTCGCCGAAGGGGCGGAGGACGTGCTCTATTGCGTCATCCGCCGCACGATCAACGGGCAGAGCAAGCGCTACGTGGAGCGAATGTCCTCGCGCCTGTTCGCCACGGGGGAGGACGCGTTCTTCGTCGATAGCGGGCTCACCTATACGGGGGCGCCCGCCGACACCATCAGCGGCCTGGGGCACCTGGAAGGCAAGACCGTCAATATCCTGGCGGACGGTGCCGTACACCCGCAACGGGTAGTCACCGGGGGTGCGGTCACCCTCGATGTCGAGGCGAGCAAGGTGCATATCGGCTTGCCTATCGTGGCCGACCTGCAAACGCTTCCGGCGGCGCTCGCGTTGCAGGATGGGAGCTTCGGGCAGGGGCGAGTCAAAAACGTGAACAAGCTATGGCTCAGGGTCTTCCGGTCGTCGGGCATCTTTGCAGGGCCTTCGGCGGACGACCTGGTGGAAGTCAAGCAGCGCACAGACGAGCCTTTCGGCAGCGCCCCCGCCCTCAAGTCTGAAGAGATAGAACTGATGCTGCACCCCGAGTGGTCGGACGGGGGCCAGGTCTTTGTGCGGCAAAGCGACCCGCTGCCCCTGACCGTGGTCTCCGTGACCGCCGAAATCGCTATCGGCGGCTAGCGAAGGATAACGACATGGCCTTTACCTCCTCCCAGATTGCCAGCGCGTCCCTTGGGCTCAAGATCGGCGGCGCCATCACGTCGGCCGCCGGGGCGTACTACGACGCCCTCGGCGGTGCGGCGTCGATGAGGTCACAAGCGCGCATCGCCGAGGCAAACGCGCAGATCATGGACACGAACGCCCGCATCGCGGAGCTCGGCGCGCAGGCGGAGCTCCGCGCGGGCCAGCAGCGCATTGGGGAAGTGACCCGGCGCGCGGGGCAAGTGAAAAGTGCCCAGCGGGCCGCGATGGCCGCCAACGGTATCGACCTGGGGGTGGGCAGCGCGGCGGAAGTTCAGGCGTCTACCGACGTGATGAAAGACCTCGATGTCGCCACCCTGGAGGCTAACGCCATGCGCGCCGCCTGGGGCGCGCGCTTCCAAGCGGTTGATGCCCGCGGCCGGGCGGGCAGCCTGCGCAGCGAGGCCCAAAGCCGGCGCGCGCTCTCCAACAGCGTTAGCCCCTGGGGGGCGGCGGCTACGTCGCTCCTCGGCTCCGCCGGCACCGTGGCGAGCTCCTGGTACCAGTTGCCGCGCGACACGCCCTCCCCCGGTGGCAACTACCAAGTCGGCACGCCGGGGTACTCCGGCAACTACCTCCATTTTGACCCCTGACCATGCCCACAGTCCCCCGCTACGATAGCCAACAGGTCGGCCCCTCCGGGGGTGCGCTCCCGCTTTTCTCGGGCGTGCAACCCCCCGCGCCAATGCCGAACGCCGCTCGACAGACGCAAGAACTCGGCACCGCGATGCAGCGCGCCGGGGATGCAGGGGAGCGCATTGCCCTGGACATGAAGCGGCAGGCCGACCAGTTGCGAGTTGACGACGCGCTCAACCAGGTCAAGAACGCCGCCCTGCGGCTCACTTACGACAAGGACGCCGGCTTTCAGCGCTTGAAAGGCGCCGCCGCCCTGGAGAAAGAGGACGGCGGTTACTTCGACCTCCCCGGCACGTTCGCCGGGCAGCTCCAGCAGCACGTCGACAGTGCGGCGGCCCGCTTGGTGAACAACGAGCAACGGCAGGCATTTGAACTGCGCGCGAACGACATCCTAACGTCCTTTCACGGGCAAGCGATGCAGCACCAGGGGGAGGAGATCAAGGCCCACGGCTTGTCTATCTCGGAGGGGGTGCAGGCAACGGCTGTGCGGGAAATCGGCCTGGCCTGGCGCAACCCTGAAACGGTAGGCGCTGCGGTTGAGCGCATCCGGGCGGAGACCTACCGCCAGGCGAAGCTGCTCGGCAAGTCGGCCGAGTGGCAAGAGGCGCAGGCCCGCAAGACGACCAGCCACGCGCACAAGACGGCGCTGTTCGCTGCCCTGGAGCAGAACGACGCCGCCTATGCCGACCGCTACCTCGACAAGCACAGCGATCAGATGGACGCCGCCGACATCCTGGCGGTGCGGGGGTACATCACCAAAGAGATGGACGCCCAGCTCGGCGGCGCGGCCGCAGGGGACGCCATTGCCCGCGTAGTTCCTCGGTTTCAGGCGAGCGACGCCACCCGCGCGTTCAACATCGCGCTGGGTACGGAATCGGGGCACCGACAGTTTGGCGCGGACGGCAAACCCCTCACCTCTCCCAAGGGGGCCATCGGGATCGCCCAGGTCATGCCTGACACCGCTCCCGAGGCTGCGAAGCTCGCGGGGCTGCCGTGGGACGAGCACCGCTACCGCACCGACGAGCAGTACAACAAGGCCCTGGGGTTCGCCTACTTCCAGAAGCAGTTGCAAGACAACTCGGGCGACATTGCCAAGGCTTTCGCCGCCTACAACGCCGGCCCCGGCCGCTTGCGGGAGGCGATCAAAAAGGCCGACCGTTCGGTGCAACTGGCGAAGGGCGACCCCGGGCTCAAGGCCCACACGTGGCTGGACTTCATGCCGCAGGAGACCAAGGCTTACGTCGCCAAGAACCTGGCCGCCTATGAGGCGGGGCAAGGGCAAGAACGCGCGCCGACCTTCGCGGAGGTCGACGAGGCTCTGCGTTCGGACCCTCGGCTCGCGGGGCACCCTGCGCGCTACAAAGCCGCGCGGGAGGAAGCCAGCCGGCGTTTTGACGAGCAAGTCAAGGCGGTCAAGCAACGGGAGGAGGAAGCAGTGGCCTCGGCCATGCGCGGTATCCTTGAAAACGGCGGCCGGTACCACGACTTGCCCGTGGCGCTTCGCGCGGCACTGCCCCCCAAGGAAGTGGACGGCCTGATCAGCTACGCGCAGAAGATCGCCAAGGGGGACGACACCACGAGCCCGTGGTTGTACAACAAGCTCACCAGCAACCCCGACGCACTGGCCCGGATGAGCGACGATGCTTTCTTTGCCCTGCGCCGTGAGCTCTCCGAGGCGGATTTCAAGCACTTCAGCAATCTGCGCGCCAAAGCCGCGGGGCAGGAAGCCGGCACGGGAGGCGCCGGGGACTTGAACACCCAAGCCATAAAGCAGGCCGTGGACGCCCGGCTGCGCGTCCTCGGCCTCGATCCGACACCCAAGGACGGCAGCGAGGACGCAGCGCGTGTTGGTGCGCAGCGGCAATTCATCGACCAGTATTTCTACGCCGCGCAGCGCGAGGCCGGCAAGAAGTTCACCGACGCTGAGGTGGCCGCGCACGTGGACGCGCTGTTTGCCCAGAACGCCACGCTTCGCGGCTGGTTCTCCACTTCGTCAGGCCCCCTGCTCGCCATGAAGGCGAGCGACATCGACGCTGCTATGCGCGAGCGCTTGCGCTCGTCTTTCCGGCGCCAGGGGGTTGATGACCCGACCGACGCGCAACTGTTGGGCGCCTACTGGACATTGAAGACTACCCGCAAATGACTGACGAATACGACGACGCTGTAGCGCGAAGCCTGCAACCGGCCACCACCAACCCTGCAATAGCCGCGCGGGCGGGGCTCTTCTTTGCGGCCGACACCAACCCAGACGCCTACGCCGAAGCGCGGCGCGTCGCCCGGCGTACCGGCGTACCGGTGGACACCGTGCTCGCCCTGCCGGCGGAGATGAAGCGGCAGGATGCCGTGGGCCGCATCGACTTCGACACCCTGGCGGAGACTGCACCGGCTACGGCCGCGCTCCTGGCAGACGACGCTCTCGCCAAAATGGCGCACGACGACGTGGAAAACCTCGGGCAGATTGAGCGCAAGCTGCGCCAGCTCGGCGGCGGCCTGGTCGAGGGGGTAGGGATGGCGACCAGCGGCACCGGCCGCCTCCTCGACGTTGCACAGCGCTCCCTGGCCGGCTGGGCGGGGCTGCTCCTGCCGACGCCGCGGGCAGGGGGCTCCCCTACCCTGGAGTCCCTGGCAGGGCCTTTGATCGGGGATGGCTGGCGGGGCGCCGGACAACTCGCCAAGCGGTTCGCCCGGGAAGACGTGATGGTCCCAGCGGCACAGCGTACGTTCTCCGACCAGGTGGCCGCCGGCCTCGGCCAAGTGGCGGGGCAGATCGCCATGCTCCCCTTGACGCGGGGGGCGGGTTTGTTCGCGCAGGGGGCCGACGCCATCGGCGAGAAGATCGACGCGGACCCGGCGCCGCAGTGGAAGAAAGACCTCGCCACCCTGGGCGGGTCTGCGGTGACCGGCGTCACAGAGAAGTGGGCGCTCGACCGCATCCTGGGGCCGCTGGCGGCACCCGTCAAGAACCAAGTCGCGGCGCTACTGGCGCGCATAGGCGTTGCGGCGGCGGCCGAGGGCGGGCAGGAGTTCGCGGAGAACGTGCTGCATGACGTGATTCGTCAAGTAGCGACGAACCCGGACGCCCCCATCGACCTGGGGCAATCTGTAGGGGAGGGGGAGGTCGGCGCTACGGTGGGGGGCATTGTGCGCGCCATCGTTGAAGCAGGGCTACACGTCAAAGTTCGGGGGGATCGTCAGGCGCAAGATGCGCGCCGCGCGGAACAAACCGCGGAGTTCCTGGACAACGCCAACAAACTAGCGGCCTCCAGTAAGCTCGTCGCCCGTGACCCGCAGACCTTCGAGCAGTTCGTTGCGCAAGCCGCCGAAGCCGGCCCGGTGCAACAGGTATTCATCGACGCGCAAACCCTCATGCAGTCGGGCGTGGCCGAACAGGTGGCGGCCGTGTCGCCGGCCGTGGCCGCGCAGTTGGGCGAAGCCATGCAAACGGGCGGCCAGATCGCTATCCCGGTCGAGGAATACGCCGCGCGCATCGCGCCCACCGAGTACGCGCAAAGCCTGCTCGATCACCTCAAGGTGGAGCCCGAGGGATTCAGCCGGGCCGAGGCGCAGGAATTCATGCAAAGCCACGCCGAGGAATTGCAGGCTGAAGTCGAGCGCACCCTGGCTGAAAAGCAGGGCGACGACACGTTCAAAGCCTCCGCTGAGGCGGTGCGTGCCGAGGTCAAGGCCCAACTCGACACGGCCGCGCGCTTCACCCCCCAGGTGAATGACGCCTATTCCGCCATGGTCGGCAATTTCTACGCGGTCACGGCGGCCAAGGTCGGCACTACGCCCGAGGAACTGTTCAAGCGCTACCCGCTCAAGGTCGGCGCCGAGCGCATCGACGGCCCGCAGTTCGAGCAGGTAGCGAAATTCCGCGAAGTTGATGTGTTCGGAAATGGTAGCCGTATAGACCACTACGACGATAAAAAAGGGCTGATGTATAGCGCACAGCGTTTCCCTAATGGGGTGCGCTGGACGGTATTCGAGGTGTTCCCCACCGAAGATGGCGGCGATCAGGTTCTTGGCGAAATGTTCAAGTATCGCAGTCTTGACGAAGCGCAGGCCGC
>ENA-UPTA01002016-UPTA01002016.1-activated-sludge-metagenome-genome-assembly--contig:-NODE-2016-length-21628-cov-5.488064_pt1 | contig 21628 bp, 16 predicted proteins | sample MGYA00238184_ERZ773361 | MGnify/ENA primary metagenome ERZ773361 (study PRJEB29100, sample SAMN05720205) | activated sludge metagenome | isolation source: anaerobic digester from wastewater... | reverse complement strand
GATATGCTTCTCAGCATGAACATAGTCTGATCGTCATGGGCAGTAAGGGTCGGGGGTTTCTCGCCGAAGTCTTTATGGGCAGTGTGAGTCATGGCGTCGCCTTGCATGCGGATGTACCACTTTTGATGATTCCGCCGGCATCGTAAAGAAAGATTGTCCGCAGATATCGCCATGACACCAGCACCTCATCGTAATCATCCACAATCCTTGAGAAACCTCATCTTCGCTATGTTCATCAACGGCGGGATCGTAACCTTCGAATTGATTTTCGGCCTGATGATCCAGAGCATGGCGCTCATTTCTGACGCCGTCCATAACCTCAGCGACATTGCCGTCATGGGCTTGAGCTACGGGGCCGAAAAGGTGGCCCGCCGACCCGCCGATGAATCGAAAACATACGGATACAGGAAGATAGAGTTCATTGCCGCTTTCGTCAACTGCATAGTCCTGTCCGTGGTGATCGCCTTCATCTTCTGGGAAGCGCTCAAAAGGCTGGCTGCACCGCCGGAAATTCCCGGGCAAATCATGTTCTGGGTCGCTGTGGTCGCCTTCGTCGGCAATGGAGCGGCCACTCTTCTGCTGCATAAGATCTCAGCCGGCAATCTGAATCTCAAAAGCGCCTGGCTCCACTCACTGCAGGACGCCCTGTTTTCAGTCGGGGTCATCGGCGGAGCTATTCTGATCATGCTCTTTGGCTGGCGCTTCATCGACCCCGTGATCTCGATCGTCATCTGCCTGGTCATTGCACGGGAAATCTATAAGATCGTCCGTCAGACGGTCAACACGCTGCTGGACGCCGTTCCGCCGGACATCGACTTTGCCGCTGTGCGCACCGATCTGCTGGCCATCCCGGCCGTCGAGCAAGTCAACGATCTGCATATCTGGCAGACCTGCTCGGCCCAGAAGCTTTTATCCGCACATCTTCTGATCAAGGAGAATGCATCGGACAGCGAAACCATTATTCGGACCGCCCAGGAATTGCTGATGAACAAATATGGCATCAACCACGCCACCCTCCAGCTTCTGCCCACCTCGGCGGGGGCAATGGAGCACTGCAGCCACTGCAACTGAGGGGCCTGTCTTGGAACAACAGAGGATTTTGCATATCACCTGGCAGCGGCTCGTCGATGATGCTTCCGCGACCTGCCCTCGCTGCAGCGATACGGGGGAAAATCTCGATGCAGCGGTCGATATCCTGCAGCCCGCTTTGTCGCGAGAAGGCATTCACATCCTTGTCGAAAAGAAACGCATTCTGCCCATGGTCTTCAATCAGAATCCTCTGGATTCAAACAGGATCTTCATCGAAGGAAAACCTCTGGAAAGCTGGCTTCATGCGGAAACCGGCCAAAGCCCCTGCTGTGATGCCTGCGGCGATAACGAATGCCGCACCCTGATTTATGAAGGGAACGCCTACGAAGACATCCCGGCAAAACTGATCGTGCTCGGCATTTTAAGGGCTGCGAAAACGATATTCCATATTGAGTTTGCACAATACACCGATCAAGAGGCTTCGTTTTTCGACAGGACCAATAACGGGAAACCGATCTCATGAGACTCTGGAGCCTGCATCCCCGCTACCTCGATACCAAGGGGTTAACCGCCCTCTGGCGGGAAGGGTTGCTCGCCCGCAAGGTCCTTCAGGGGAAAACCAAGGGCTATCGAAATCATCCCCAATTGGTGCGCTTCAGGTCACAGCCGGAGCCGATAGAGGCCATCGACGCGTACCTGCTGGCGGTTTTGACAGAAGCACAACAGCGCGGCTACCGGTTCGATTGCACGAAAATAGAGCCTGCCGGAGTGATCTCACCCATCCCTTTAACCGACGGCCAGCTCCGTTATGAACTGGATCATCTGAAGGAAAAACTCCGTCGGCGCGATCCGCAACGTTATGAAGATTTGCTTCATATTCCCGATCCGGCGCCGCACCCGCTCTTTTGCGTCGTCCCCGGCGACATCGCCGCCTGGGAAAAAGTCATGTATCTGAGGACACAAGCCCCCATGAACGTCCAGCAGATACACTGGGATAAAACCTTCTGGGAAAATGAAGACTTCTTCGGCGATGAACCCAGCGAACCGGCGCGCATCGCTGCGGCGCTATTTAAAAAGGAAGGCGCTTCCAAGTTACTGGAACTCGGCGCCGGGCAGGGGCGGGACACCCTTTTTTTCGCCCGGCAGGGCTTTGATGTCACGGCTCTTGATTACTCCGACACCGGATTGAGGACCATAGATGAAAAAGCAAGGCGGCAGGGCCGGATCTCTTCGATTTCGTTACTGCGGCACGATCTCCGGAAAGCCCTCCCCTTCACTGATGGAACGTTCGATGCCTGCTATTCCCATATGCTCTTCTGCATGGCGTTTACAACGGCGGAGCTGGGCTTTATCTTCGGGGAAATTCGGCGCGTCTTAAAACCGGAAGGTCTTCATATTTATACCGTGCGCCACACCGGCGATATTCATTACGGCCAAGGCATCCACCACGGCGATGAGCTATACGAAACCAACGGCTTTCTCGTCCATTTTTTCAACCGTGAAAAGGTGGAGGCTCTGGCAAGCGGATTTGAGATCGTCGGGATCGATGAATTTGAGGAAGGGTCTCTGCCCCGGAAGCTGTTCCGTGTCACCCTGAAAAGAAAGGATATTTGAATGCCATCCCTGGAAGAATCTATCATCCTGGCTGTCAGAGCCCATAAAGGGCAAAAAGACAAAGCCGGTGCACCGTATATTCTTCATCCGCTGCGTCTGATGCTCCGGATGGAAACGGATATGGAAAGGATCGTTGCCGTTTTGCATGATGTTATTGAAGATTCCCCTTATTCCCTTGAAGCATTAAACAAGGCGGGTTACCCCCCGGAAATCATCGAAGCCCTCGATTGCCTCACCAGGCGGGAAAATGAACCTTATGCCACTTTTATCGAACGGGTGAAGACCAATCCCCTGGCCCTGAAGGTCAAAACAACGGACCTGGAAGACAACATGAACATAAAACGCTTCAAAACCATGACTGAGAAGGATCTCGAACGCCTGGACACCTACCGAAAGGCATGGAACTCACTAAAATAACTTGCTTTTCACAGACACATCCCGATCACATAGATCAATTTTTCCCGGGGCCTGCATGTGAAACAATCTCTTCTTCCTCAATTCATGATTTGACTGTAAGGGAAAAGTATGAGAGGTTGCACCCGTGAATGCTTGAAAAAATTGGAAGGACTATGCTGCGAATATATTCCCTGATTATTCTGGCGATCATGTTGATAGGAGGGATCACCGTAATCCCGAACACCGCGGGATTTGCACAATCATCGAAATCTCCGGCTTCCCACCGGCACTATGCCACCCGAGACACCCAACGGACGCCCAAAATGCCGGTTTTATACTCCTCCTGCGCCCTGGTAGAAGACCAGCAAACCAGTGCATTCCTCGTCCAAAAAAATGCGACAGCCGTCGTGCCCATCGCCTCCATTACCAAACTTATGACCGCCATAGTGGTGCTGGATGCCCGGATGGATCTCCAGGAATCGCTCGTGATCACCCGTGACGACGTGGACACGCTGCGTCACAGCCGTTCCCGCCTGTCGGTGGGCACACGCCTGACACGCGAGGAAGCTTTGCTGTTGGCTTTGATGGCTTCCGAAAACCGGGCGGCCCACGCGTTGAGTCGTGTGTATCCCGGCGGGACGATCGCCTTCATCGCCGCCATGAACACCAAAGCCCGCTCTCTCGGACTTTCGCATACTCACTTTGCCGACCCGGCGGGGCTTTCCAGCGGCAACGTCTCTTCCGCCCGTGATTTGGCCAAAATGGTGAATGCGGCCTACCAATATCCGCTGATCCGAGATTTCAGCACCCGCGAAGAGGCAAAAATTAAATCAGGCCGCCGCTGCCTTTCCTTCTGCAATACCAATCGCTTGATCCGAAGCTCCCGCTGGCAGATCGGGCTTTCCAAAACCGGCTTTATCGACGAGTCAGGTCGCTGTCTGGTCATGCAGGCCTCCGTGGCCCAGCGGCCCGTTGTGATTGTTCTCCTTGATGCCCAGGGCACCCTGACCCGCTTCGGCGACGCCAACCGCATCAAGAAGTGGATGGAGCAAATGCCGCTGCAGATGTCCCGCAGAAGTTAACCGCTCCCATCCATCGTTGGACATCTTTATTCCATTTGTGCAATTTCTTTTGATAATTTCTTTAAAACCATTTAACGACTTTTTGCATGACACCCCCCTGCCAGCGGTCGATCCCTCCATTTAAATTAAAAATATGTACGTATTTTCATGTGCTTATATATCCTCAAGCCAAGCCGCATCATTCTGGCACGGGTTATGCCTTAACAAAGGCAAAGAAAACAAAAAACTCCCAAGGAGGTAACAGATCATGAAAAAGACATTAGGAACCATCATTTTTGCGGTAGCGGTTGTGCTTTGCACTGCGACATTCAGCCTGGCGGAATATGCGGCGGGCGGACCGGAGAATTTCCCCTACTTCCAATTCGGGCTGCTGATTATCGGCGCCCTGCTCATCTTCTCCCTCAAGCAAAAGTATGCCCAGATGTACATGGGAGAAGCCGTCGGAGCCATGGCGCTTTACACGATGCTGATCGCCCTGTTCACCACGCCGGTGATTGATGCGGTCAAAACGCTGGTCAGCTGAAAAAACGCATTCTTTGACATAGACACCGGAGTTTTCTCCGGCAGTAAAGACATGATCTGAACACAGATAAGCCCCTCCGGCGAAAACCGCCGTGAGGGGCTTTTTTTATTCCCACTTATGAGAAAAGCACCGCCCAGAAGATCAGCGCTGTTAGAAAGAGGCCGAGCAGCAGACTTAGTAGTCCGAAAGCTGAGGACAGAAACATCATGATCATTCCCGGGGCCGGTTTCTTCATGGCCTCAAGACGACCCTCCCGGACGAGGCGTTCGTATTCCAGGGGACGTTCCTCCTGAAGCGCATCGACTGTGTAGCGCCCCGTGAAAATATTGTCCTCCAGGGGGAACTTGTTGGGCACCAGGTGATTATTGAAAAAGTGCACCGTGAAAATGAAGATCGCCGCAAGAAAGGCCTCCTCGGAATGGACCAGGGCGGCCACGTTGAGGACCCAGCCTGGGAAAATATAGGAGAAGAGTTCCGGAAACCACAGGGAGAGTCCCGAGCCGCCGATCACTGTCATCCCCCAGAAAACGGCAAAGAAGTCAAATTTTTCCCAATAAGTCCAGCGGTCGAACTGCGGCATCTCTCCCCGGTTGAAAAACCACAGGAACATGCCCTTGATGTCCCGCAGATCCTTCAGGTTCGGGCACAGCGAATCGGGCCCGAACAGCCGTCCCAGCCAACCGGACGCCTTCCAGCCCGGGAAGAGAAACTTCACGGAAAGCCAGGCGATGTACAGAAACAGGCCGATCAGTACCGTTGCGGCAACCCGGTGAAAAATCCCTGCCATGGCCGCCCCACCGAAGAGATCCATCAAGATCTTCGCCCAGGCCGTCTGGGGATATTTCAGAGGGAAGCCGGTCAGAACCAGGGTGAAAAAGGAAAGGATCAGGGCCACATGCATGAGCCGCTCCGCAACCGTGAAGCGCTGTACCTGCCGTCCGGCATCACATTCGGGAATGATCCCCCGAGTTTCCAAATATCCCTGACGCTTTCGGCATTTCAGGCTGTAAACCTTGCGCCACCACAGGATCGAATGGGTCCAGAAGAACAGGAATGTCCCGACCAGCAAACCGATCATGAAAACATTGACCCCGAAGAGCAGAGGATAACGACCGGCGTCGGTGTAGTCAGGGTGTGCCACATAGCGGGTAAAGCGGGGGTGAAACCCTTGATGGCACCGGGCGCAACGTTCATCCAGTTGATCCGGAAACAAGGCGGATCGGGTGTCGTTCGGCGGCAGGATGTTGTGCCCCGTATGGCAATCGGCACAACCCGCCACGAGGTCCGGGTAGCCGACCTGATAGACTTTTCCATGGTAGGTTTCGCCGTAATGTTTAACAACGGTTGGCGAAAGGTTGTTGCGCTTTGCCAGGGCGGGATCGTTGTGGCAGGCTTGGCATTTTTCTGTCGCTTCGATCCGCTGTGCGGCTCTATCTTTAAGAGAGGCGGTGTCATAAGCCGGCATATCATGGACACCATGGCAGTCGATGCAGGAAGCTGCATCCCGGCTGCCCTTGAGTAATTTGCCCGTATGGCCCAGGTCGGCATATTGGCGCACCGCGTGACAACCCGTGCAGGTCTTAACCGCCAGAACCCGCTTGTCCCCTTCCACCTTTCTGAGGCCGTGAATCGGCCGGTGGCAGTCCTGACAGGCGATGTTCTGATAAACATGGTGATAGCTTTTATCGTACCGTGCGGCCACTTCACCGTGACAGCTCGCGCAGGCGAGCAGACGGGGCTTTTCGTCGCCCCCCATATGGCGCTCCAGGGATGTAATACCCTGATGGCAACTGGTGCATCCGTTGACGCCATGAATGGATTGGGCAAAGGCTTTTCCGAAGGGTTCATCCCGGTGACAGCTCTGGCAGTCTATCGCAGCCGAGGCGGCACTGGAAATCGAAATCATCAGGAAAAAGACCCCGAACGAAATCATCCGTGTTTTCGGCAGGATCCCTTTCATCGCCCCTTCCCTCCCTTCACCCTGTCTCCATTCAGAGACGCGACACCGCCTTCAAGTCTCCCGATGACCGATACCCCCTTGCGGATCAGAAAACTCGCCGCCAAAAGGGTTTCGCCGTCGTCGGCATCGACGACCACCACCGGTCGATCCAGGGGAATCTCCCCATAACGTTCGTGCAGCTGAGACAAGGGGATGTTCAACGCGTCGGGGATCGGACCGGTGACAGATGGTGTCATGGGCCGGATATCAAGCATCAGGGTTTTCTTTCCGACCGGGTGATCATTTTTCCATTCAGCCACGGGAACACCGGGTATGGCCAGGCGGGGAATCCGCTCTATGGATGCCGTGGCCAGACCGTTTTTCTTCCACGCCGCCAGCCCTCCCGATAAAATAAGCAGGGGCGCTTTTCCTGCCCGGGCTAAACGGGAAACCAGGGGGCAGGTTTCTTCCTGGAGGGTCCGGTTGCCGTAAAGCACAAGCAGCGTTTGCGGCTCCTGCAGCAAAGAGGCCGTAATCGCCTCGCTCGCATCACAGGGGATGTAACGGGCAGCCGGAATGTGCGCATCTCGCCATTGAAGCAGGCTCCCCGCATAGATGATCCGGGGCGGTTTTCCCCCCCGGAGCAGTTTCGATAATTCAGGGACGGTAAGACTTTGGGTCTGGGATCCGGGCGTGTCTGCACGGGAACAACCCAGGAAAATCAGCATGGTACATAAGAGAACCATCATGGCCGGCGATTTATTCATGATCCGGTCCCTCCTTTTTCTGTCCATCAATTGGAAGGTATGTCCTCCAACCCCCAGTCCGTCATCTGGGGCACACTGTTCGGTGCCCGTAATACCGGATAGTCATCCCGGAGAAAACCCCGCATGTTCCGAATCACATTTTTCTTAAAAAACGGCGCGCTTTCTTCATGGCACGAATCGCAGCCTTTGGCTCCCAGGGTCCATTGCCGTTTCAGGGGCGACACCCCGTGGGGAATCAGAAAGGTATCCCGGACGGCAGGCAAGGCTCCGGCACTCAGACTGTCCCCTTTCAGGCGATAAACCCGATCGGACAGGTAAACGACGCCGACAAAACCCTGCCTGGTCAAGGCGCCGATCATGCGTCGAATATCCGGATCGGATAGCACAGAGGCTACCTTCCGGCTGGTTCCGTCGCCGCCCTTCACCGTTTTTGTGGTGAGTCCCTGCAAACCATTGGCCGCCTCTTGCACATAACGCAGCGGGATCGGGCGGACCTCCCCGTTTTTCTGTTCTTCCCCAAACCATTGCAGGCCTTTCGGCACATGGGCCGTATAGTATTCCGTTCCCCTCTTGTCCCGCTTCATTCGTGTTATCCAGGGAATCCAGGGTGTTTTTGCCGGTTGCTCATAAATCGCCGGAAGGAAGGCCAGGGCCAGGTCATCGGCCGTATAACCCTGCGCCGTTCCGGTGCTTAAATCGAGAAGCGCCATGGCTCGGGCGGGACGTTCGGCGGCATGACAGCCGGTGCAGGAAATCAGGTAAAAATGAGACGACCCCCGGGGAAAACGCTTGGCATGCGTTTCCCGTGGATGGGTCGCCTGTCCGGTCAGGCCTCGTCGGACAGGCCGGTACTTGTTTTCCAGATGGCAGTCAACACAGTTTTTCATCCCGATCCCATCCAGATCGTCCCGGACGTGCAGATGCTCCGACTTGCCCTTCGCGATCTGGTGTTGCAAGCGTTCGCCTGCCGTTTTCCCCGTCAGGGGATGGCAATCCGTGCAACGGAATCCTTTGGCGATGTGCGCATCGAACGACGCCTGGTGAATATGGCCGTTATTAACCGCTTCGGCCGGGGCATGACAGGGCAGGCAATTCCGAGAGGCAACGTTGCGACTGATCCGCTCGCCGCGGAGCCGTCCTTCCGGTGTGAATACCCGGCTGTCCCGCCAGGCATACTGGACGATGGGACGTCTGCTGAAATTCCAGGTTCCTTCGAGATAACGGGGACTTCCCGGACCGGCGGCGGGATCGCGGTAGGCGAAAATCGCTCCGGTTACCGTCCCGAATCCGGCGCCGGCGGTAGCCGCCCAGCGGTAGTTGCGGCGGTTGAGCTGCTCGGTCCGCGCATCGAAACGGTAGGCCGGGTCGTGGCAGATAAGGCAGTCGGCTTCGATTACGCCGCTTTCCCGGAAACGACTCCTGCCGTCCGGCGTCAGCAAAGAAGCATAATCCCCGTCCAGGGGTTTCCGGGTCACCCTTTCGCCGGTGATGAGATTTGATGTCCAGTCGGGACGCCCCTGTGCATTGCGGCCGTACTCCAGGGGACCGCCGCCGGGATGGCAGGCGCCGCAGGCGCGGGACAGATCACGGCCGTTCGCATCCTTTTTCCCATATCCGCCGATCCAATCATAGGCGGTCAGGTCAATCTGCCGGATGTGGCTGTTGTTTTTCGCCGCGAGGCGGGCCGGTCCGGCAAAGGGAAAATAACTGCCGAACATGCCGGGCGAGAGAATCCAGGGCCGCCGGGAATCGTATCCCTCCCGCAAGTTGTCAAACCCCTGCTGAAAGTGGTAACCTTTTGTAATCGTTGTATAATCGTGGCAGATCCCACAGGTTTTTTTCGGGCTGTATGGATCGACGGCGTTTTGATTCGGGGTGATCCGGTCCCCCTGTTCGTTGAAGAGCCAGACCGGCCGATGCTCCCGGGACAGGAGCTCCGTGGGGACAAATCCGGTCAGAACAAGGCAAGCAACCGTAACCACCAGGACGGAAGAAAATCGTCTGCGGATCATCGCCTCACCTCCGCGGCAGCTTATCCGAACCGACAATCAATCAACGACCACCAGGACGGTAAAACAAAACGGTAATCCCAAATCATGTTAAATATTTAGCTTCAGCGAAGCGACTCCCGGTCAAGCCGGCAGCTTTTCTTCCGCCGCATTCGTCCCGGCGATGCGGCCGAAGATCAGGCATTCGGGAATGCTGTTCCCGGGCAGTCTTTTTTCGCCGTGAATACCCCCCGTGACCTCCCCCGCAGCATACAGATGTGGAATTGAATTCCCCCAGATATCAATGACTTGCGCACGGGCATTGATCCGCAGCCCGCCCAGGGTATGATGCACGGCCGGCCACTGGGGCAGGGCGTAAAAAGGACCCGCTTCCATGGGCATCATCTGCGCCGGATTTTCCTTACCAAACTCCAGATCACGGCCTTCACGGATGAACCGGTTGTGTGCAGAAACGGTTCGCGTTAATACTTCCGGGGTCATCTGAAGGAACTGCGCCAGTTCCGCCAGGGTTTCTCCCCGGGCGAACCGCCCGGCATTCAGGCCCGCATCCACCTCGTCCTGGGTTCCCAGCCGGGAAATCATCTTCTGATTAAACAGGGCGTAGGTCAGCTTCTGAACTCCCCCGACGCCGATCTGTGCGCGGGCACAGGTGTTTCCGTCGGCCAGCTCATTCACAAAACGCCGACCCGCCGGATCGACGTAGATCATCCCCGAGACCGGCCCCCGGAGGGCAAATACCGATGGGACGTCGAATTTTCCCGTCACCGGATCGGCAAAAGGATAGATCTGGATAAAGTTCATCTGCGTTACATCGGCGCCTATTGTGCGTGCCAAATGGATCATCTCTCCGGTTGCGCCGGAATGATTCGTGGAATGGTATTCCGGCCCCACAGCCGGATTGTAAGCCTGGCGCATCGCCAGATCGCGCCCAAAACCGCCGCTGGCCAGAATGAGGGCCTGCCGAACCGCGATATTGACCCGCTTTTTCCCCCGCTGCACCTCCACCCCGGTGACCGGAGAGGAGAAGCTGCTGCGCCAGATGCGTGTAACCTTCTCATTGGTGCGAACGGTCGCGCCGTTCTGCTCGGCCATCTTTTTCAACGCCGCCGCGAACAGTTCCCCCGAACCGCCGATTCCGGTATGGATCCGGGGCGCGGAGTGGCCCGGCGACGGCAAGACTTTTTCCCGGATCTTTGCCCCCCCCTTGTCGATCAGCCATTTCAGTGCCGACGGGGCCTGCTTCACAAGGAGACGAATCAACTCAGGATGGCCGTAGAAATTTCCCCCCCGGAGGGTGTCCTCCTCATGGAGGGCTGCGCTGTCCATGCCCAGTCCGAGCTTTTCCCGCAGATGGTAGACGTCATCCCAGGCGGCGTACTCGCCATGACTGATCACGGAATTGCCCCCGTACCCGGACATCTTTTCCAGGACAACGACCTTGGCCCCCCGGTCCGCCGCTTCCGCCGCCGCCGCAAGACCCGCAAAGCCGGACCCCACAACAACGATATCCCATATTTCATCCCAGCGCGCAGCTTTTTCCCGGGTCGAAACGGCCGCCCCGGCCCCGGAAGAAATCAACAGGGCTCCCGCCGTCGTCAACAAACCCGAGCTGAGCGCCCCTTTCAGCAACGCGCGCCGACTCAAACCGGATTGTTCCGCCTCCGGCTGATCCAGCTTTTTTTTATGGTGTCCGGCCATGTTAGAATATCCGTGGTATCTGATCCGCTTTGCCTTAAAACGGCTCCTGATGATGCGCTGCCGATTTACGGAAACCGGTATCCCCTGCTCCAACTCAAATTAACACATCGGATGTTGTGCAACAAAGGATTTTTTAGGACGCGCACTCTTTTCCCGCCGTGCCAGGCGCCATCGCGGGATAGGCCCACAGGGCGATGAAGTAAAGGAAAACAGAGATAAACAAAAGGACATGCAAACCCCAGGCGACGGCCAGGAGCTGACCCAGCGGAATGGCGATAACGCTGAAAATCACATAAACACCCAGGGCCCAGGGCAGGAAAAAACCGGCCCGATCATTCAGGCAGGCGAGGCCGAGGGGAAAAGGCATCCCGGCAATGAACGCGACGGGGGCCGTAATGATCAGCATGGTTACCACCTTGATCAGGCCGGCCAGGGGAAGCAGGACCGACAGAACCGGAATCAGGAGAAAGACATACAAAACCAGACAGGTAATGATCCGGACGATAGACCATTTGATACCCCGGTCGGAAAAAGGATCGAGCTTCGAGGTGCGGTAGCTCCCGCAACCGGAAAAAAAGAGCATGGCGCACACGATGACGGTCACTGCGGTGGCCGTGTCGTTGAGGAAAAACGCACACCGTTCGGAAAGCACCCTGGTGATGAAAACCATACCGAGACCCAGGCAGGCGAAATAAACGGCCATCCGGAGTCGTGAATGGGGCCCGGCAACCTCTTTTTTGCGGATCAGCGGAAGTAAGATGACGCAAACACCCATGATGCTTGCTAAAAAGAGCATCGCCGGATTGATGAGCTGACCGATCTCAACCCGCGGAATGCCGTGCCGGGCTTTCAGCAGCGTCGGTATCGCACGGACAGGGAAAACGTCATGGAAAAAAGGCCGATCCAGTGTCGCCGGTTCCAGGTTTAAAACGGAGGTGGACGAAGCGGTGCGCGGGATCTGAAACAGGTTCAGCGCCGCATGCCGAAGAGCATCCGCTTGTTCCGCCCGGCGGTTGTTTTGGTCGATCGTCCCTGCGGCCGGATGACCTTGCAATACACTGTTTTTATTAGGTTCGATTCCAGGATACCAGGATATATCAAAAGATCGTTCCCGGCAGAAGGCCTGAAGTGCAGCAATCGCCTGGTCCGTAAACCCTTTCCGTGACACCAGAATCCGGGCGCCTGATGCCGAACGGTAAACCAGAATATGCTTTCCCGGGTCGTCCACCCCAATCCGGCGCAGACTCTGGTCGACCGTGTCCAGGAGCTTCAGGGCGTAGGCGGAAAAACCTGCCGTCGCAACCGGCAGCGACAAAAGGCCGTCGTCTTTGAGGGCGTAAAAATAGCGGGAAACCGCCTCGATTGTTAAGGCGTAACGGTTGGCCTCTCCTTCCGCAAGGAAGGTGGAGCCCATGTCGATCAGGTCGAATGCCCGCGGTTCGAGAACGCCCAGAGGGGCACTGCAGGACAGGGAGATCCCCCCCATACCGGAAATGGTCTGCCGGACCAGTTCGTAAACCGTGCGAGTCGGTTCCACGGCACGGATGGTCCGCTTTTCACCCCAGAGTTCATGAATCTTGAACCCGCCGTCCGTGCCGATGAACAGGTATGTTCCCAGCGGCTTCAGCCGGTACGGGAAGGCATCGAGGGAGGCGTCAAAATACGACCGGTCCCGGTTTCCTTCCCTGTAGAGGCCCAGGATGCGGGCGCCGTCACGATAGAGACCCCGGGCAACCGGCTTCTGGGCGACACGGGGAAACCCGTATTGGTGCGACAGGTTAATGGCCCGCCGCTCTGTAAAATTGTCGAGGATGTGGTAATAACCACCGGGGGTGGGCGTTTCGTTCAAAACGCGGTTACCCTCCACCCTCATCGCGGACGAGACCGCTTTGTAGCCCGGAATGTGTGCGTGGTTCCCGTCCAGAACCCGCCACATCCCGAAACCGGTGATGAAAAAAAGAAGGGCCAGGCCCGTCAGGAACATGGTGTAACGCAGGACGAAAAGCCGGGCCAGCGCTGCCAGGGCCAGGACCGGAAGGAGCACAGCCAGAAGCTGGAACGGATGGATGAAGGACTGGCAAACGAAAACCAGGAGCCACCCCGCGGCCCCCCCGAAGAGGTGACAGGCTGAGGCCTGCGCGATCTCTCCGGACAGATCGAGAAAACTGAGGCCGATGAACAGTCCCGCCAGGAAAAAGACGGGAAGCAGAGCCAAAACGTAATAAAGCAGGTTCAACACCTGTCCCGGCCAGAGGCACCCCTGCATCAGGAACGGGTTGAACCGGTTCAGGGCAATCAGCTGAAACGCCAGGGCTGAAACAAAAAGGAGTACGAAGGGAAGCCAGAAGAGAATCGCCGCACGACGGCGCGCGAAGAAATCGGGAAAAAGGGCCAGGCACACCCCGCTGATCGCAACCCCGGAAAAGGCGACGGCGGTGACGGCGACTCCGTATTCCGACCAGGCGGCCAGGGCAAAAAAACGGACCAGCAATATCACCAGGCCCAGGGTATAGGCGGACACAAAAAACAGGGCCAGGTAGCGGGGTATTTTTATGAGCAGATCTTTCATGGCATCGCTGACGCTCCCGTAGAATTTCCGTGGAATTTAAGAGGATGAACCGTGGTTCTCCCCTTCGCCCATATCGAATATCGCCTCTCTTGTCAAACATTTGCGGGATGGCCTACCCATTGGTGTAAAAGTTCAAGCCTTTCTATCCCAGTGCCGGCCCCGATTCTTCAGGCCCGGGGTATCTTCCAAAAGGTTACCAGAAGGGGTCAGGTAATTCCCGAAAAGAACAAAACGGGATAGAAAAAGGACCGCAGCCACAAGTTATCCACAGCCGGAAGCCCTGCGTCAGGCCCTTTGGTAAGACGGGGTGGAAATCGCCCGGGTGTGCGTTGCCCTCTCATTTGAGGACTCTTTTTTTCGTCCTGTTATCAGCGTCTTAGCCAGGGGTATTTTAGGCTTAAAAAAAGCCTTGATTTGTGTTATGGGTTCCCCACACTAACGCTGAACCGGAAGATAAAAACCCAAACCCATCATGCGTAAAATCATCTGCATCGCGAATCAAAAGGGAGGCGTCGGCAAAACGACCACGGCGGTCAACCTTGCCGCCTGCCTGGCTGTTGCCGAAAAAAAGACGCTCCTGATCGATTGCGATTCCCAGGGGAACGCGACGAGCGGGATGGGAATAGACAAGCGACAGATCGCCGAAAAAAATCTCTATCATGCCCTGATCGGCAAGATACCTCTGCGGGAAGCGGTGACGCCCACTCAGATTCCGCACCTCGATCTGATTCCGTCGAACCAGGACCTGATCGGAATCGAGGTGGAGTTTATCCACCTGCCGGAGCGGGAAAAACGGCTCCGCACGTTCCTGCGGCAGATGGACGTCTCCTATGACTACGTCATTTTAGACTGTCCGCCGTCGTTGGGTTTTCTGACCATCAACGCCCTGGTGGCCTCGGACGCCCTGATGGTACCGCTGCAGTGTGAATATTTCGCCATGGAAGGTCTCGGCCAGTTGATGAACACCCTGAAGATTGTGCAGAACCGGTTGAATCCGTCATTGACCCTGGGGGGAATTCTCCTGACCATGTTCGACGCGAGAAACACGCTCTCGCACCGTGTCAGTGAGGATATCCGCAAACATTTCGGGAGCCGCGTTTTCCAGACGGTGATTCCCCGGAACGTTCGGCTGTCCGAAAGCCCCAGCCATGGTCTGCCCATCATTTTATATGATATCCGGTCCCGGGGCGCCATGTCCTATATGGAGCTGACCCGGGAATTTATGAACTGCGGGAGAATATAAATGCCACCGAAACAATCCTTAGGACGGGGATTGGAAGCCATGTTCCCCGACCTCATGACGGATATGGAAGACCGGCCTCGCCTGATCACCTGCGGCATTGAAGAGATCCGGCCGAACCGTTACCAGCCGCGCAAGGATTTCCGCGACCGTGAACAGAAGGAACTCGTCGCTTCCATCCGGAAAAGCGGCATCATTCAGCCCATCGTTGTCCGAAAAGACGACACCGGCTACGAGATCATCGCCGGGGAAAGACGCTGGCGGGCCGCCCAGGAGGCTGGTCTGGATCGCGTTCCCATTGTCATCCGCACCGCCAGCGATGTCGAAGCCGCCGAGTTGTCCCTGATCGAAAACCTTCAGCGTGAAGGCCTGAACCCTCTGGAGGAGGCCGACGCTTACCGGACCCTGGTTGAGACTTTCGGTCAGACCCACGAGAGCATCGCCACGAAAATAGGAAAGGATCGCTCCACCGTGGCCAACACGATCCGTCTGTTGAAACTGCCGGGAAAGATACAGGAAGCCCTGGTAGAAAAAAAGATCACGGCTGGACACGCCCGGGCGATTCTTGCCTGCGAAGCGACGGAACAACAAACGGCCGTATTTCAAACGATTATCAAAAAAGATCTGAACGTCAGGGAAACGGAAAAGCTCATTCAGACGCTCAGGGCGCCCAAAGCGGAAAAAAAGACGCTCAAGCGGGAACAATATCTGGAAGATCTGGAGAAAAAACTGTCTGCTTTATTGATGACACGGGTGCAGATCAAAAAGAAAAGTAAAAAAGGTTCCATCGAAATCAACTTTTCTTCCACGGAGGAACTGGGACGGCTGGTCGAACTTTTCTTTAAGATGAATCCGGATTGATGCCGCAGATGGTTTTGTACACGTCATTTAACGTTACATAGGCCGACATCGTTAAAACCAGGAAAAAAGAACAGAGCTATCCACACTTGTGGATAATCATGTGGATGAGGATTTATAACCTTGCAGATTTTATGGGAAAATACACAAAAATTGATCCAGGAAAAAGTCTCCAAGCAGAATTATGAAACCTGGATCAAGCCGATTCGCATCCTCTCTGTTGAGGATAATCAAGTTTGTTTGGCCGTCCCGAATCGTTTTTTCAAAGACTGGCTTGTGGAAAATTACCATCACACGATCCATGAATGTCTTTTTAATACGATGGGTTACAATACAAACATCGTTTTCATCATTTCCCAGGGTGAAACGAAGGAGGAGACATCCGTCAACGGGAATGGTCATGCGAACCACGTGGCGGTGTCCTCCGCACCGGTTAAAACATCCAAAATGCAGTATCACCACACCTTGAATACCAATTACAGTTTTGACCGTTTTGTCATCGGTTCTTCCAATCAATTCGCCCATGCGGCGTCGATTGCCGTGGCGGAGCATCCGGCGAAGAACTATAATCCTTTTTTTATCTACGGCGGCGTTGGTCTGGGAAAGACCCATCTGTTGAATGCCATCGGCCTTCTGACCTATGCCCTCTATCCGGAGATGAACGTCCTGTACGTATCGGCGGAGGAATTCATTAACGAACTGATCAGCTCCATCCGTCATGACAAGATGCCTAAATTTCGGGAAAAGTTTCGTAATATCGATTGTTTGTTAATTGATGATATTCAGTTTATCGCCGGCAAAGACCGCACCCAGGAGGAATTTTTCCATACCTTCAACACCCTTCATGACTCGGGAAAACAGATCGTCATGACCAGCGACAATTTCCCGAAGGACATTCCCAACCTGGAGGGGCGTCTGCGGTCACGTTTCGAGTGGGGCTTGATCGCCGATATTCAACCACCTGAAATCGAAACAAAAATCGCCATTTTGGAGAAAAAGGCTCAGGAAAATCATATCGATCTGCCTCACGATGCAGCCTCCTACATTGCTTCCCACGCGGAATCCAATATCCGGGAACTGGAGGGATTTTTGACCCAGACCGTTGCCTATGCATCGCTGACAAAACGGAAAATAGACCTTGATCTGGTCCGTCAGGTCTTGGCGAGAATTCTTAAAACAAATGAAAAGGTCAGCGTCACTATTGACGATGTCATGAAGGCCATTTCCGAACGCTACGGCATAAAACTTTCCGACCTGAAATCTCCCAAGAAAAACAAGAATTTGGCCTCGGCGCGTCAGATGGTGATGTACTTATCGAGAAAAATGACCAATGCCTCCTTTCCGGACATCGGGGAAAAACTGGGTGGCCGAGATCATTCTACAGTTATTTATGCGGATAACAAAATAAAGAAACTGATCGAAACGGACCAGGAGTTAAAGAAGACCCTTCAGGAAATCGAAGACGGACTTCTCCAGCGTCGCTAACTTTAAATACAGGTTTTATCCACAAGGAAAAAATGACGGAAGAAGAGAAAAAAACCGGCTTTATATCAATCATTACTGTTTATCCACAGGTTCTTTTACTATAACTAATTTAAATATTAGAAAAACTTAAATAACTAATTTAAACCGAAAGGATGCAGACGAAGATGGATTTTACGATTAAAAGAGATGTTTTTTTGGAAGGCGTGCAAAAAACACTGGGCATTGTCGATAAGAAAACAACCCTCCCCATCTTGAGTAACATTCTCCTGGAAGCGGAAGAAAACCGGGTGCGTATCGTGGCCACCGACCGTGAGATCAGTCTCATTGCCCGTTATGAAGCTGAGGTGACCGAAGCAGGAAAAATAACCCTTTCCGCTAAAAAACTCTATGAAATGATTAGAGAAATTCAGGGTGAGGCCATCCACGTCGAAACCGATTCCCGTAACATTGTGACGCTGACCTGTCAAAAGGCGGTTTACCGGATCATGGGTATTTCTGCTGATGAATATCCGGCGGTCGTAGCCGAAGAAAATGTTCCCCTGTTTCCCATCTCGGGCACCCTCATCAAGGAAATGGTGCGCAAGGTCTTTTTTGCGATGTCAACCGATGAATTGAGAAGAAACTTAAACGGTATTTTTTTACAGACCGAGACAATGCCGGAGGGTGTGACCATCAGAATGGTGGCGACAGACGGACATCGTCTGTCCCTGGCGCACAAAAAACTGGATGTGTCGGAATTTCTCGATATTCCCGTAGGTATTATTCTTCCCAGAAAGGGGGTCGGCGAAATCCGAAAAGTTGTGGAGGACGATCCGGACCATGTAGCCATTGGATTAATGGGGCAGATGTTTATCGTTCAGACGGGTAATGTCCTGTTGAAAGTCAGCTTAATCAATGCGGAGTATCCGGATTACAAAAGGGTCATTCCCACTGAAAAAGGTACGGTGCTGTTTTTGCCAAAGGATGGTTTTCTTCATGCCCTTCGCAGAATGTGGGTGGTGGTGTCGGCGGAAGAATTTAGAACCGTTCTGCTTTCCATTGCCGAGAACCGGATGATCCTGCAATCCCAAAATGCCGATGTAGGTGAAGCCAAGGAGGATATAGATGTTTCCTATGAAGGGGAAAAGCTGGAAGTCGGTTATAATGCGGACTACCTGATTGACGCCATCGAAGTGATCGACGAGGAGACCATCGCTTTTGAATTGGGAGTGGGTAGAAAACCGGGTATTGTTCGCTCCGCCAGTCATGACGAGTACCTCTGTGTCGTCATGCCTTTGATGATTTAAGCTGTGGATAAAAAGAGGATAAATAGGAAGTAAAGAATAAAATATTTAATTAAATAAAATACTTCTGTTTATTATTTATTAAAATAAGGCTGTTTATAAAGAAGTAAAAAAGAGGTTTTTAATCAATGATTGAGAATTATAGTGCTGATAGCATTAAGGTATTGGAGGGGTTAGAGGCGGTCCGGAAGCGGCCGGCCATGTATATCGGGTCAACGGGCAAGGAAGGACTCCATCATCTGGTTTACGAGGTGGTGGATAACGCCATCGATGAAGCCGCTGCGGGGTTCTGCAACACAATCACGGTGGTTGTGCGCATGGACAACAGTGTTGTTGTTGATGACAACGGTCGGGGTATTCCCGTGGATATGCACAAAACGGAGGGGATCTCGGCGGCGGAAGTTGTCTTGACCAAGCTGCATGCGGGGGCAAAATTTTCCAACGACAGCTACAAGATATCGGGCGGGCTTCATGGCGTTGGTGTATCTGTGGTAAATGCCCTTTCCGCGTCACTGGATCTGGAAATCAGAAGGGACGGCTGTTTGTATACTCAGAGTTACCGCCGGGGCGTACCCCAGGCGCCGCTGGAGTTGGTCGGGAAAACCCGGGGACAGGGAACGAGAGTCACCTTTAAGGCCGATGAGGAAATATTTGAGGAGATGGAATTCAGTTACGACATCCTGGCCAATCGTCTCCGCGAACTGGCCTTCCTCAACTCGGGTGTGAAAATCAATCTTATCGACGAAAGAATCGATAAAAAGAGTGAATTTTACTATGAAGGGGGCATCGTCTCTTTTGTCGAATACATCAATCGGAATAAAAAGGTGCTGCACAAACATCCGATTTTTGTCGAGGGAGACCGCGAAGATTGTCATGTCGAGGTTGCCATCCAATACAACGACACATACCAGGAAAATATTTACTCCTTTGCTAACAGCATCAACACGACGGAGGGGGGAACCCACATGATCGGGTTTCGTTCCGCCCTGACACGGGTGTTCAACAACTACGCCGTAAGTTACAATATACTGAAAAGCAACAAGGAATCCCTCCGGGGGGAAGATCTCCGGGAGGGTTTAGCCTGCGTGATCAGCGTCAAGATCAGAAATCCGCAGTTCGAGGGACAGACCAAAACGAAACTGGGTAACAGTGAAGTGAGAGGGCTTGTTGAAGGGATCGTTTACGACAAGATCGGCACCTATCTGGAAGAAAACCCGACGGTGGCGAAACAGCTCCTGAGCAAATGCCTGGATGCCGCCCGGGCCCGCGACGCCGCCCGGCGGGCCAGGGAATTGACCCGCCGTAAAAGCGCCCTGGAAGTGGGTGCGTTGCCGGGGAAACTGGCCGACTGCCAGGAGAAGGATCCCGCCGTCAGTGAAATCTACCTTGTCGAGGGAGATTCGGCCGGCGGCTCCGCCAAGCAGGGACGGGATCGGAAAAACCAGGCGATCCTGCCGCTCCGCGGTAAGGTCCTCAATGTCGAAAAGGCCCGGTTTGATAAGATGCTCCAGAACGAGGAGATCAAGGTGATCGTCACCGCCCTGGGTACGGGCATCGGCAAGGACGATTTTGACGTCAGCCGTCTGCGCTACCATAAGGTCATCATCATGACCGATGCCGATGTGGACGGTCTCCACATCCGAACCCTGCTGTTGACCTTTTTCTTCCGCCAGATGAGGGAACTTATCGAGAGGGGCTATCTCTATATCGCCCAACCGCCACTGTTCAAAATCACGGAAAAAAAAGCCGAACGGTACATCATCGATGAAGAGGGAATGAACGGGTATGTTTTGGAAAACGGGGTGGGGAAAATACGTCTGGTCATGGACAACGGCAATTTCTTCACCGGTGCGAAGCTGTCGGCCCTGGTTAAGAAGGTCATGCGCATTGAAACGGTTCTCGACAAATGTGAAAAGGAAAGCAAAGACCGCGAGGTCATTCGTCTTTTAGCCGGAGATCCGGCGCTCTCCGATTGGGATTTCAAAACCCAGGATGCGATGGAGAAGGTGCTCCGGCGGACCGCCAAGGTGCTGGGAGACGCTCTTCTGGAAGCCCTGGTTGATCAGGATCCGGAACACGGCATGTTCAAGATGATGTTCCGTCTGTTACGTAACGGCCAGGAGCGACTGACCTGTATCGACCGAGATATGCTGAAAAATCCAAAGTTTGTCGAAATCAAGACCCTGCTCAGTCAGGTGATCGTCATGGGCGAGGCCCCTTACCGCCTGGTCATGGAAGAGGATGCCGCCCAACCGCCGGTGGAATTGGCTGACATGGCGGCCCTGGTGGACCATGTTATGTCCCTGGGGAAAAAGGGTTTGACCATTCAGCGTTACAAGGGTCTCGGTGAAATGAACCCCGAGCAGCTCTGGGAGACGACCATGAACCCGGAAAAACGGGCTCTGCTGCAGGTCAAGGTGGAGGATGCCGTCGTGGCGGATGAGATCTTTACGACCCTCATGGGGGACCAGGTGGAGCCCCGCCGGGATTTTATTTTCCAGAACGCCGTCTATGCCTCCAATTTGGATGTGTAGAATCGTTGTTAAAGGAGAAAAGTTTTTCTCTGGTAAAGGAGTATAAAAAAGTCTTTCATGTCATGCCGGACTCCGATCCGGCATCCATTTGCTGGGGTTGACGCGTTGGAAACGGAACCCGGATTATGAGACCGTGCCATAATGCCGTATGATTGTTCGTGGTCATTCTGAATCCTTCGCGGGGCTCAAGGATCAACTCCGTGAAGAATCTAATGAAGAGATTCTTCACCTGGCGCCTCAGAATGGCATTGTGACACAGCCTTCAGGTTACGGGACGACATAGAGGAGAAAAGGAAACACAAGAGGAAGGAACGTTTTCATGGATCAGTTGTTACATCAGAGAAACATCCCTGTAAATATCGAAGAGGAAATGAAGAAGTCCTACGTGGGCTACGCCATGAGCGTCATCATCGGCCGGGCCATCCCCGATGTCCGCGACGGCCTCAAGCCCGTGCATCGCCGCGTCCTGTTTGCGATGAACGAGATGGGGAACCGCTGGAACAAGCCTTATAAAAAATCCGCCCGTATCGTCGGTGATATCATCGGTAAGTACCATCCCCACGGGGACCAGGCGGCCTACGACACGATCGTGCGCATGGCCC
>ENA-UPTA01002010-UPTA01002010.1-activated-sludge-metagenome-genome-assembly--contig:-NODE-2010-length-21656-cov-40.887366_pt1 | contig 21656 bp, 21 predicted proteins | sample MGYA00238184_ERZ773361 | MGnify/ENA primary metagenome ERZ773361 (study PRJEB29100, sample SAMN05720205) | activated sludge metagenome | isolation source: anaerobic digester from wastewater... | reverse complement strand
CAACCCCTACACTTTACCCCATTTCCGTTCGTCCGGAAAGAAGATTAGTCATACATTCAATAAGACGGATGTATGATGCCTGATCTGACCCTTTTCTTACTCACTTTTAGGACATTTCTTCCGAATAAGATACGAACATGCATATAATGCCGGGGGAATAACAATCAATATCAGTGTACCAACTATTGGATTAGGCCCAGCTCTAATTATTTGAAATGAACCATCTGCGAGTTCCTTTTCTACCAATAAATCAGTGGAACCAAAAGAGGAAAAAAAACTGGCAATAAAATCTTCCTTATTCTTTAACCCCCATAAAATGGCCTTAATCATTTTTAATACTATCATTAGTGATAAAATGTGTCCTATCCATAGGAAGAATTGCGAGTATTGTATATATCTATTCCTTTTGACATGATCTGCATTTTCATTTTCCATAACGATCTTTCTTCCGCCTCCCAGATCATTATATTCCCATTTCGCAGGATGTTGGCAATCAGCGCCCGGCGCGGAACGCGCCGAGTTAACCTTCAGCCTTCAGCCTTATGACTTCAGCTCTGAAAGGCAGTGCTCTTCGAAGGTTTTCTTTTTTCTGTCTTTCTAGTTCTGCTGCTGGGGCGAGGGCGGAAGGAAGCCGATGAGCCCCTCCTTCGCCAGCTTCTTGAAGATCATGAGGGCTTGCAGCTCCTGTATCGGCGATATCCTGATGATCGACTGCACGGAGATGAACCCGTTGATCCTCGACAGGATGTAGTTCTCCTGCGGCGTGAAGTTGAATTCGTCGAGCGGCGTGATCGTCCTCTTGAGATAAGGCACATGCTCGATCGTGAAATCGCTCGATATCAGCGTTTCCTTTATCTCCGAGTATCCCTTCTGGATCATCATCTTCGAGAAGGCGTGGTTCGGGTCGATCGAAAGGATGTGCTTGAAGATCTGTATCGACTTCTCGAACTCGCCGCTGTTGTACTCCTTCAGCGCCTGGTTCGACAGGAGGCGTATCTCCTCCTCCGTCCCCTTCTTCTCCTTCGGCACCGCAGTTTCCTCGCTCTTCTGCACTTCTATGATCCCGAGGTTGGTCAGCTCGAAGAGAGTCTTGTAAACGGCGAAATCGCCCGAGTGGAAGGAGAGGCAGACATCCTCGATCCGGCGCGGCAGTTCGAGGAGCTGGATGACCCTGTTGTAGACCGGGTCTTCGAGGATCTCCTTCGTGAGGTGGTCCGGGACGATCTTTACAATGGTGTTCGAATTGGGGAATACCACCCTGATCCTCGCCCACTCGTCCGACCTTCTCGTCCCCTCCATCAGTATCGAGGTGACTTCCATCTCGATCGGGACGTTGTTCCCTTCGGCGGTCGCGTCGTTGAAGAACTTGAATTCGCCCTTCTCGTCCCAGAGGAAGAGGTCGTAGATGGTCTCCTCGGCCTTGATCCTCAGGTACTTCTGGACCTCCGCTTCCTCGAGGAGCCCTTCGGTGACAAGGATCCTTCCCAGCTTTATTCCTGTCCGGGCCTGCTGCTGGAAGGCGGTTATCAGTTCTTCTTCCGTGAGCTTTCCGTAGGAGAGGAGGAACTGGCCGAAATACTCGCGGGGGTCGTTGGACGACGAGGCGATTATCTTGCCCCCGCTGAAGTAGATCTCCTTGACGATCTCGCCCTTCGAGAGCAGAAGGATCCCCGTCTTCTGGCTGTAGGCCAGCCACTGGAGGAGATCGGGAAGGGGCATGGTGGCGAAATCGCCGGCCAGCGCCATGTCAGTACCCTGCCTCGGACGGCGGGAACGGGCTCATTTGCCGAGGGCTGTCCTGGCCTTTTCCACGAGGGCCGAGAAGGCCGCCTCGTCCGAGACCGCCAGGTTCGCGAGCATCTTCCTGTCTATCGCCACCTGCGCCTTGTTGAGGCCGTCGATGAACCTGCTGTAGGACATCCCGAAGGGCCTGCACGCCGCGTTGATGCGGGTGATGAAGAGCCTGCGCATGTCCCTCTTCTTCTGCTTCCTCCCGATGAAGGAGTAGACCAGCGAGCGCTCGACCTGTTCCTTGGCGCTGCGGTAAAGGCGGGACTTGCCGCCGAAATAGCCCTTCGCCAGCTTCAGTATCTTTTTTCTTCTCTCTACCTTGTTGCTTCCGCGTTTGACCCTAGCCATTTTCTACCTCACACGTACACGAGCATTCTCTTGACTTTTTTCTCGTTGGTCTTGTCCACTATCGCGGAGAACTCGAGGTGTTTCTTCCTCTTCCTGCTCTTCGAAGACAAGATGTGGCGGTGAAACGCGTGCGAGCGCTTCACTTTGCCCTTCGCCGTCGTCCTGAACCTCTTGGCCGCGGCCCTGTTTGATTTCATCTTAGGCATTCGTACCTCCTACTTCTTTGACGGAGCGAGAACCATTACCATGGCCCAGCCGTCCATGCCGGGAACCCGCTCTATTTTTCCGACCTTCGCGAGGTCGGTGGCAAGCCGGGAGAGCAGCTTCTGCGCCATCTCCGGATGGGAGATCTCCCTTCCCCTGAACCTCACGGACACCTTTACCTTGTTGCCGTCCTCGAGAAAGGACTCTATCTGCCTTCTCTTGACCTGATAGTCGTGCTCCTCGATCTTCGGCCTGAGTTTCATCTCCTTTACGACGATCACTTTCTGTTTCTTCTTCGCTTCCTGAGCCTTCTTCTTCTCTCCGTAGATGAACTTCCCGTAATCCATGATCCTGCAGACCGGCGGCGCGGCCGTCGGAGCGATCTCTATGAGGTCGAGCCTTTTGCCCGAAGCCATCCTGAGCGCCTCGTCGGAGCTCATGATGCCGAGCTGTTCGCCGTTCTCGCCGATCACGCGGACCTCGCGGGCCCTGATCTCCTCGTTGATCCTCATTTCCTTTTCAGACGATTCCCTGATTGGAGCCTCCTTTAATCCAAAGTCAGACTTTTTTCTTTTATCCGGCCCTTCGCGTCAGAAAGGAACGAGTCGAGGGAGAAGCTTCCCTTGTCCCCTCCGCTCCTCGTCCTGACCGACACGGTGCCGTTCTCCTGTTCCTTGTCGCCGATTACAAGCATGTAAGGGACTTTCTCGAGCTGGGCTTCGCGTATCTTGTAGTTGATCTTCTCGGCCCGGGCGTCGACGCCCGCCCTCAACCCTTCCGCTCTCAGCCTCTCCGCCACGGACTGCGCGTGCGGGATGTGCCTGTCGGCGATGGGAAGGACCCTCGCCTGCTCCGGCGCCAGCCAAAGCGGGAAGGCTCCCGCGAAGTTCTCTATCAGTATCCCGAAGAACCTCTCCAGGCTGCCCAGCAGAGCCCTGTGGATCATGTAGGGCCTGTGCGGCTGGTTGTCCGATCCGACGTATTCGAGGCCGAACCTTTCGGGAAGGTTGAAATCGAACTGGACCGTTGAAAGCTGCCAGCTCCTGCCGATGGCGTCCTTGATCTTGATGTCGATCTTGGGACCGTAGAACGCTCCGCCGCCTTCGTCTATCTGGTAGGAGATGTTGGCCATGTCGGCGGCCCTCTTGAGGGCGTTTATCGCGTCGTTCCAGCGGTTTTCCTCGCCAACGGCCTTTTCGGGGCGCGTCGCGATGTAGGCGGTGAACTCGTTGAAGCCGAAGGACCTGAGGATGTGGACGGTAAAGTTTATGACCCCGATCACTTCCTCTTCCATCTTTTCGGGCGGGACGAAGAGGTGCGCGTCGTCCTGCGTGAAGCCGCGGACCCTCATCAGGCCGTGCAGCACACCCGATTTCTCGTACCTGTAAACGGTGCCCAGCTCCGCCCACCTTAGCGGAAGGTCCCTGTAGCTCCTCTGCCTTGACCTGTAGATCATCACATGGAAGGGGCAGTTCATCGGCTTGGTGTAGAAGGTCTGATGTTCCATCTCCATCGAGGGGTACATCGACTCCTTGTAAAAATCGAGGTGTCCCGAGGTCTCCCACAGCGTCGAGCGGCCGACGTGGGGGGAGAATACGAAGTCGTATCCGTTCCTGGTGTGCTCGTCCCTCCAGAAATCCTCGATAGTTTTCCTGATTATGGCGCCCTTCGGGTGCCACAGGACGAGGCCTCCTCCGATCTCGTCGGCGATGGAGAAGAGATCGAGCTCGCGCCCCAGCTTCCTGTGGTCGCGGGCTTTCGCCTCCTCGATCTTCTTGAGGTGCGCGTCGAGCTCCTTCTTGCCCAGGAATGACGTACCGTAGATCCTCTGGAGCATCTTGTTCTTTTCGTCGCCCTTCCAGTATGCGCCGGCGATCGAAAGGAGCTTGTAGGTGCCTTCCTTGATCTTCGACGTGTTGGGGACGTGAGGTCCGCGGCAGAAATCGGTGAAGGCTCCCTGGACGTAGATGGAGACCGGCCCGCCCTGCCCCTTCTCGTAAGCCAGCTCGGCCTTGTAGGGCTCCCTCTCCTTCTCGAAGAGGTCCCTCGCCTCCTGCCATGAAAGCTCGCGCCTTTCGACGGGAAAAGCCCTCTTGGAGATCTCGGCCATCTTGTTCTCGATGACCGAGAGGTCGTCGGGGGTGAAAGGCGTTTCCCTGTCGAAGTCGTAGTAGAATCCGTCCTCGATGACCGGGCCGATGCCGATCTTGGCCTCGGGGAAAAGCTCCTTGACGGCGCTCGCAAGCAGATGAGCGGTGGAATGGCGGTAAACATCCAGCGCTTCCGGCGACCGGTCCGTGATTATTTCAACCTTGGAGTCTTCCGTTATGGGGGATTCGAGATCTGCAAGCCTGCCGTCGACCTTGACGGCGAGGGCCGCTTTGAACAGTCCTTCGGAAATCGATTTCGCGACGTCTGCCCCTGACACGCTCCCAGGAAAAGTCCTGGCGCTACCGTCAGGGAGGGTGATCTTCACCTCTTGCAAGTTTTACCTCTCCCTAAAATGGCGTGGTAGGCGCTATCAGAATTGAACTGATGACCTCTACCGTGTCAAGGTAGCGCTCTAGCCAACTGAGCTAAGCGCCTCCACGAAACGGTGATTCTACAGAAACGGCCCCGTTTTGTCAAGGGCAAATGCATACAATCAAAGGAGAAACCGGGGGGCCGCATCTCCCGCGACCACCGGGAGGCTAGTCCTGGCCCGCTTTTCCGCCGTTCCCCTCGGGCGGCGACGCCTTGGAGACCTTCACCCTGTGGATCCTTTTCCTGTCCGCGGAGAGTATCTCAACTTGGAGGCCGTCCAGCTCAAAGGACTGACCCGCGGCGGGGATCGTCCCGAGGCCGGTCGCGATCCACCCCGCCACCGAATCGTAATCCCCTTCGGGAAGTTCGACGCCCATCGCTTCCGACAGGTCGTAGAGGGAGGCGCGGCCCTTGGCTTCAAAAACTCCGCCGCCCATCGGCTTGACGAACTTGCCCTCGGACTCTCCCCTCTCCTCGATCTCGCCCACGATCTCCTCGACGAGGTCCTCGGTCGTCACGAGGCCGTCCACTCCGCCGTACTCGTCAACGATTATGGCGAGCTGTTCCCTCTTCGACTGGAACTCCTTCAGAAGGTCCGATATCGCCTTGTTCTCGGGAACGAACGAGACGGGCCTGACGAACTCGCGGACCTTCCGCTCCCTTTCCTTCGAGAGCGCGGCCGCGAGGATGTCCTTGACCCAGATGACCCCGACGATGTTGTCTATGTGGTTCTCGAAGACCGGGACCCTGGTGTGCCGGCACTTCGCGAAGAGTTTCAGCGCCTCTTCGAGAGTCGCCGAGGATTCTATCGAAACCACGTCGATCCTCGGCGTCATGACCTCCCTCACGACCGTGTCGGAGAACTCCATGATACCCCTGATAAGTTCGCTCTCCTCTTTTTCGATGATGCCTTCCCTCTGCCCCTCGTCTAGGAACGCCTCGATCTCCTCCTCCCTGGTCTCATCCCCTTCCGGCTCGGAAGTCTTCAGCGCCCTGCCCACGACATATACCGGGAAGGTGAGAGGGAACAGCACCAGCGAAAGGAACTGCATGAACGGAAGGAGCGCGAGGAACTTCTTCTCGGGAGCCCTCGCGGAAAAGATCACCGACGCCACGCAGGCGAGGGCGGTCGACGAGAGCCCGCCGGCAAGCCACGGCATCACGAGGCCCCCGTTCATTCCCGCCGCGGCGAAAAGGATCTGGGTAGCGGAGGTCGCGAGGACTGCCGTGACGAAGAAGCCCGGGACATACAGGTCCCTTTTCTCTATGAAGCCCGCGAGCCTTTCCCGGTTGGATTCTTCCGCCTCCTTCATCCTGAAGACCTGGGAGGTCGAAAGCCTCAGGAAGGACGCGAGAAAGACATACACGGCGAGGTCAAGCGCGAGAGCCGCGCCAATCGCTGGGATTATCAACCGTTCACTCCCATTTCAACCAGAATCCTGCTCTCCTTTTTCTCCATCTCTCCCCTGTCGGTTGCGTGGTCGCATCCGTCGAGGTGAAGGAAAGCGTGGACGAGGAGCTTCTTTATCTCCTTTTCGAGAGTCCAGCCGTGCTCGGCGGCCTGTTTCCTCGCGACCTGGACGCAGACGGCGATGTCGCCTATGTTGACGATGCCTTCCTCCTCCTCGGTCCCCGAAGGGAAAGAGAGGACGTCGGTCGGCCGGTCCTTGCCGAGGAAATACTTGTTGAGCTCTTTCATTTTCGCGGGCCCGCAGAAGAGGACCGCCGCCCTGCCCTCCATTTCCAGCCTGTTCATGACGTCGAGCGCGAAAGCCGCGTATCTCTTTTTGGGGATGGTCCTGCCCTCGAACCTGGATATTATCTCCACTTCCCTCACTTTTTTCATCTTTCCGCCCCTTTGTCGAAATCGTAGTTAGGATAGGATATCCTTCTCGAAAAAACGCCGATCAGCGCGATGAAGAACCCTTCCCGGAGAAGGGCCAGTTCGCTCAGGGTGATGTCGCATTCGTCGAGCTGGTTGTCAGCGAGAGCCTTGTCGAATATCTCGTTGATGAGCGTCTTGACCCTCTGCGGCGACGGGTCCTTGAGGAGCCTCGAGCTCGCCTCTATCGAATCGGCGAGCATTATCACCGCTGCCTCCCTCGATGCGGGCTTGGGCCCGGGATAGCAGAAATCGGCCTTGTTGATGGTCTCCTTCTCGGGGTCCACGATCGTAAGCGCCCTGTCGTAGAAGTAGGAGATGCTCCTGGTCCCGTGGTGCTGGGGGATTATGTCGACTATTATCTCCGGCAGCTTGTAGCCCCTCGCCAGCCCTATCCCGTCCTTCACGTGGGACTGGACGATGAGGGCGGACATCCCCGGGTTGAGCTTGTCGTGCGGGTTCACTCCCCCGTGCTGGTTCTCAATGAAATAATTGGGCATCAGCATTTTCCCGACATCGTGATAATAGGAGGCCACCCTGCAGAAGAGCCCGTTCGCGCCGATGGTGTTCGCGGCAGCTTCAGACAGGTGCCCTATCATGATCGAGTGGCTGTATGTGCCCGGCGCGGTGAGCGCGAGACGCTGGAGGAGAGGATGGTTCAGGCTGGAAAGCTCCACCAGCCTTACATCCGAGACGATATTGTAGAAGTTCTCGAGGATCGGAAGGAGCGGCGTCACCAGCATCAGGAGCAGGGGCATCGCCGAAAGGAAACCCATCCCGGCGGGGTACAGCATGGACGACGGCCTCATCCAGGTCTCGTCGTCGGCCAGAAGCAGGAGGACGAGGACAAAGTTGCATCCCGCGACGAAAAAGCTAGTCCTGATCGGGATCCTTTTCTGCCTGAAGTTCACTCCGGCGTATATCGCGGCCAGGCAGGTAATGAAGCAGTAGACCGTCATCTTGTAATCGAGGTCGAGGAGCATCCCTACGAAAATGCTCATCAGGAATGAAAACACGGCCGCTATGTGCCTGTCCACAAGTATGGTGACCAGCAGCGCCCCCGCTGCGAACGGCACGATGAACAGCCCGAGGTCCGCCCTGTTGAGAGGGAAGGACCTCGCGTTCGAAGCGATGATCCTGAATATGGTGTCCGAAAGGTGGGTGATCACGAGGAAAAAGAGAAGCAGCACGACGATCATGTTGAAAAGGCTGACCCGTATCTTCTCCCTCTTCCTGTAGGTTTTCAGGTACATGAAGGCGAACAGCATGAGCGCGGCCGAGAGGAAAAGCAGAGCCGCAAGCCTCTTGAAATTCACCTTGTCGGCGCTCTCGGCGCGGAAGCTCTCGAGGATGTGGCGCACGTTGCCGTCCACCTCTTCGCCGGCCCTGATGACCGTCTGCCCTTTCTTCACGAACACCGCGAGCGGAGCCACCTCCTTGGCGGCGGTCTCCCGCCTGAGCACCGTCTCCTGGCTGTTGAATGTCAGCGTGGGCTTCAGGAGAAGCCTTAAAAGCTCCTCCGATGCCGCTTTCAGCTGGGGAGGGACTTCGTCGTAAGCGTCAAGGAGCTCCAGCGCGAACCTCCTTGCGGTGGAAAGGTTGATTATGTCTCCCGAGGCGGGCGACCTTATCTCCCATTCGGCCGACCTTTTGTGGATGTCGCGCACCTTTATGACGGCGAGCTGGGACAGGTTCTCCTCATCCGACACGATCTTCTTGGAAGCGACTTTTTTAAGGACCGACCGGAGGATCTCCTCGATGCGGGGGGAGACGCCCTCCTTCTCGAACTGCAGGAGCGCGAAGCGGGTCATGTCGGGGCCGAACAGTTCTCTCAGGTCGGACCTTGTCTTCTGGTCGAGTTTCTTTTTTTCTTCCTGGTTGAGGGAGGCGTTCGCCTTCGCGTCCTCCCTCTCCTGCAGGATCACCCTCGTCCTCTGCGCGATCTGGTAGAGCCTTTCCTGAAGGCGGTCGCTCATGACCGTGTCCCAGTCGTAAACCGGGGCGACCCTGGCCCTTGCTTCCTCCCTCCTCGATTCGGTTGCAATCTCGTCGCGAACCTCGAGGTCGAAGGGGGCCCTGACCTCCTTGGAGGCCGTCTCGCCTTCGCTCCAGTCGGGCGGAGGCTGAACGTGGAAATGCGCGGTGAAGAGCAGCATCATGACGACGAGGAACGTTGAGCCCCAGAACCACTGGTTGTCCCTCAGGAAGGCGGCGGCCCTTTCCCTGCGTCCGGCCTTGTTCTCCGCCTCTTTCTTTTCTGCCCTTTTGTCTGTCTTCTGGTTCACTGCCGCATCCAAAGGTTCATCTCTTCCGCTTTCTCCCTTCCGCCCGCCCTACTTCGGGGACGAACTTTCGTAAGCGCGGATGATCTTCTGCACGAGAGGATGCCTCACCACATCCTTCTCGGAAAAAAAGATGAAGGAAAGCCCGTTTATGCCCCTGAGGATCTCTGAGGCGTCGATCAACCCTGATTTCCTCGACGGGTCTATGTCGATCTGCGTCACATCCCCCGTAATTACGGCCTTGGAATTGAAGCCGAGCCTCGTCAGGAACATCTTCATCTGCTCCCTTGTCGTGTTCTGGGCCTCGTCCAGGATGATGAAGGAATCGTTGAGAGTCCTTCCCCTCATGAAGGCTATGGGGGCCACCTCGATGACATCCGCCTCCATCAGCTTGTTGACTTTCTCGACGTCCATCAGGTCGAAGAGCGAATCGTACAGGGGCCGCAGGTAAGGATTTACCTTCTCCGCGAGGTCCCCCGGGAGGAACCCCAGCTTCTCGCCCGCCTCGACGGCGGGGCGGGTCAGGATTATCCTCTTGACCCTCTTTTCCTTGAGAGCCCAGACGGCCATGGCGACGGCCAGGTATGTCTTGCCGGTCCCTGCCGGCCCGATCCCGAAGATGCAGTCGCTCCGCTTCATCGCGGCGATGTAACGGCCCTGGTTCAGCCCTTTCGGAAAAACGGACCTGTTGTGGTAGCACTGGATCTTCGAATCCCTGTAAAAAGCGGCGAAATCCTCGGCTGCGCCTTCCTTGTGGAGCAGCAGGGCGGTGCGAAGGTCGTCCGGAGAGACCTTGACTCCGCTCTCGTAAAGGGAGAGGAGCTCTCCGACCAGCTTCCGGCACACCTCCGCCCCTCCCTCGTCGCCCTCGACGAGAAGAAGATCCTCCCTGAAAGACACGGTTATTTTCAGCTCTTTTTCGAGGAATGAGCAGCCGTCGTCCCTGCCGCCGAAAAGTTGAGCGAGAAACTCGCCCGGGTACCTGGATTCTAGCATTTTCGCGGGAGGAAGCGGCACGCTTCCGGTCCCCTGCCGGCCTTCGCCCTGGAGATAACCCTACGAGGTAGGATCAAGCAGAAGCTCCCCGACCTCGTTCGAGGGCACAGGAGGTTTAACATCCCTGGAGGTCCAGTTGAGCTTGCCGTCGTTCAGTTCCTGAATAGCCACGAAGGCTGGTTTCTGGACGTCCGTTTCGATCCTGGGCTGGGCGCCCGCCATGAGCTGCCTTGCTCTCTGGGCCGTCAGGATTATGAATCTATACTTGCTTCCGATCTTGTCGTCAACTCTGAACATCTTTTTCCCTCAACCAGTTCTCTATCTTCCGTTTCAGTTCGTTCCTCTCTTCTTCGAGCGGGGAACATTTCTTTCCAGCAGTTCCCAGGATCTCCTTCACCTCTTCGACAGCGAGGCGGAGCTCTCCATTTTTGACATTATAATGATAACCCCCCGCGAAATCAAGTTCGTCGAGGGCGGTCCTCAGCCTCCGTTCGAGGTCGAAATGCTTCTCCCCTCTCCGTTTCGTAACCCTCGAAAGCATCTCCTCGAAGGAAGGGGGCAGTATGAATATCAGCACGGCGGACGGGTCGGAAGCCAGGACCTGGGCGCCTCCCTGCACGTCTATGTCGAGTATCAGGTCCAGCCCGGCCGCGGCTGCCTTCTCCCATTCGCTCCGGTTCGTTCCGTAGAGTTGACCGTGAACGGCGGCCCATTCGAGGAACTCACCCGCGTCAACCATCTTCCTGAAAGCATCTTCCGTAATGAAATGATAGTCCTTTCCATCCTTTTCGCCCGGCCTCGGCTGCCTGGTCGTGTGGCTTACGGAGAATACGGCCCGGGGCAGTTCAGTCACCAGCCTCTTGGCGATCGTCGTTTTTCCGGACCCTGTGGGCCCGGAGATCACCACGAGCGAGGGCTTTGCGCGGTCAGGCGACATTGTTGACCTGCTCCCTGAGCTGTTCCACGACGCCCCTCATCTCGAGCCCCGCCCTTGTCAGCTCGATAAGCGCAGATTTGGCCAGGAGCGTGGAAACCTCCCTCTGCATCTCCTGCAGGAGGAAGTCCAGCTTCTTCCCGATCGCTTCCCCGTCCTCCCTGAGAGCCTCCGAGAAAGCCTCCAGGTGGGATATGAGCCTCGTCAATTCTTCCGACACGTCCACCTTTTCGGCGGCAAGGACCGCCTCCTGCTCAAGCTTTGCGGGGTCGGCCACATGGACAAGGTCGGAGACCTTTTTCCTGAAGTTGTCGGTGACCGTGTTTCGCTGGACCTGCTCGAGTCCCCTCGCCGCGCGGGCCATTTCAATGAGCGCCTCCGTCCCGCGAACGAACTGCGGCAAAAGTCTCCCGCCCTCCTCTTTCCTTCTCGACGAGAACTGGTCGAACGCCTCTTCCGCGGCCCTTAGCACTACCGATTCCAGTAGCTGTTTCGCCCCGTCGGTCGGAGAGAAAGAAAATATTTCCGAGAAAGAGAGTATGTCGCTGGGAGTAAGCTCCCGCGATACCACGCCCTCCGACGCCAGCGGCTTGAGTGCTCCGTGAAGGGCCTTGACCACGGCTTCCGAAAAGATCACGCTGACAAGCTCCGGGGAAAGGATCTGGTAACTCGCGAACAGTTCCACCCTGCCCCTCGAAACTCTCCGCCGGCATATCTCCCTCAGCTTCTGCTCGGCCGCGAAGAGCACGGGCGGAAGCTTCATCTGCAGGTCGAGCGTTTTCTGGTTGACTCCGCGGACCTCGACGGTCGCCGAGATCCCCCCGTCCGTCACTACCGCTCTGCCGAAACCCGTCATGCTTTCCATCTTTTCATCCTTTCAGAAGCAGTTCCGCCGAACGCTCGGCGTCGTTGAGCGCCGATTCTATCATCCCGGCCCCGGCCTTCCTTTCGTCGTCGCCGATCATGACCGGTTTCCCGTAGCAGAAAGCGACCCTGGAAAAAGGGAAAGGGACCACGAACGAATCCCACGACTTCATCCTTAAAGCCCTTCCCGCGCTGAATCCTACCGGTATCACGGGAATCCCCGAAAGCCTGGCGAGTTCCACCACTCCCTGCTGGGCTTTTTTCGCGGGCCCCTTCGGGCCGTCCGGGGTGAACGCGATGGAATAACCCTGCCTCGCCCTCCTGACGAGGGAGAGCAGCGCCTTCACTCCGCCCCTTGTGGTGGATCCCCGCGTGGCGTCGATCCCGAACCTCTTTATCACTTTCGTTATCAGCTCTCCGTCGCGGTGAAAAGATACGAGGAAGGTCCTCTTGTCGCTCCTGAACGCATGCACCATCAGAAGGAGCGTGCCGTGCCAGAAGGCGAAGATGAACGGTTTTTTCTTTTCCAGAAAAGGCGTTATGTTCTCCTCGCCCGCGAACCTGGCGCGGACGCTCGCCCAGAGAAGCCGTATGAAAAAGTAGGCAGGCAAAGGAAGTACCGTCACCTCTAAAAACTCCCTGAGCTTTTTCGGAAAGGGACGTTTCTCGCTTTTCAGATTTCCGGCCAACCCGCGGACCTAGTGTTTCCTGATCATCGGCGAGTTGCCGACCGGCTTGACCGACCTGTCCGGCGCCATGGGCCTCGCCGGCTGCATTCCGGAAGGGTCCTTCATACGGCGGGGCGCCGGGTTCTCTTCTTCCGCGTCGTCGCCGTCGTCATCATCGTCTCCCTCGGCTTCGTCGTCTTCGTCGTCGTCATCGTCATCGGCCACCGGCGTGCGGAGCCCCGATGGCCTTCCCATGGGCTTCCTGAAACCGCCCTTGGCGTCCGTGTTGACCGATGCCTGAACCGCGGGTTCCTGGCGGGGAGGCGGTGACGGCTGCGCCTCGGAAGCGGTTCCCCTGGGGGCGTTTGATTTTCTTATTTCCTTCACCCGCTCTTTGGGAACGGCGATCTGCCCTTCCTGAAGGGTCAGGTAGATGTAACCGCCTTTTTCCGAGTGGCTCTTTATCGACATCGCGGTGTCGTTAGTGAAGACGACCAGTTCCTGCGAGCACGCCGCTCCAGACCACGAAGCGAGAAAAATGGAAACAGCAAGAAAGAACAGAACCCTTTTCACGGCAACGCCTCCACGGTACAGCCTTTGTTCACAGGTTCGGCGCTCAGGATCACGGCGCCGCATTTCTCGAGGGCGAGCTCAACGGCCCTCCTGGATCCCAATTTTACCAGAAAGACCATCGACCCGCCACCGGCCGCGCCGCATCCCTTCGAGCCTACGGCTCCCGCTTCCAGAGCGGCTGCCTGCAGTTCCTCCATCTTCGGCGTGGTGATCCGCGGGGAGAGCTTTTTCCTGTGCTCCCATTCCTCGCCCATCATTCTTCCCGCCTCGTCGAAATCTCCGTCCTTGAGAGCCCTGTAAACGCCCAGCGACGCCGACGCGATGCCCCGCATGGCCTCCACGACATCCTTCTTTCCCTGGAGGAACGCCTGGTACACTTCGAAATTGTTCTCGGCGGAAAAATGGGATTTGCCCGTGTAGGCTATCACGAGCCTGTCGGCCAGGAACGGGAAAACGTTCCCGAGCGATTCCACGTCATCCCCGCCCGGCCTGTAATGGACGGCCAGCACCCCTCCCAGGATCGAAGGCCAGAAATCCTGCACTCCCGTGGGGATCCCGAGGTTCCTGGCTTCAAGGTCCCTGCAGACTGCCACCGTCTTATGGCTGTTCTCCTTCGCTTCCCTTATCTCCAGCAGTGTCTTCGCCATGGCGACGGAGACGGACGAGGACCCGCCCAGCCCCGATCCGGCCGGAAAATCGGACCTCACCGAGATGTCCCAGCCTTCGGCGACAGAGTAGTGCCTGCAGAGCATCTCGAGCAGCGGAAGATCTCCGGGCGCCGCCCCCTTCGCGAAGTCGTACTCCTTGACATAGTCTTCCGAAGAAAGGTGGATGAATTTGTTCTTCGTCTTTCTCGCCTCGACCCTGGCGAACAGGCTGACGGCGCAGTTGACCGTCACGGAGCCCTCGACGATCACGCCGACCGGCCAGAGGTCCAGTGTCCCGCCCGCGAGGTCGACCCTCGACGGGGCCTGGGCCCGGATCAGGTTCACTTTTCTTTTCGGCATCCTCACAACGCTCATGTCAATATCCTATATCAAATCCCCGAAAAAACAAGGTCGGGGAGGGTTCATTTCGCCCTTGCGGCTTCCAGGCCGGCTATCATCTGCCTGAGCTCGCCCGCCATTTTCCCGTAAGGGTCCGCCGCAAGCGCCTTCCTGTAATAGAACACCGCCTTGGCTGGATCGTTCTTCCCGTTCAGGTAAAGCGAGCCCAGAGTGGCATAGTACTCCGGCCTGCCGGAGATCCTTGCGGCCCTCTCGAAATTGGTTATCGCCTCGTCGGTCTTGCGGGTCCTGTATGCTATGTGGCCGAGGTTGGCGAGCGCGTCGTGCCTCATCGGATCGAGGCTGACACACTTCGTGAAGCTGAACCTCGCCTTGTCGAAGTCGGATTCCGTGGCGTAAACGTAGCCGATCTGAAAATAGATGTCCGCGCTTTCGGTCTGGTTCGAAAGTGCGGCCTCCAGGACTTCCTTCGCCTCCTTCGACCTTCCCTGGGAGGAGAGCAGCGAAGCCAGGCTCGCCGCAGCTTCGGCCATCCGAGGGTTGACGGCAAGGGCCGCCCTGTATTCCTTTTCCGCGAGCTGAAGGTTCCCGAGTTTCTTGTAAACGGTCCCCAGGTTGAGGTGCCCCCCGTCGGTGTGAGGCTTCAGCCTTATCTGCTCCAAGAAGCAGACCTTGGCTTCCTCCAGCTTCCCTTCGCCCAGGTAGATCGAGCCGAGTATCGAAAAGGCAGGGAAGTTGGCGGGATTCCTCTTTATTATCCCCGTAAGGATCTGCTTCGCTTCCTCGATCTTGCCGGAATCCCTTACCTCCTGCGCTTTTCTGAGCTCCTCCTCGATCCCTATCCCGTCCTTCGGGTCTATCAGCCCGGCCTCAGAAGGACGGACGCTTCCCCCCGAAAGGTATCCCAGGCTCATCAGGTGACGGATGTTCTCCGCGTTGGACGGGTCCTTCAGGAGGTTCTCCAGCTCCTTGATCTCGCCCTCGTCGGCGGCGGGATAATTCGCGAGGATCTTCCTCATCCTCGCGGCTGTCTTGGGTTCTTCGGAGTAGATGTTCCTTTCCTCCGAGACCCTGTACCTGTAAAGCTCGGGCCTCGGGGCGTCTATGAACTTGTATTCGTCGTCGATGATCCCCCTAAGCGGGGCCCACCCGTAGTTAAAATATCCGTGATAAGTCTCGATGTAGAAGTGCCTTTCATCCCGCGCTTGATTTTTGCCGGAGAAGAGCGGAGAAAGGTCCTTTCCGTCGGAACCCGAGGCCGGCAATCCCGCCAGCGCGCGGATGGTCGGAGCGGCGTCCGTGAGGTCGACCATCCCTAAAACCCTCGACCCCGCGGGTATCCTGCCTTCGAATACCATGATGAGCGGCACGCGGAGGGCGTACTCGTAAAGGAATATGCCGTGCTGTCTCTCGCCGTGCTCCATCAGACCTTCTCCGTGGTCCCCCGCGACAACTATGAGAGTGTTCGACAGGAGCCCCTTGTCCGAAAGCCCCCTGATGAGCCTGCCTATCTCCGCATCCATGTAGGCTATCTCGCCGTCGTAAGGCGTTTTTTGAAAATTCTCCGCGAAGGGGGAAGGCGGCCTGTAATCGTAGTGCGGGTCGTAGTAGTGGACCCACAGGAAATACGGCCCTTTCACAGCGGCCATCTCCCTGAGCGCGGCGTCCGTCGTTTCCGCGGCCCTTCTCTCCTCGGGCGGGCCTCCGCCCCTCGGGACCATGGTCATCTTGTCGTTATAAATATCGAATCCCCTCGAAAGGCCCCGCGTCTTTTCAAGGACGACGGAAGAGACGGCCGCTACCGTCCTGCATCCCCTGCTCTTGAAAGCCTCCTGCAGGAGGGGGAACTTCTCGTTCAGGACGAGGCCGTTCACCCTGAGGTTGAGGGTCGAGGTGTTTTTCCCGGTGAGCAGGGCCGCGTGGCTGGGAAGGGTCAGGGGGCAGCTCGTCCTCGCCTCCTCGAAAAGGGCCCCCTTCGCCGCGAGGGCGTCGAGATTGGGCGTCTTGGCGTCCTTCGAGCCGTAACAGCCGATGTGGTCCGCCCTCGTCGTGTCGAGGGTTATCAGGAGGACGTTCGGGCTTTGCGCGGACACCGTTCCGGCACAGACCGCGAGGAGCCACGCGGAGATGATAACATTACGGATCTTCGTGCCGATGTTGAAAATTGAAAGTTGAAAATTGAAAAATTCAAAATTAAGAATTGATGACAACCCGACACCTCCGTTCATGATTATTTTCACGGTGGCGCATCGCGATGCGCCCTACCGCAAAATGAAATCGAACAGCGGTCCCAGCACGCCTTTTTCGATAAGCGCGTTCTGGTTCCCCTTTTCGTCAACGCCGGTAAGCGCGTGGCCCACCCCCTTCAGGTATGCGGGCTTGAAGGAGCCGCCGCTCTCCTTGAGGAGGATCTCCCCGTGGAAAGGCAATATCGTGTTGTCCTTGTCGGGATAGGCGAAGAACGACGGGACTTTGAGTCCTCTGATCTCCTCAGCCGGATCGAGGCCGCTCAGTTCCTTTATTACGGGGATGTAGAGCTTCGAACCCCTGAAGTTTTCCCATTCCTTGTCCCCCTTCTGAAGCGCCGTTTCCAGGACCTCCAGCTCCGAGTACGCGGCCTGCTGTCCCTCGAGGTTCTGCATCATCGAGACCTGCTCCTTCCAGATCCTGAGGACGGGCTTCATCGGGAAGGCGACGAACACGGCTCCGGCGGGCTTTTCCTCACGGGTCGCCCTCGCGGCCGTCCATGACCCCAACCCCTGCCCGAGTAAAAAGATCCTCTCCTTGTTCACCTTCGGTTCTTTCCTGAAGAAAGCCGCGAGGGCGCTCACCTCCGAAACCCTTCCTCCGAGGGTCAGCATCGCGGGGTCTCCTGCGCTCTCGCCGACGCCCCTCGAATCGTACCTCAGGGTGGCTATCCCCTTTTCCGCGAAAGCGAACGCGAGCTGTTTCCACGGGTTCGCCTTCCTTATGTTTTCCGCCGGGGGGTTGCCGTCCCTGTCGACAGGCTGGAAGTCCTGTACGAGCAGGACGGCCGGAAAGGGGCCCTCTCCCTTGGGCAGGGTGAGCGTGGCGCCGATGATCCCTGCCGGGCTCTCCACCCTGACCTGTTTTTCCTCGAAAACAACGCCTTTCAGCTCGATCGTATCCTTGTGGGCGCGCGCATCTTCCTTCTCGAATGGCTTCGGCCTGTATTCCTGCCTGACGGCGACGACCCCCTCGGTGGGAACAGAGACCTGCACGATAACGCCCTCCGAATCGACCCAGAAGCTGGTGTAGAGCCTTTCTTCGATCAGGACGTTGTAGTGCTTCAGGATGAAATTCTCTCCGTCCACGAAGGTGCTCACCGCCCCCTCGTACTCGACCGCCCCGGGTCTCAGCCTCATGAACTGCGGTATGGCGATCGCGAACTCCCACCTCGGCCCGCCCTCCCTGATCCTGTCCAGAAGCAGCCTGTAAAGGCAGAAGCCGTAGGGTTCGAGGAGGAGCAGGTTATCAGGCAATGCTTCGTCCTTTTTCCGCGTGTTGGACATCCTCGTCTGGCTGAACCTGAGGGTCTTTCCCGCGGGGAAGAGGTAGCCCGAGTTGACGCCCAGGTCTATCCTGTCCTGCATCACGTCGTCCGTCCTCTGCTGTTCCTGGTAGAAGACGTCGCGGATCCTCATCTCCTGGTCGATCAGCTCCGTCGCGGACCGTTCCGTCTCGACAAGGTCAGTCTTGCTGAAGTCCTCCGCCTTCGACCTGTATTCGTATTTTATAAACTGCCCGGTGGAATGGACCGCCCAGTACTCGGGATATACCTTCAGGTCAACGTAACCCCTCTTGGCCGTCTGGTAGGGATACTTGAAGATCAGCTCCGAAAAGAGCTCGTAAGTGTCCCTTTTCTTGTCTACGGCGACCTTGTAGGATTCCTTCCCCTTTTCTATGCCGTTCAGGTAGAGCTTGAAAGTACCCCTCTCCACGATCTCCCGGCTTCCCGCCAGGACGCAGAACGATGAAAGGAAAAAGAGCGCGACGATAATCCTTCTTATCATTTCGAAACCTCCAAAAGGGGTATTATAGAACGATATTGTATCTTTTCGTAGGGGCGAACGGCTGTTCGCCCACCGGTTCTCTGATTGATTCACGGGCGAACCGCCGTTCGCCCCTACAATACATCCTCCCATAATTTCGCGTATTCCTCGTTCTCCACGCGATGTTCGTTCTCCCTGTCGAACTTCCATTGCAAGGGATTCAACTCGATGTACTGCCTTGTTTTGTTCAATTCGACCTCGTTCCTTACAATGTGTTCGTAATAATTTCTCTGCCAGAATTCCGCTCCCGGCGTTCCCCGCAGGACGTTGATCTGTTTCGTTGATGACGATTTATATCCCGCAACGAACGATGAAATAGATTTCCTTCGCATCCGTGGCAGTGGCGAACCGCCGTTCGCCTGCCGGTTTTCTGATTGATTAAAGGGCGAACCGCCGTTCGCCCCTACGGTTATCATCGCGAGGATGTGAATATGGTTGGGCATTATTGCAAATGTATCGATAAGAATTTCTTTCCTGATCTCTGGTGATCTCACCAATTCTACTTTGGCGATCTCTCCAAACCTGTTCAATTCCATTTTTCCTTCGGCGATACGGCCGAACAAACATTTATGGTCTTTCACGCAGATCGTTATGAAATAGGCGCCTTTCAAGGAATAATCGAATCGTTCCAATCTGATGGATCTGCGGCCGTGCTGGCTGTCACTCAATCCGGTATGCCTCTCTTTCGCATGGGCAATTCATGAATTGCCCCTACCTTTTGGGCGATTCGTGAATCGCCCCTACGATGATAACAAAAAGGGCGGGGATTAACCCGCCCTTTTGCGAAACTTATTTCAACAGGACTTAGTCGATGTTGACCCTGGTCTTGTCGTGGATGATGTTGGTGGCCTTCACGCTCGCGGGGGCGGAATAGGTCATTTCGCCGTTGGTCAGGAAAGCGCCGACCTTCACTGTAAAGGAAGAGGTGGCGGGGATCCTGACGCTGGCGGTGTAGTCGCTGTTGTTGCCGGTCGGGCTGACGATGCTTCCGACAGCCGAGAACTGGCCGCCCTGGGGAGCCCAGAACACCTGGTAACCGGTAACCTGGGACTCATCGCTTGAGGTCCAGCTGACGAGAGTGTTCAGGCCGCTCTTGACCGCGGAAAGACCGGAGATGGTCGCACCGCCGGAGGGAACTTCACCGGTAAGAGGAAGCAGGCTGTTCGAAACAAAGGGGAGCTCGAGGCCGTCAAAAACAAGGCTTCTAGAGAACATGATACCCTGTCCACCAACTGCCGCCGGGATGGCTATGCCGCTGAGAGTGTTGGTGGCTATCGGGGTAACGGCACCGCCGTTGCAAACGGTCCAACCTCCGGAAATCGCGATCGTTGTGGGGCCGCTAGCGCCCTGCCATGCATAAATCCTGTAGCCGGTCGCAACAGGAGACCCTGGTGCTGCGCCTGCATAAGATCCATTGTAAACAGAAGCGGGGATAGCGGGGAAAGTTATGTCAGCAGTTGTCGCTCCCGTACGGGTAGCCACGCCGCCGCCGGCCGGAGTGTTGTCAAAGGTGGGGATCGCTGCGGCGATCGTGCCGATGGCATCCCAGTTGGTCCAGTCTTCGGAGCGGAGTCTGCTCTGAAGGGTGTAGGCACCGGTGTTGTCATACGCGAGAAGGACGGCTCTTTCTGTGCCGGTATTGGTCGGGCAACCGTCATATGTTGCGTTGAGCCAATCGGCGTAAACAAGATAATTGCCAGCGATATCGCCGTTGCAGGGGCCACTTGCCAGGACATAATCACCGGCCCAGCCGCAGGGTGCTACTTCAACGGAAGGAACGCCAGTAGAATCGGTGCCGGTGGCATCCGCGGCGTTATATAATCCCTGTATCCAAATTACAGCCGTCACATTGGCAGGAGTGTTGCTCAAGCCGCTGACACACGAAATCATCGCATTGGCAATGGTATCATTGCTTCCGCAAGCCGCAAAAAGTGAACAAGAAACCAAAATCAAAATTGCTGTCAGAAGATATCTTTTCATATTTTTCCTCCTTCTCTATCTCAATTTAGTAGTGAGCCGGTGTGTAAGCAGCTATCGCAGCTAACGATTTTGCCTGTAAAGCCAAACCCGGTGTGATTGCAAAATCGACCTGTCCTGCGCCGCCGCCAGCCCATCTCTGCCAGGTGGTTCCATTCCAGTTATAGACGTTGACGCTCGTCCCACCAGCTGCGACCAGTTCGTTACGGAACATAGACGCTGTTGTAGCTGTTGTGTGATATGGAACTGAAATGTACTTTGAAACGCTATTAGCGGCCAACGATATGGTAGTGCTCGGGTTATGCGAACCGACGATCACCCAGTTGCTCACAGCGGCAAGCGATTTAACCTGATAACCAATGCCAGGTTGAAGTGCAAAATCAACCTGTCCGGCTCCGCCGCCAGCCCATCTTTGCCAAGTCGTGCCATTCCAGTTATAAACGTTGACGCTGGTTCCGCCAGCCGCAATGATATCATTCCTTAAATAAGAGGCGGATTGTACAGCGTAGCTGTTGTAGTAAGGCAAGGAAACATACTTTGAAACACTGTTCGCCGCCAGCGTCTGGCTAAGCTTGAAGCCCATGTTGGACGCGCCGGATGTGAGCGCGATCGCGAGGATGAGTACCACTGCTACCGCTAAAATAATTCTCGTTTTCATTAAAACTCCTCCCTTCTGTTGGGAAAAAAGCCACGAGGGTTTGCCCTCACTCGAACGATGAACACTCGATCCACACCGCGTTTTAACCGTCCACCTCCTTTCATCTCACCCCCTTTTTTGAAGGGGCTCGATGCGGTAATAAACTATCTTACCAGAATTTTCATCCTTGTCAAGATAGCTATTGCCTTCAACCACTTCCATTATCGAACAACTGTCAAATTTCGGCGAATCGCACTTGTAAACCGCGAAAGTTCCCTCCCCACCCCACTTGATGGCGACTGAATGGTCGACCTTGGAGATCTCGATATCTGAAGCGGGCGATTCGTGGATCGCCCCTGCGGGGAGCGGGGCGGGCGCTGAGGCACCCTCTCCCTTTGGCAAAGGGAGAGACGGAGAGGGATTTTCAACCTGTGCCTTTTCAAAACCCCCTTGATCCCCCTTTACTAAAGGGGGAAATGACGACGGAGCAGATTCATGGAAATTCCAGACAGTCATGAAGGAGAAGGCGGCGACGAGAAGGAAGGAACAGCAGGAAAGGGCGATCTTTTCGTTCCTTCTCCTCGCTTTTCCTCTTTTTATGGCCATTTTTGCCGCTTCAGACGCCCTTCCCTCGGGGGGGGTGAAATTTTCCGGCAGCCACTCTCTCATAACGCCTCCAAGTTACATATACCCGCCCCACCCCCCTTTTGTTCAATGGGGGGGAAAAGAAGGCTGAAGGCTGATGGCTGATGGCTGAAGCCAGAGCTGAAGGCTGAAGGCTGAAGAAAAGGACAAAAGCTATTTACCACAGAGATCTCAGAGGCCGCAGAGTATAAAAGAGAAGGTGAAAGAAACCCCTTTTTCCGGTTTCTGACGAGGAAATTGCTTCGAAGAAAA
>ENA-UPTA01002009-UPTA01002009.1-activated-sludge-metagenome-genome-assembly--contig:-NODE-2009-length-21657-cov-7.423294_pt1 | contig 21657 bp, 20 predicted proteins | sample MGYA00238184_ERZ773361 | MGnify/ENA primary metagenome ERZ773361 (study PRJEB29100, sample SAMN05720205) | activated sludge metagenome | isolation source: anaerobic digester from wastewater... | reverse complement strand
ACCCTTTCCATCACAGAAAGGACATATAAATCTAGCCTCTGCACCACCAGCAGCATATCCCTTAAACGTTAATTTCTTCTTCAAAGCTTGTAAATTCATCAATATTATCATCTTCCTTTACTTCTGTAAGGGCTTTTTGTAATGCAGCTTCACTCAATTCTTCTAACTCTGCTTGATTAGCATAATTAGTACCTATTGAATAGTCTGCTTTCATACGTATTCCCTTCATCCATGTATAATTATATGATTCTACAAAACTTTTGAAAACTTTAAGCAATTCTATTACTTGTTCTTTATTTATAGATAGAACAATCGAATCATGTACAGTACTTAGTATTTTAGCATCATATTCTTTATGAGCTTTTAAAAAATCATGTATTTGTATAATAGACTTTAGAGTAAGGTCAGATGCAGTACTTTGTATTATAAAATTATTTGCTTGTCTTAAAGCTCTAGCTTTTAAAGCTCCATTACTAGAATACACATCTGGAAGGTGTCTACGCCTGCCAAAAGGTGTTACTACATAACCATAATGTTTTACAAAATTAGAAACATTGGCTACAAAAAGCTTAACGTTATGATATACTTCATACCACCTATCTATAAATGCCTTCATTTCTTCTTCAGGTCTATTAAGTCTGTAAGCTAATCCTTTTGCAGAACTACCATATATAATAGCGAAATTAACCATTTTAGCTGTTTGACGTTGTTCTTTAGTTACTTCTTCCATAGGAATATTATACACTAATGCAGCAGTTAATTTATGAACATCTATATCTTGCCTGTATGCACTAAGTAGTTTAGGATCTTCAGCTAACATAGCCATTACTCTTAGTTCTGCTTGACTATAGTCTAAATTTACTAAGTAATGTCCTTCTTCAGGAATAAATAGTTGTTTTACAGTATTTCCTCTAGGAATTTGCTGAAGATTAGGATCGCTACTACTCAGTCTTCCTGTTACAGTACCTGTTATATGAAAAGTAGAGTGTATTCTACCATCTGATTTAATTATATTACCTGTAAGGTATGGCTTTATAAAACCTTCTAAGATCTTAGCTTTTTTTCTATATTCAGCAAGATCTTTTACAAAAGGAATATCATATTTAGTTATTAAGGTTTGTAGTACTTGTGTACCCGTAGCTATAGCTCCAGTAGGTGTAGTTTCTATAATAGGGTATCCACCTACTTCAAATATTACACCTATTTGTTTAGATGAATTGAAATTTATATCTTTAGGTTCAACGCCTAGTTTTTTAGCGGCACCAATAACATCAGGGTTTATAAGTAATCTAGTATGAATTTCTTCTAGTTCACTTTCTAATTGTTGTTGTATACCCTGTAACTTAGCTACATCTACTCGAATACCATTTAATTCTATATCGACTAAAGCTCTAGTTAATTTAATTAAAGTAATCATTGTATCTAATTGCTCTTCCGGAATATTATCTAGTAGATAATTATTTAAATACAATGTGGCTAAACTATCTTTGGCATTATATGTTAGTAAGTTAACTATATCATCCATTGATTCAAAACTACCACGTTTATATTCTTCATTTTCAAAATCAAAACCCTTATGATTTTCTACACCTATAATAGGAAGCCATGCTTCCAATCTGTTAGATACAGCTGTTTCGTCAAGAATGTACCCTCCAATCATAGTATCCATAAAATTAGAGGTAAAATTTATCCCGCCAAGACTTTTAAGCATTTTAATATCAAATTTTAAGTTATGTCCGACAAATATTGTATCCTTACTTTGAAATAAATTGTTTAATTGTGATAATATTCTGCTTTTATTTACTAAAGGCATTCCTTTGTATTTTAAATCTATAGGAAAACTTATTCCTATATTTTCAGTAGCAAATGCAATAGATAGTAATTTAGTATCTGGAGAGAAGGGATCTAGTCCTGTAGTCTCTACGTCAAATGCAACTATAGGTTCTGTTTTTAAAGTGTCTAAATACTTTATAATATCAACTTCTTCTAACAATATCTTAGTAGGTAATCGCTTAACTGTTTTATCTTCTTCTATTATCTTTATTATTTCTGCTAAGGTTTCTTCATACATAGTTTGATTTTCAGTATAAATACTAGCATCAAATAACGGAATCAAAGTAGTTAATAGTTCTGGAGAATATACAGGAGATAAGTAATTATAATTAGCTCCTAATATTGTAGAAGTAACTTGTCTACCGAAGCTTAAAATATATTTAGGTTTCAATACTTCTACTTCAGTTTTAAATATAGGCAGACATTTCTTTAACTTAGTTTTAGTTATTTTAGAATCGTCATTACATTTATACAGTGAGGTAAAATATATGCTATTTTTGTCTATATTAGTGGAATTAACTAAGTATGTAATAAGTCTACTTAAAATATCTCCTGTAAGCAGTAAAGTCTTTTCAGCATCTATCACTACAATAATATCTGCATGCGTACCTTTTAATTTATTTTCTATATCTTTATAAGGACATTCTGTTTTACAATCCATTAGAAACCTCTTACAGTACTAGGACTAGATCGTTCCATAAATACTGTATTATCTATAATGTCTTCTTTTTGTTCTTCAATAGCTTCATTAGCAAGATCAAATAAAGCTTTAGTTTCTGCAATAAATGCTTGCCTGTCTTCTACAATTTCAGTATCTACGTCTTTTTCAATACTTACAAATACTTTTATATTTGAGTAATTCCCAGTATTTATAGTTTCCCCTAAGCTGACTACTATTTTACTCATAATAACCTCCTTTTTAAAAATCCTTAACATTTAATCCTTCAAATGAAGGCATTGTATAGCTGTTTAAACTACCAATAGGTATTCCTAATAGATCTCCATGTTCAAAATCTGGTACCACATTTATATCTTTGTTTTTTATACCTCTTCTAGATTTAGTAATTCTTAATAATAGTCCTTCTGCTTCCCTATCTTCTAAATGAATAACAATATCTGCTATTTGTACCTTTTGAATACTCCCCGAAGTATTCTTCAGTCCTGATGATTTATTAATCATAGCATCTCTATTTAGCTGTGATGCTATTAAAACTCCCATATTGTATCTTTGTGCCAATGATTTAAGATCTCTATACAGCTGTCCTAAATCAAGATATTGCTTCTCTTTTTCACCTGTTAATTTTATTAGATCATCATAATCAATTACCAAATAATCTAAATTGTAATTATATTGAAGCTTTATCTGTTTGATACGTTGCTCTATGTCATAGACTGACATACCTCCGGGGGAATCTTTAATTAAAGTAAAATTACCCTTCATTTTGTGTTCTAGAAAATACTGTAGTTCTCTTATAGTTGATTCTCGTTTCAGTTCCACTTCTTCAGATGATTTATTAAGTAATAGCATAGCAACACGTGTAAAAATTTCACTCTCGATCATTTCTAAACTAACAAAAGCTGTATTATACCCTTTTCGTGCATTAGCTAAACAACTATTAAGAACATACCATGTTTTACCTACATTAGTTATTGCTTGTAATATAGCTAATTCTCCACGCCCTATACCTCCTTTTAACAAACTATCAAGTGCAGGAACCCCAATAGGAAATTCGTTAACAGGATGTAATTGCCGATAAATTTCCGATACTTTTCCGAAATCCTGTTTAATATCTAGCATGTTTGTAGTAGTTATTGGTGAGTCTAAACTAGATTTTAATACTTCTATATATTTAGAACCTTCATCATTAGATAAATTTGGTAGTATTATTTTAGTTGCAGCTTCCCAAATCCACTCTCTAATATATTCTTTTGCTTGAGGCTCTATAAAATCAAAATCAGGAACTGATTCTATAAAACTTAGATAAACTACCTCATTATTACTAGATGATGCTGATACAATTAAACTTTCTATATTAGGAACTTCCAGCGGATTTTTTTTGAAGTGTTTAATTAATTCATTTAAAAAGAACCCAAATGCTTCATCTTGAGCATGAGCAGCACGTAAAAGTTTGCTGTCAACAACATATAAAAATCTAGGGTACTTTATAAATGAGGCAAGTACAGTTTGTAACTTCATGGTAATATTCACCTCACATTATTTAATAAAATCACCTGTACCTATAGTACCCATAAGAAAAATATTGCTATCTATAGTTATAATTTGATCCCCTATAGTTTCTAGTTTTTTATAAGAGTCTTTGTATAATTCAAGTAATCGTTCGTCTGAAACATCTTGTAACTGTTCGTATGTTTTATAAAACTTATCAAAATATCCCTGTTTAATAAAGTCATAATATACAGCATCTCTTCCCTCAGTTAAATCTAATTTTAATTCATTATGAGTTACTTTGTAGGCTATTATTATTGGTGAATATGCTAACATTAAATCATATAATGAATTTGAATAAGCCTCAGTATCAATTTCTTCAGTTCTTAATAAAAGCATATTATATGTTAGTGAAGTCAATAAATATAAAGATGTGTATTGTCCTATTAAATCTTTAGATTGATCCTTTATTGCTTCATTACCAGATTCTATATACTTCAAATATCTATTAATGATTTTAAATTGATCTCCATTATCATATGAGAAAAAATTATTAGCATAAACATTTGTCATATAATTAAGTGTAAACTCAAAAAAAGCATCTGGATTGATATTTAACCCTTCTAACTCATTTTTTAATTGTTGCCACTTAGTACTATATTTATTATAGGGGATTAGAGGACTATCTTTATTTAGTTTTGCTGCTACTATTTTATATCGCTTATACAGTTCTTTTGCCACTAAATACCCCTCCATCAAAAACAATTTTTAAATCATCTACACTAATAACTAAATAGTTTTCTGTAATCATATAGAACATAAGTTTAGTTGCTATATTATTAGCCCAAAAATTAGTTAATAATACATGCTTTCTATCTATTATAACATATACTCCATAATATGGACGTGACAGTATCACTACAGGTATTTTATCTTCCGGGGAATCATCCTCAGCTTGTTTTACAAAAGACTTTATAGATGCCTTATTCTTTATTATATCCTCAAGATTAAACTCATATCCAAACTTACATTCTATATGAAGAGGAAAATTCTCTCCTATTACTATAATATCTCCTTTGAAATTTGACATACTTCCGCTACCGGGAGTCCTAAGTATATTTTCATTATATTTTAACCCCCATAAATCAGCAATTTTTTTTGCGATACGTCTTTCAAAGTATTTCCAGCTAGATTTAGCCATTGTCTTCCCCCATAACTATTAAATTATCTGCATATGTGGTATATGGAGTATGTGTTATGACAAAAATACTATTCTTTTCATACCCTCTAAGATAGTTAGAAAACTCTTCCATTCCCTCAGCATCCAAACCATCGAAAGCTTCATCTAGTACAAGAATATTAGATGAGAAATCTCCTAAATCTTCTAATAGTGCATGTGTTGCTAAGATAAATGCAAGATCCAATCGTTTGCGTTCCCCGCCACTTAAATCAAAGTAACCTAAAGAATTGCCTTCTTTGATAATTCTAACATCTATAGAGCGTTTAATATCACCAGTAGTTAGTTGTTTTTCAGTAGCAATCTCAACTTTAGTATCAGGTAGAATTTCTTCTAAAATACCGTTTATATTACTAGCTAAGGCTACAGTATAAACATCTAGGAAGTTATTCTTTAAACCCTTTTTACCAAACAACTCTCTGATTTTTTCTAAGTTATTTCTGTAAGTAGCTACTGCTTTCCAAAAATCATGGTCTATTGTTTCACTAATAGTAAGTATCCTAGCAGTATTAGCTTCTATAATATCATTTCTAGACTGAATTAACTGTTTGGTATTTTCTGCTTGCTTTATATTCTGTTCGATAGTGGCATGGATGTTTTTTATCTTTGCTTCAAAGGAGTCTTTGCTATATTGCAACCCCCGCATTTTATCAGTAAGATCATGAAGCTGAGAGTTTAAATTATCATATTCTACTCGTTCTTTATCCAGATTATTGTTCATATTTTTTAAATCTGTATGTAACGAATCTAGTTCTGTTAATATAGATGTAAACTGTTTTTCAAGTGTTTGACTTAATTTTCTATTACATACTATACACTTGCCTTCCTCAAGACTAGCTCTATATAGATCTACCTTTTCAGGGAAGAAGTTTTCTTTTTCTTTAAATTGTTTTATGGAAAGCTCAAGTTCTTTTATTACATCTTTTCTATTAGGCACTTCTTTCTCCAAAACAGTTTTTTCCTTAGTTAATTCTGTTAATGTTTTTTCTGTTTCTTTTATACTCCCCTCAAGTTCTTCTATTGTATCATCATACTGTGCTGTATCTATATTTTCTACTTTTAAACTATTCAATCGTATGTTTTCTTCTTCGAGAGTTTGTTTTTCAGACTCCAGCCAATTGTATACCTGTGAAAACTCATCCTCTAGCTTTGATATTTTTTTAATTGTTGTATCATAGTGATCGTATATGGAATTAAATATAGAAAAATCAAATATAGTATCTAAAAAGGATTTCTGATATGAATCTGTCAATTCAAAAAAGCTTTCCACATTATACTGTCTGAGAAATACTAGATGATAGAAAGTATTAGCATCAATATTAATAATGGAGTCTAGATAAGTTTGAGCATCTTTACTAGTATTAAATTTTAATTCTTCATCATCTTTAAATATAGTAACATTAGTACTAGATGCAGTACGCTCTCTAACTATCCTATATCTAGTATCTTTAATTTCTAGTTGCACAATACCAGTTACTGTTGTCTCCCCAAATCTAATAATAGATTTTATGTTACTCTTTCTAGAATCAATACCAAACAGTACCCATGTTAAACCCTCAAAAATACTAGATTTTCCTGATCCATTATGCCCCTCTATTCTTACTATACCTCTATTCTCTAAGGCTAAATAAAAATGATCTAATTTTCTGTAGTTGTCTAGCTCTAAGGTAAGAAATTTAATCTTCATTCAATATCTACCACCTTTTCTTTTAAACTTTTTGCCTGTTTTAAAGAGTCTTCTATCATTTCTAGCATCGGGTCTGTTATTAACTCTTCCCCCCAAAGATTTAGACTTTCAGGAAGAGTAGTCTTTAGTAAAGTTAACTGCTCTTCAGATAATCCGGCTTTTAGTATCTGATCTTTAAGAGTTTCATTAAACGATTGTTTTAAATCCAATACGTTAGACACCGTTGTGCTTGCCTCTTTCTTACCTGTAAATAATACCTTAAATGTTTTGTCATATTGTGTTAATACTTCTTGATTATTTGTTTTTATTATAACATCTTCCTGATTAAGGTCAGGGTTGTAAGTATCAGTGGCTATTATTGAAAACAAAGTTATAGGTTTAACATCTACAATATTTCCATTTTCAATAAAGGTAAGAAATGGATTATATTTTTCTATTTCAGAGACGCTTACAGGATATACTGCTCCCGGTTGTACTATATTATCTTTTATTTCACTATTGTGTATGTGACCGTTTAAAACTGCCTTATACGTGTCAAACAATTCTTTAGGAAAACTCTCTAGATTAAGATCTGTCAATTGATCTATTACAATATGTGAAAACAGTATTGTATCAGGATTAGCATTGTCAGTAATGAATTTTACAGCTTCTTTAGTGGGAGTAGTATAAGGTAGAAATACAAACTTATAAGCATCTTCTGATACAACAGTAGGGGTTATAATCTTTACAAAATTTGAGGGTAGTATACTTATTAAAGACGTGTTAGCGTCTATAAAATCGTGATTCCCACTAAGGATAAAACACTTCTCTTTGTAGGTTGATAAAATACCAAATAAGTTAATTAAAAACCTACTATCTAGTCTGCTTTTAGAGTGAAAGAAGTCTCCTAAAAATATAGGAGTATATTCTGAAAAGTTCTTTAACAATTCAAAAATCTTATACGTTACATTTAAGGTAGTTGGAGAACAGTGCAAATCTCCAACTACAACAAATTTATTCTTCATTTGTGTCTACTGGCACCTCTTTTCCTACAGAATTTAAAAAGTCAAACTCCTCTTGCCATTTTTGTATAATTGCTTGTCTTAGACTTTCATAGTCAGTTTTCGATATTGTAGACAGCATTCTATCTTGTCCTTGCCATTTAGATTCCCCATAATTATACCATGCTCCAGCCTGTTTTACAATACCATATTTGATACCCTCATTTAAGAGGACAAACCAGTCTCCATAAGTACCATTGAAGTATGATAGCATATCAATCTTTCTGTTTGGGAATCCTACTTTATTCTTCTCTAATTTGGCTTCAGTAATCTTACCAACTACTAGATCATTAAGTTCATAGTCTTTCTTAGCCCTAAGAGAAATGTGAAGATGTCCTGCATATTTAATAGCATTTCCACCAGTAACTCTTTCCTCTACAACAGTTTTCCAACCTCTTGTTTCAAAAGCTGTTCTAAATTGATTAACAAATATTATTGATACTGGAAGATCACTAACATAATCCTCCATAACAGATAATGCTCCACTGAGTACCCTAGCCCTAATAGCTATAGGAGCCTCTTTTCCTGCTTTAACATTTTCATATTGAGATTCTGTAGAAGTAAGAGCTACCGAATCTAAAATAAACAGTATAGGAATCTTTATAGGATCTTTTGATCTTCTGACTTCATCTAGCATTTTTATAAAAGTAGAGAAATATTCTTCCATAAACCTATCATCTTTCAATTGAATAAGCTGTCCATTTTCTTTATATTTATCTACATCTATTCCAATCTGTCTCATGCGGTAATCTTCCCAATGTTCTGTATCTTTAAGTACTACTATACCACCAGCATCCAAAGCATTTTTAGCAGTATTCATAGCTAATGTTGTTTTACCGCTACTTTCCCATCCTGATAGTTGAACCATGCTACCAGTAGGAATGCCACCTTTTGGTAATAGTCCATAATCTATTGCAAAAGAACCAGTGGGGATTATAAAGGAATCCCCACTCCTAGTTTTATATTTAGCTGCTCCTTTAACACTTGCTAATGATTCTATAATAGACAAAATTAAACCCTCCCAAATTATTTATACCCCAATAATTTGTTTTTGAATGCATCTAGATTAGTTTTACCTTTTCCATTTGCAGCATCCATATCAGGAATTGGAGTAGTACTACCAAAGCCTACATTAACATTGTTATTAACTGGTTCTTTTTTAGTTTCAACTGGAGGTTCAAAATCCGTTGGTTCCCCCGTAGCAATAGTTTCTAGATCGTCATTGGTAGCTGCAGGTATGGCATCTTCAATTTTAATATCATTAGCCTTAATAAATTCCTTAGCTCCTTCGGAAGTAAGATCCATAACAAATAACCCCCCTACAGGAGTTTTAAGCATATCAAAAATATAGGTAGGATACTTAGATGAATAATCTTTAGTAATAGTAAGAAGCATACCCTTTTGCCAATCTATAATATTTGGATTTTCAGCAATATAGTCTAATAGTTGATCTGCAGCATCAGTAGTTAACAGAATATATTTAATATCAATAGGGGCTAAGGTTGCTCCTTCGGGAGAGTCTTGAGTATCATAATGTATAACTTTCAAAGCTACTCTAGGTTTTGCTACCATTTTAGAAGTCGCTTTTGAATCATCAATAGCTGCAATAGTTTTACAGATCAAACAACTATCATCGTCTACAAATCCTTGCGATTTCTGTGCTGTCAATGAAGGACACAAATATGTTGCAAATTTGCCATCTGTTTTGTTAACATAGTGTACTCCTATCAAAGGAAACAAATCTTCTCCAACAGGAAGAATACGTATTACAGCCTGTGGATTGTTTTTAGTTAAAAATAGTTGCTTAGTTGAAAAAACAGGTCGTTCAGCTTGAAACTTTCCTTTTAATCGTGCTATTTTGTCCTGTAAAGATTCCATCTACAAACCTCCTAATTTAATTTTCTCTGCCTAGCATAGTAGCTAGCATAACTGATTTTGCTGATAGGGCATCTTTTAGTCCCTTTAATTTATCTACCTCTGCCGTTAATTCTGCTACTTTTTGTTTTAGTCGTATAATATCTGGTTGACTTTTTATCAGAGCTTCAATAGTAGCTTCGGTTATTTTAGCCCCGATCTTTTCTTTTTCAGTGCGGATAGTAAGATACAGCTTAGCTTCGGCAGTAGCTAGCTCATCCTTAGCTTGCATTAGTAAATAGTCTGTATGTGCATACTGCAAATTAGCCTTCATTATATCTCCAGATAAAATATATGCATCTTCCTCTAGCTTATTAATTTTTGCTGCTTTTAAAAAATCATCATCGTTTGTAAAAAATTGTGCCATAACTTCGCCTCCAGTATCATTATATCATATAAGTATAAATATATGTGTTAAGACTCTATTAAAGTAACATTTCCAAATTCAAAGTCATAAATCCTTTTTCTTTGTTTACTATGATATTCTAGAAATTTATTATTTGAGTCCCAAAAATCTATTACTAAAGCTCTTTCTTTTCCTATACGTTTTCTAAGTACCCTTCCTACTCTTTGAATAGTTTTTATAGGACTCATTCCAGCCCCTGCAACTATTATGCAGTCTATACTATAAATATTCATTCCTTCATTTAAGATAGTAGAAGCAATAATAACTTTGTTTTTTCCTCGTTCAAAATCATCTATAACCCCCTGCCGTTCTTCAATTGAATGTTCTCCATAAATAAAAGGTGCTTGTATTCCATAAGCATCCAGAAATCTATTGATTTCCTCTCCATGAGCTATTCTATCTACCATTATTATAACTTGTTTATTAGCTTGTAGTAGGGTATTAGTCATATCAGCTACAATTTGATTCCTAGCATCATTATAGATTATTAGATTTTCATAAGCTTCTGTATATTCAAAACTATTATTAGGATTATTAATCTTTATCATATTAATATCGGCAGGAACTGAGACACCGTACTCTTCTAAAGTTTTTGAATCCATCTTTACTATTACATCTCCAAAAGCTGCTAGCATACTCATTATATCAACATCTGAACGATGTTTTGGGGTTCCAGATAATCCAAATTTATAATATACATCTAAGTTTGATACAAATTTTTCATAGGTATTTTTAGCTACTGCATGAACCTCATCAAAAATTATCATATCAAAATATTTGGATAGCATATTCATATATTTAGCACTTTTAGTATTTTTAGATAATGTTTGAATCATTCCTAATGTAATAGGTTGCAAGTCTAATTCTCCAGCACCTATTACTCCTACATGTTTAACCCCTAAATTTGTTTCTATCAGTGTTTTAGTCTGTTTTAATAATTCCAAAGATCTAGTTATCCACAGTGTTTTTACTCCTAGATCAGCTATTAATTGCATAGCAATAAATGTCTTGCCTGAATTTACAGGAAGCCATATGATACCTCGGCTTTCTTCTTTTACTAGAGTTAATACTCTTTCCTGATAAGGTCTAAGAATTATAGAACTATGTAAATTTAAAGTAGGAGTAGGAACTGTACGTTTATCTATAAGGGTATAAGCAATTCCTAATCTATCTAATTCAGCTAAAACTTTGGGAAGTAATCCAGTACCGAAGGTTTTATTATACATTTTAAAGAATCTATATATACCGTCCCAACGACCTTCTTTAACAGATTTTATATGCCAAGCATTGGGAACTTTAGCCCCTAAAAAATTATTCAAATGATTGTAGATAGAAATATTTCCATCACTACAAGTACAGATGATATTAGTAATAGTTATTGTCATTCATATTCGCTCCTACAGATTATCTAATATTTTTTTTAGTTTCCTTTTTAACATCTCTAATTTACCATAAATAGAAGATACAGAAGTATTATATTTTTTGGCTAATAATTCTATGTTTTCCTCATAGAAATAAGCTTCTTTTAATAACTCAATATCTTCATCTGCAAGGTTTGACAATATCGTTTTATTTTGTTCAATTGAGTCTAAAACTTCGTTCTTTTGATTGATTTGGTCTACATCTTCAACTAGTATGTTATCATCACGCAGTTTTTTTATTGCTTTTGGAACTCTAATGTAAAACATAGAAAATGCTAAAGCCATATTATCTTGTATTCCTCTAAAGGCATTCTCATTTTTGTACATAAGATACAATTCAGAACATACATCCTCAAAGTCTTGAGGTTTTAAATATACTTTTTTACTCCTCAACCAAACCGAAAGAACGATAGGTATTAATTTAAAATAGATATAGCACTCGTCTTTCGACATAATTATACTCCTTTAAAAAATAAATATCTTACCCCCTTGTTGCATAAATGGGTAATCATGATTAATTTCTTCATATCTCTTGTATCTAGGAGCTATTGATATACAATCTTTAGTTTTTTCAATATCTACTACCCAGCCAGCAATATCTGAGTATACCCTACCCATTCTAGTAGCAAAGGAAGTTAGACCTTGAAAACTACCTATTTCAAAACTTTCTACGCCTCGTAATGAAGCTTGAAATAAACAGTGATAATGTGCTTGTGCAAGTATATCAGGAACATACTCGTTAGGAAGTTGTTCTACAAATTTCTGTAATTTATAACTAACGGCATATGCTTTAGATCCTAAACCGTGATGTAGATATATTGTAATACCATTTAATGTAACATACGCTCCATATTTTCCTAAATAAGTCATGTCATTTCGTCTCTGTACGATTGCTCTAACTACATTTATTCCTGTTCCATGTCCATGGTCATGATTTCCTGATATAACATAATAATGTAATCCTTCATATCTAGGGATTTCTTCTACTGAATAATCTATCTGCTCATCAGGAGTATGTAAATATATCTCTTCAGCCTGTCCTCTAAATACTACAATACCATCTGTTATATCTCCAGAAACTATTACGTTTCGTACTCCACTATCATATGCCATTTGAAGATACTCTTTTAATCTGGTGATCTGTTGTTTTTTAGATCCTAAGTGCCAGTCTCCGGTTAAGGCTACTTTTAGTTTTCCGGGTTCTCCTCGCATAAAAGAATAGGTATTTAATTGATTGTTAGATTCATAAAATACCCAGTCTGAATGTATTGTTATATCATAACCATCAGACATTAAACTATAAACACTTAGAATTACTTCCTCTATAGTATCTGATTCTGTAATATCTTTAAGTTCTTCTAAGGATACATTTTTATTTTTTACTAGAATATCTAAAATGTGCTCTTCTTTAGTATTATATTTATTTGCTTTTTTATTTGCATTTACAGTATTCATTATTCTATAATATCGTTTTCTTACTGCTTCTCTAGTTTTATTAAGAGCTTTACCTATATCTTCCCAAGTATATCCCTCAGCCTTTAATTTTAATATTTGTTTATCCTCTTCACTACTATAAACTAATGATTTCATTTATTCACCTCATGTGTTATTATTATCTGTATTATCCTCATTTGTAGGGGGTACAGTCCCTTGAAACATGTTCATTATTCTAGATGTATTATTAAACTTAACATTATAATAACCTTTTAGTATAGATGTTACAATTAATACTATCATAGCTATCCAAAATGACCATTCTGGATTAAATGTAGGCACCATTAAACTTCCTAATACATAACTAGTGGCAAATACCCCTGCCGTAAGTGCTATTACTTCGGGAGCAATCAAGAAAGCCAATCCCATTAATAAAATCATTACTACTATAAGCATATTAACTCCTTCTATTATCCATAGGCTATTATTCACAACCACTCCACCCACAACTAGTACAGGTGATACATCCATTGCTGAAGTTTAGACCTTCGCCCTCTTTAGCATAACAAGAGGGACAATATGCATCTCCTGTATTAGGATCTACTAAATAGCCCTTTGGAGTAGCTACAAGATCATGTTTGTTTATTTCTTTAATAGTGTCTTCTCGTTTCTTTTTACTTTTATACTTACCTATCGTTACTAACTCACTGACAGCTTCAGCAATTACTTTAGCAATTACAGAGTATTCATTTTTCCAGTTCTTTATCTTTTTAATCTGCTTAAGTATAGTCTCTATATCAGCATTAGATCTTAGAGACAACGACACTAATCTTCCTATTGCATTAAATAGTTCTGTATATTCTTTTGTGCTTGTGGTACTTCTAATAAATACTTCAAAGGGATTATTGTTATCATCAAACCCAACTTCAATATTTATTATACTAGTAATTTTCTTACCCTCTTCATTAAATTTTATAGTCTTCTTCAAAGAAGGAATTATTACAGGTCTTTCTTTAGGTAGGATCTTACCTTGTTTGGTAAAATTAAGATCTACGACAAACTCAGGATTAACTGCTTTCTTTTTACTTTCTAGTATTCCAGATCTAGAACCATCTACATAGACTGTAAGTCCTTTTAGTCCCATATCATAGGCTTTTAGATAAAAATCGTACAACATATTCTCTGTATAAGTAGCAGGGAGGTTTACTGTTTTACTGGCTTGCATGTCTATAGAATCAGTAACTATTTTAAGAATTGAAAGATGTTCATCTACAGATAAATTTTTAGCAGTAGTCCAACGTTCTTCCTTAAAAACTTCATTTAATTTATCAGAATCTTTAAGTAGATTTGAAATATCTTCATCTGAATAACCTAAATCTCTAAAAGTATCATAAACCCCTAAGTCAACTTCGTCTATAGTATATTCTTTGTTGGTATCAGGATTTACTCTCCTTGTATATGCAAGATCAAATAAAGGTTCTACGCCACCAGACAGAGTAGATGCTTTTGAACTTATAGTACCTGCAACTATTTTAGGTATGCTTCCATTAGGAGCTATTGCAGCTAGCCTACTATTTGTTATTCCATCTTTTAGTAGGGCTTTAATTTCTTTAGCAAACTTAGTATTTGTAAAGAAGAAGTTTCCTTTAGCGTAGTCAGACTCTTCATAATGTTTGAATAGTACTCCAGAGTCTTTATAGAAGTTATTAGACCCCATAATGGTGTAATACATGAAGTAATCCATAAAGTTAGTTGTAAACTTTTGACTAGCAGAACCCCCATATTTATAACCTAATCGGATAAACGCAGATCCCAATCCCATGAACCCTAAACCAATAGGTCTAAAATCTAAAGAACGCTTAGTTAGTTCTTCTGTAGGGAATTCATTTGCTAGTAGTGCTAAATTAAGATAATATACTGCTGATAGTATCGTGTCTTTCATAAGTCCAAGATCTATTAATTTTGTTTCATAATCTATCATGCTATAAATATTTATTGAGCCTAAGTTGCAAACTGTGTGGTCAAGCCCTTCATATTCGGAACAGTCTAAACTTATAAAACCATTGGTTACCCACATATAATTATCAGGAACAGTTATATCATAAACAATCTCTCTTCCAGCAGGTCTTATAGAAACTACTTCAAACAAACATTCAGTTGCAGGATTTAATCCTGTAAATTGTTTAAAGTCCAATTCGTCTCCATTATCTTCAACATACATAATGGTATGAACTTTTTGACCTAATTCTAGATCAGACACGGGTAGTAATATGTCTTTGAAATTAGACCCTGTTACTTTTAATTTATGTTCTGGAGTAGCCCTTAAAGTTAGTCCATTTTCAAGAATTACTTCATAAATATCTTTAATACCATTGTTATGCACTGATGTTATTACATCCATTTGCATTTTAACTGGATTCCAAGTTAACATTCCTTCTTTAAGCTCATCTGCTCTGATTAATCCTTTGGTTGTTGGAACTAAGGTATCCCCTGTAACACAGGGGTTTACAGATGTTATGGGTTCTATATCCCTTATGGGATTATATTTGTTAATATTATCTATCATTAATATCCCCGGTTCCCCACTTTTAAATGCATTATGTACAATATGCCTATATAGAGTTCTGGCTTTCAAAGTCTTTTTTATTTCTTTGCTGTGAGGGTCTATCAAATTCCAGTCTAAATCATTTTTTACAGCATTAATAAATTCGTCCGTTATCTCTACAGATAGATTAGCATGTTCTAAATATTTAGATCTTATCATTTTTTCTTCTTCATCGTTGATAAGCTCCATTTTTTTATCTATGAACTCTTCAATATCTGGATGTGATACTGATAACGAGAACATATTAGCCCCTCGTTTTAACTGTCCGCTAAGGGCTATCTTTTTAGTATTTAGATTGAACAATTCCATAAATTCTACTGCACCGCAGCTTTGTCCTTTTGTAGTTGCTATGTGTTCTCCTTTAGAACGAAGATCAGAAAAACTTACCCCATAACCTCCAGCAGCTTTAAAGATCATTGCTTGTTCTTTTAGAGCATCATAGATTTCTTCGATACTATCCCCTATACGTCCAACTGAATAGCAAGAACCATATGCAGCTTTAGGGTTTTTGAACTCGTTAATTATATCCCATTCTTCATTTGTCATTTTGGCTATGTCTTTGTAAATTATGTCATAGTGTTTCTTCCCATTTCCAAAGCCTCTCATAGCATTAAATAGCTGTGGGCTGCTAGGCATGAATAGTCCCGCATGCATCATATTAAAAAATTCATGAGCTTTTTCTACTACGGTAGCGTAATCTTCAGGTTTAATCTGTAGCCATGCAGAAGCTACTTTTTTTGCTACTCTAAGAAAAACCATGTCTAAGGTTTCTCTAGTTTCAGTACCATCTATATTCCAAGACCATAAATATCTATCGTTTGTTAGTTTTGCGACTCCTTCGTGCATTAAATCCTCCTAAAAACGTTGCGAGGATGCCCTGTATTGCATTTTCTTTTTAGTGAGGGTAAATTGTACACAAAAACAAAATACTTTCAATACAGGGCATCTCACACACCTAAAATAAGATATAGCGGGTAGTTACTGATCTGAAAATATCTTTTTAAACTCCGGTGCTGGAAAAACAGACAAATATTTATTTTTTCTGTAGTTTAACAGAATGTAGGGCTTGTCTAGTTTATCCAATACAGTATCAAAAGTTACACAACACATAGCAGACAAGCTATGCGGTATAATAAATACGTGAGTTTTAACATAATCTTTGTTACGTTCCAAATATTCACATAAGTGCTTGAAGTCAACTGAGTGTGGGTTTAGGTTAATTACAGTAGCAGTAGTTGAATCTTCAAGCGTAATAACCAAAGGATTATCAATTCTTTCTTCGATATATTCATTGATTTCTTCCCAAGTAGTTTCGTTGTTAAATATACCCTTTTTTAGTTTCTCCATAACATCCTCCTCTTAAAATCCTTTAACGGCAGTGGGTGGTTGCATTAATGTTACCTCATCATCATCTGAAGATGTATCTATGGACTTATATTTATCAAAAATATTAAGTCCAAATCCAAAGAATTTAACTAATTCCTTGAATGCGTTGGATGCAGCAGCATGAGCAGCGTCTGCAACGTTACCGTTCTTTATTTCTGCTGCTCCTTCAAAATCAATTACATGATCTTCACGTTTACCATCATCAATTGTAGAGTATTGCATTCGGAAAGCTCTAATATAGCTAGGTATTTCCATTGCAGGGCGGCTCCCTCTAGCAGGAACTTTTAAATTTACAATACCACTTCTGGTTTCTCTGTCAACAATATCTACCCCAATACCAAAAGTGCTTCTAAAAAATCTAAGTACCTCATGAATTGGATAATAAGGCACTTCAACAGTTTTTTGTGTGGTTCTATCTAAGTATGAATATGTTCTGATTTTATCATCGGAAATATCATCTAGATTCAGTGGTATTACGTATAATCCAGTTTTTGGTAGTGTCTCTGACATTTAATATTACCTCCTTCATATTCTTATTTATAGCTTTCAAAATTTCTATACCCTCTATATAGGTATCTTTGTTCCATTCGTTGTAAGAGATTGTATCTGTTTCAGGAAATATTACATCGCTTATATAACCACTTGCTGCTAGTCTTACTAAGTATCTATCTTGTTTTAATTTCTGATTTTCTAATACTACTTTCGTAGTTATTGTGTTTAGTAATGTTGTCTTATAAGAAAAAAACCCTTGCAAAAAAGAAGAGGGTATTGTATAGTAAGACTCTAAACAATTAAAATTTGTTCCAGAAAAAAGTTCTGAACATATTTTACTATAAACTGTATTTATGTGCTGAACTTCATGAGAGGCTTTTTTATAGTTCATAAGGAATTGTCTAAATCTATTGAGATTGATATATACATCCTCTGTAGGGTCGGCTAGTCTTTCATACCAGTAATCTTGTTTTCCAAAATATATGTCTTTAACATCTCCATAGGATCTTAGCTTTGGAAAATAGGCTATATTATGCTGTCTGTCTAAACTCAAATCTTTTATAGCATACAAGGCTAAATGATGTCTAGCCCCATAAAGATTTGTTAAATATCTCCAAAAACTATTGCCTTGTTCTACTGCATTCTGTAGGATTTCATAGGACTTAAACTTAGCAGATTTCCAGATAACAACACCACTAAGCTCCAAAAACTCTAAAGGGGTGGTATTGAATATGTCACAATCTGATAGTTTTATATATAGAACATTGTCTTTGTTGTATATTGGTATTATTTTGTCATCCACCTGTATGTATTCTACAGGGGTTGTTAAGGCTACAAAATTATTTATAGGAGCAGTTAGTTTTGTATCCAACACTTCTTTAAAAGGCAAAAATAAGTTAGACTTCATATCTTTTAAAGAGGTTTCAAAAATACTGTTTATATACCTATTAAACACTGGCTTGCTAGGTACTACAGATTTAACCCGCTTATACAGTTTGTTTAGTCTAGGAGTAATACCCTTAAGATGCCCTCCGTTAAAAGAAATGCCTGTATTGGAATCCGCTATCATGTAAGACAGCTTGAAAGTATCAGGCAAATCGTATTTAACTTGTGTAAGGGCTTTTTCAAAAAGATCCATCTGGTAACCTCCTTTAACTCAATACTAGTATACCACAGGGATTGAGGGCTATGTGTTACGCAAATATTAATATAATGTAATATATGGATTAAATAGGCGATTTTATAGTATTATGAGAAATCGAGGTTTTTGTTTTTTTCTTCTGTGATCCCCTTGTTTGGCTATAAAAGTTTATCTTATAATAAGAATGGCTTAACCAAGCCAATTACAGAGCGAAAAAACAGAAACGTCAAAAACGCATAATACTGTCAAACTAAAAATCGCTATTTTTTTTCGTTTTTTTCTTCTGAAAGGAGCCTTATCTGCCAGTCACAAAGGTCGATAAATATAAATTATAATACTATTTATCGTCTTCTGTATTTAACTGTTGAAGCTCTTTTTAGACTGTAAAATGCGATTCGTGATGAACCGAGGATCATTATGATCTTAAGATCTTAAATGATCTTAACATTTTAATGTTTTGGACTTTACAGTATTGTGTGATAGCAATATAAGCCATTTACAGAAAACGATAAACAATTTTTGCTAAGAGTATTCTGAGAAAATGATGTTTTAGAAAATAGGTTAACCAAACTAGCTCTCCTTGCAGGAAAGAAAATTTTATAAACTCTGATTTTTTGAAATTAATACAAATTTATAGCCTATTTCAGGCATTTTTTGATAAATTGGGTTAGTTTATCGCCTTCTGTAATTATTAATTAGGAGTACCTACAGGCGTTTTTTTGCAAAACATCGTTTTTGTAATGATCTTTGCAAATTTCGAGTTTTAATGTATCGTTTCATTTAAATCGAAAGTATAATTGTTACATACTTTTTACATTTGTAATATTACTGTAAACAATAATAGCGTTATTTTTGGCGTATATAAGTGAGGAAGAAAATTAGGTACAGGGGTTTATCATGCTGGCTAAAATAGATTTCGCACTTGAACAGAAACTTGCATTGCTGTTAGCTATGTCGGTTCCTGATTCAATAATCAGAGAAAAACTTAATATATCAGATAATACTTTGAAAGCATACAAGTCCGATGAGGACTTTAATAGACTAGTAAACTTATACAAAGATGAATTAGAAGCAGATAAATTAATGGCTAAGGTAAGAAATAATGACTCAATGCTTGAATACTATGTTAAGAAAAAGCTTTTAACACTAATAGATATTTTAGATCAAGATATGGTTTATATACATGATAGATTGAAGGCTAATGAGGACGAGTGGGAAGCACGGGATTTTATTAATGGAATAAATTCACTAACTAATCTAGCTAATGTTATCAGGCAGTTGTTGAGAGATATTTCATGGGTAGTTAATGATTCAGAAAGAGTGACTATAGAACGTAAGAGAGCTGATCTTGATGATAAAGCTAAGGAAAATAAGTTAACTCCTGAAGTCATGGCCCAAATAAAAAAGGTGTTGAAAGATTCTGGAGAAGGTGTTTAATTATGCGTATGGATTTTTATCAGTCAAAATATGAGACTGCTGGCTACGTACTTTTGAAGATTTATAAAGATAATGCTAAACAGACAACTAATAACATAGGTTTAATAACAGATGATTTTGTTATTCAGGTAGACACCCCTTTTTCTAAGATGTCTTTATTTGATGATGGTACTGTATTATTCGGAGATGATAAAGTAACTGCATTAAATAAAACTGTTATTGATTTATCTGAATCCCCGTTAACTTTTGAATATATGTTTAGAAGACAGAGTGCTAAATACTACAATGTGGCTTTAATTAAGATAAATAAGCAGGTTTATGGTGCAATACATTTTTATGACGAAGATGCATATAATATTTTGAGAGAGTGGTTGAATGGGTACTCAAGAATTAGTAGCTGATATTGTACGTAAGTACGATCCAATACCAGATGATCCTGCCGAAGCTGCAATGATGATTATAGAAGCTACGGATTCTTTACCATATTTTATAAAACACATGATAGGTTATTCTGTTCCAGAACATTATCATACATGGTTAAATGATTTATCGGAAGGGTTTAGGTCTTGTTTTTTAGCACATAGGACTAGTTCTAAATCAGTATTTTTCTCTTTTTGTTATCCCCTGTGGAGGATGTTTAGAGGAGATCTAAACGAGATTCTAATAATATCTCACTCACAGCCCGAAGCAGAAAGACGTGTAGGAAATATTAAAGCTGAAATAGAGAATAATCCGTGGTTACAGTTTTTACAGAGTAAGCGTGGTGGAGTTTGGGGACAGACGAGATTTAAGACTGCTCCTATCGAAGGTATAAATGGTGGTGTAGAAGTTTCTGCTATGGGTATTGGATCAGTTAAAAGAGGAAGACATCCTGATTTAATTATCCTAGATGATATTTATAGTGAGAAGAGTAGTAATTCCACTCCTTTGCAGATTAAATTTAATTTCTATAATATTGTATCTCCAATGCCCCCTCCAAATAAAGGTCGTTTGATTATTATTGGAACTCCCATATCTTTTGATGACTTGTACTCTGAACTTGAAACAAATGATCGTTATGTTTACAGAGAGTACCCTGCTATGAACGAAGACGGTGAGATTTTCTGGAAAGAGTACTGGACTCTAGAAAACTTAATGGCACTTAAGGCAGAAGTTGGAGAATATGTTTTTGAAAGAGAAATGATGCTCCGTCCAGTTAGTTCAGAGATGTCGTATTTTAAATACAAGTATATTAATGAAGCAATGAGGACTAGATTATCACTGGGCGACCCGGATCAGAATGCTAGGTTTACTGTAATTGGTGTTGATTTTGCTTTTAGCGAGGCTCAGAGGGCAGATTATACTGTTATTACGGTAGTGTCATTAGTAGGTTCATCAGTAAAAATTGTGGATGTGTGGAGAGCACGTGGTGTAGACGATGTAGCTATAAGCGATATACTTACTGATATGACCAGAAG
>ENA-UPTA01002008-UPTA01002008.1-activated-sludge-metagenome-genome-assembly--contig:-NODE-2008-length-21659-cov-7.644047_pt1 | contig 21659 bp, 19 predicted proteins | sample MGYA00238184_ERZ773361 | MGnify/ENA primary metagenome ERZ773361 (study PRJEB29100, sample SAMN05720205) | activated sludge metagenome | isolation source: anaerobic digester from wastewater... | reverse complement strand
GCCAAAGACACACAGAACTGGCTGTACTTGTCTTCTCTGACGCAAGGTGGATCGGGTTATTCACTCGGAGATGTGGAGTATACACCGATGGGCATGTTAAAGGTCTTTCCCAAGGCGGTGAATGTATCGCTCTTCCGGCCTTATATCTGGGAGGCGCGCAAGCCCATTCTGATTCCGGCAGCACTCGAAGGATTGCTGTCGCTTTTTCTTACCATAAGGCTTTTGTATAAAGCCGGATTTGTACGCTTCACCAAGCTTATCATAACAAATCCGGAGGTGCAGTTCTGTCTGGTATTTTCCGTTATTTTTGCCTTTTCCGTCGGATTTACCAGTTATAATTTCGGCTCACTGGTGCGGTATAAAATTCCACTGATGCCATTTTATTACATGGCTTTGTTTATCCTGGCGGATAAGGAAAAAGAACCTGAAACTGCAGGAAAATCCGGGAAGCCGCTTACATCGCCGTTAATACCGGTCAACAAAAAAATGGCGGCTGCCTAAGCTGTTACAGGTCGCTTCTGCCAGTAATAGGCCAGCCCAATGCCGGCAATCAGATGCCAGATGCCCCACCATGCTGCAATCAATGCCATGCCGCCCATGCCACCAAAAAAATTGAAAATTAATATCAGACCGAGGCCCGTGTTGTGGATACCCGATTCAATGGATAAGGCTCTTTTATCTCTTTCCTGCAGTCCGAAAATATGGCCGAGACCGTATCCGCTCACAAATCCTATCAGATCCTGTATAAAAACAATTCCCACAACGAGATAAATGTAATCGATGAAGACAGTGTAATTCTTCATCAGCGCCAGCGCAATGAAGGAAAAGAAAAGCAGCAGCGAAGTCACCTTGAAAAAGCGTTTTGATTGCTCGGTAAATTTTGGAAAGAACCTGCTGGTCAGAATGCCAGCTATCAGTGGAAGAATGAGCAGCGTTAGCATTGTCTGGAATACATCGCCGAAAGATATTTCAATGGTCTTCAGCAGTTGCGCGGTTTCACTATCCAGATTGCCGTAAAAAGAAAATAAGAAAGGCGTCATTACTGGTGCCAATACAGTAGAAAATGCGGTCAGACTTACCGACAAGGCAGTGTTTCCGTGCGCGGTATGTGTAATGAAATTCGACATATTGCCGCCCGGGCAGGCTGCCACCAGAATCATTCCGAGTGCAATGCTCGGATGTGGTTGCAGGATTTTCATCATCAGAAAGGTGAGCAGCGGAAAGACAACGTATTGCGATAATAGCCCGACCAATGCCTTTTTGGGTTGACGCAGTAGCAGCGCGAAATCTTCTTTCTTTAAGTCCAGCGCTATACCGTACATGATGTAGCCCAGACAAATATTCAGCGCCAGCAGACTCTCGCTGCTGAATTCAATCTGAATACCGTCTACTATAGTGTTCATGTTTCTGTGTGCGACTGTGAGCCGGGTTAGGATGTCCAGCAAACCATCACCTCACGCGGACCGTAGTAAGGAAGTCTGCCGTGCGAAGTGGAGAAATTATCCAGACAAATAACATCGCCTTTTCTCCATGGTTCGATGACCATGTTTTTCCAGATGACATCCTGAATATGCTGTACATAAGCATCCGGAATAGCAGAGCCATCGCCGAAGGTGACATGCATACTTTGGTCATTTGGTTCTTTCGTCAGTTTTTTATACCAGGTCATCAGATGCAACAACAAGTTTGTTTTGAATGTTTCCCAGCGTTTTTGTCTGGCGTGGATTTTCTCATATTCAATCATTGCTGCACTTACATGAAATACCTGTGTGTGGTTAAACCATACCTTCTCGCCCGTTTTCGGATGTGTCAGAATCCCGGCATTTTTATTAATCATGCGGAGGCCGTTGTTGTCCTTCCACTCCAGCTGAATGTCGTTGGCTTTGCATTTTTCTTCCACGATTTTTTTGTCTGTCGTGAGAAACATCTCGTTCCATTTTTTTAGTTGGAAAGCACTTTTGCTGTTGTCATCCGGCGCGGAGTAATTGCGGATATGACGAACTCCTTTTTGTTCAAATTCACTGCGGATGGCAGGATCCATCTGCTGATATACTTTTCTGAAATCGCAAATAGGTGTTTCGCCGCCATACACAGGCTCAATATGACAGTAAAAAAACAGGCGTCGCGGTGCGCTCGGTAAAAAACTCATCTCGCAGTGCTGCATAATGGGATAATGTCCGGGCAATTCACTGGCGGAAAATACGTAATCCGTTTTTTTATCGCGCGGTGAGGTGCCCATGTAATCGTTTTTCAAATCATTATCTACCGCCTTGGCAACATCCTCAAAATCTTTCGGTGTCTGAATGTCAAATCCTCTGAATAATATGGCGCCGGATGCTGTCAGTTTTTCTTCGAGCATCGCTTTGTTGGCCGCAATCCATTGTAGGAGTTGTTCTTTTCCGACGGTTCCGTTATCCGGGCTTACCACCAGCGGAAGTTTTGAGTTTTCTGATAAATAACTTAGTTTCATTATTGGTTTCGATAAGTGTTCACTAAATATAGTGATTATTTAGTTTACAACACATCAGCCAGCAAAAGTTTTTACATGAAATTGCCCAAAAAAATAATTGCTACCGCCCATCTTGAATGGCATCCGTACGACCTGAAACAAACGGCTGCATTCCGGCAATTACTGCACAATAATTCAGCCAGACTGCAGGAGCATTTTCCCGCATTGATGGCGGCGGCACAGGACGACGAGGCCATGCAGTTGCTGGCTCACCGTAAAGTTAGCGACTGGAACCATGACCGAGCCTATACCTATCTGCTCATCGATAAGCAGACCGGTGTCATGGCGGGCTACATCCATCTGAAAGATATCGACTGGAAGAAAAAAAGTGCGGAACTGTCCTATTTTACGGATGCTGCCTTTGAAGGACGCGGATATATGTCGGAGGTGTTGCAGTATTTTCTGAAAATCGCATTTCAGTTCCTGCAACTCGAGCGTGTCTTTGTGCGGGTGCGCAAAGACAATGCGCCCAGTATACATCTTGTGGAGAAAGCAGGTATGCAATACGAAGGCACCTTTTTTCTGGATACAGGCAGCGGACCAACAGAACAGCCTGATATGCATTGTTACGGAATGACGAATGCGGATTTTCTCAGAAAAAATCCGGTGAGTGCAGATAAATAGCAATAGCTATTTATTGCAGGCCTTATATCGGTGGCAATCCTGAACGTGGTCATTCACCAGTCCGGTGGCCTGCATGTGCGCGTACAGCGTCGTAGAACCCAGGAATTTGAATCCGCGCTTTTTCATATCCTTCGCCAGTGCATCCGATTCCGGAGAGGTGGCCACTACTTCTTTCAGGGTTTTACACTGATTGATTTTCGGTTGCCCACCCACAAAACTCCAGATATAATTGGAAAATGAGCCGAATTCTTTTTGTATCGCCATCAGCTGACGGGCATTGACAATAGTGGCTTCAATCTTCGCGCGATTGCGGATAATGCCCGCATCCTGCATCAGTTCCTCCACTTTGGCTGCATCAAAGCGGGCTACTTTCTTGTAGTCAAAATTGGCAAAAGCCTTGCGGTAGTTTTCTCTTCTTTGCAGGATCGTCCACCAGCTCAGTCCGGCCTGCGCACTTTCCAGCACCAGAAATTCGAATTGCTTCCGGTCGTCATATACCGGCACGCCCCATTCTTCATCGTGATATTGTTCGTATAGCGGTTTGCCAACACACCAGCTGCAGCGGATTTTCTCTTTTGACTTGCTCATACAATAAAATTATAAAAATAATTCCTCAATTTTGCAGCGTGAAGTATATTTCCAGTCTCCAGAATCCGCTGATAAAAAAAGTCCTGCAACTGCAGGAAAAATCGCGTGTGCGGACAGCCGAAAATCTGTTTGTAATTGATGGCTGGAAAGAAACGCAGATGGCCATAGATAACGGATTTGAAATCGATACCATTCTTTATCGCAAAGGGTTCGGACTCAACTTTGATGAATTGACGACAGAAAATGCGATAGAAATATCCGAAGATGTTTTTGAGAAAATTTCCTACCGTGGCAATACCAGCAAAGTCGTTTCGCTCGCGAAGCCTAAAACAACGGCGCTATCCGGGTTGGATCTTTCTGTCCATCCGCTGATAGTGGTGGTGGATGGCGTTGAAAAACCCGGCAATCTCGGTGCCATCCTGCGCATTGCCGATGCTGCGGGCATTACCGGTGTCATCTGCTGCGATACCAAAACGGATATCTACAATCCGAATGTCATTCGTTCGTCCGTAGGTTGTATCTTTTCCAAGCCTGTTGTGCTGGCTTCCAAAGAAGATACGTTGGCGTTTCTTACTTCCGGCAATGTCCGCATATACACCACATCCCTGAAGGCGGCGGTGAGCTATCTCGAAGCGGATTATACCGTGCCGACGGCCATCGTACTGGGCACGGAAGCCACCGGTGTGGATCCGTTCTGGGAAGAAAACAGCACAAGGAATATCATCATTCCCATGCGTGGTCAGAATGATTCCCTGAATGTATCGAATACAGCTGCTATCGTGTTGTTTGAAGCGCTCCGTCAGCGGAATTAAGCTATTTCCTTTTCAAAAAATTGCCATATTTTTTCATCCGGAACGGGGGCAGTCAGTTCGATGGGTTCATTTTTCACCGGATGGATAAAGCTGATTTTTCTGGCGTGTAGGTGAATGCTTCTGGTGTTTTCATTGGGTCTTTCAAAGCCGTATTTCACATCGCCTTTAATCGGACTGCCGATTTTCGCCAGTTGCGCCCTGATCTGATGGAACCGGCCTGTTTCCAGTTGTATTTCCAGCAGATGATAATGATCCGAACTCGCCAGCCAACGATAGTGTAGCACACATTTTTTGGAATGCGCCACCTCTTTGTCGAATAAGCGGGCTTTGCGCGTTTTCTCATCTTTCAGGTGATAGTGCGTCAATGTGCCGCTGTCTGAAACGGGCTTTTTCTTCACCACCGCCCAATAGGTTTTGGTGATTTCTTTGGTTTTAAATAATTCGTTCAGCCGCGACAGACTTTTGCTGGTGCGGGCGAATAACACGATACCGCTCACCGGCCGGTCGATGCGGTGCACTACGCCCAGGAATACCTCGCCGGGCTTCTGGTATTTTTCCTTGATATAGGCTTTCACCAGATCAGACAATGGCGTGTCTCCGGTTTCATCGCCTTGCACGATGTCGCCGCTGCGCTTATTGACCGCAATAATATGATTGTCTTCGTACAGAATATCGAGTGGCTGCAAGTCTTTCCGTGATTATGTTTGCAAAGTTATCTTTTTATATAAAATCTCATGGCTTTTTACTTTTTACTTTTTACTTTTAAGGCTAAATGAATCTTTCGCCGGTTATAATCTTAGGAATGCATCGCAGTGGTACTACGATGATTACCAAAATGCTGGAAGAAGTGGGGCTGTTTGTCGGCACGGAAGTGGAAGTAAATCACGAGGCCCTGTTTTTCTGGGAAATCAATAACTGGATTTTCGATATACATACGGCAACTGCCGAAAAACCTTACAACCTGCGCTACACCAATCCGGCCTGCAGAGATGTGATTCGCGAATCGCTGGAATATTTTGTACAATCGGACAGACGGAAAAAATACCTGGGCAAACATAGTCACGCGATCAAGGATATCCGGCAAACGCCTTTCCCTTACGGCTGGAAAGATCCGAAAAACACATTCACCATCGAATTCTGGAAAGAAATTTTTCCGGATGCGAAAATCATCCATATCTATCGCAATCCGATAGATTCGGTTTCGAGTTATATTGAACGAGACCTGCTGCTGAAAAATAAGTTTGAATGGAACTGGAAGAAAAAACTCAAACGACGCTTTCTTATCAGTAAAAATTTTCACGAAAATTTCCGTCTGATCAATATACAGGAAGGCTACAACCTGTGGGAAGAATATGTGATGAAGGCGCTTTCGCTGAAAAATGATTTTCCGGACTATATCGACATCCGCTACGAAGATTTTCTGGCGAATCCGTTCGAGAAACTCGCACTGTTATCCCGTTTTTCGGGACTGCAGCCATCCGACGAACAATTGAAAAATGCCGTCAGTCGTGTTAAATCCGACAGGGCTTTTGCATTTCTCCAAAATCCGGCTTATGTGGAGATATACCAACAGCTGAAAGAAAAACCATTGATGCAACAACTTGGCTACGACAATCTGTGATCACCTCACCTTCCATACAAATTTTGCTGGCAACCTATAATGGTGCCCGTTTCCTGCAGGAGCAGCTGGACAGCCTGTTTGCGCAAACGAGACAGGATTTTACTTTGCTGGTGCGCGATGACGGTTCTACGGACAATACGCTTCAGATCGTGCGCGATTACCAGCAGCAATATCCTGATAGAATACGCATTATAACAGACCGCCGAAAAAATCTGGGCGCTACGCGCAATTTTGGCTGTCTGCTGGAACATGCCGATGCCGATTATATTTTTTGCTGTGACCAGGATGACATCTGGAAACCCGATAAAGTGGAAATGGAAATGCGGGAAATGGCAGTCCTCGAGCAGGCAGATACTACCGTGCCGTGCCTGGTTTTTTCCGATATGATGGCCATCGATGAGATGGGAAATGTACAGAACGATTCTGTCTGGCAGCAACTGCATTTGCATCCCGATTTTTTTACACTCAACAGATTGCTGGTACAGAATATTCCACATGGATGCACCATGCTGATCAATCGCCCGATGCGCAATCTGGCAGTGCCGCTCCCCAAAGAGGCATTGCTGCACGACCACTGGATAGCTTTGCTGGCGGCCAGTTGCGGCAGATGGAAAGCCATCTCGGAGCCTACCGTTCTGCTGCGCAATCATGGCAGCAATGTAACCCGTAAACAGACCGGTATTTTTGACAAGGTGAAGAGATTCTCTCAGAATTTCCTGGATAAATCGGAATACGAACATTTCATCCAGATGCGTGTCCGGCAGGCGCTGGCATTGCAGTTGCGCACTTCCACATTTATTTCAGATGATGATTTTGATATCCTGAAAGATTTTATCCGTCTGGGAAAAACGAAAGGCATGGAGCGTCGGAAAATCATGTGGAAGAGACAGTTTTTCCGCACTACGGCGTGGCATACCTTCAAGATGATTGCGAGGGCATAAATACTTCTGAAAAATTATTGTATTTTTGAGAAAATGACGGCGATAAAGTTGTCTCTTACAAGCTAAAGATTTCTATTGTTTTGAAAAATATACTCATCACCGGTGGCGCAGGATTTATAGGTTCAAATCTGACATTGCAGTTATTGGAAAAAGGCTATCACGTTACGGTCCTCGACAATCTGCATCCGCAGATACATGGAGCGGAACCGGAAAAGACATCGCCGCTCTATCGTTCCATTAAGGATAAAGTACGTTTTCTGAAAGGAGACGTCTGTAATAAGGAAGACTGGGAAAAAGCGCTCGAAAATCAGCATACAGTCGTACATCTGGCGGCCGAGACAGGCACCGGACAGTCAATGTATGAAGCTACCCGCTATACGACGGTAAACGTCATCGGGACGGCACTGCTGACCGATTACCTGACCAATCAGCAGCATACTGTCGGGAAAGTGGTGGTCGCGAGTTCGCGGGCTATTTACGGAGAAGGAAAATATGTTTCCCCGTCATCCGGACAGTATTATTACCCGACAGGAAGAGATGAATCCGATTTGGAGAAGGGTGTTTTTGATTTGCGCAATCCGGATCAACCCGAAGAAATGCTGCAACTCTGCGCTACGGATGAACAGAGCCGCATTCAGCCTAATTCCATCTACGGACTGACGAAATATCACCAGGAACAAGCCTTGATGATTTGTTGTAAATCGCTGCAGATTCCATGCGTCGCTTTCCGCTATCAGAATGTCTACGGACCGGGACAGTCGCTGTCCAATCCATACACCGGCATATTGTCCATTTTTTCCACCCGCATCAAGCAGCAGAAATCCATCAATATTTTTGAAGATGGTCAGGAAAGCCGCGATTTTGTGTTTATTGACGATGTGGTGAAAGCTACGCTGGCAGGTATAGAAAATTCCTCGGCAGATTTTCAGTCTTTTAACGTGGGCACCGGTGTGGCTACCAGCGTGCTGACGGTGGCACAAACACTGATGAAAAATTATGGGATGGAAGTGCCACTCGAAATTTCCGGGCAATATCGGAAAGGCGATATTCGCCATAATTTCGCGGATATAACCTTGATTCAGGAAAAACTGGGATACGCGCCTTCCGTAGATTTTGCTACCGGAATCCGACAATTCTGTGATTGGGTCAACCAACAGGAAATACAGGCCGACCGCTATGAACAGTCGCTGGACGAACTCAGAAAAAAAGGGTTGATGAAATAGTTCTCTATCCGAAACAGGTTGCTGTATAAAGAAGAAAACGTTTATGAAAAAAATCGGCTTAGTTACCATCACCTACAATTCCGCCAAGGTTATAACGCCCTTTATGGATTGTGTGCTCCGGCAGACGCATACGGATTTCATATTGTACATTATCGACAATATCTCTTCGGATAATACCCTCGAACTGCTGTCAAAATACAAGGATGACCGGATAGTGATTATAGCCAACACACAAAATGTCGGAGTGGCTGCAGGAAACAACCAAGGCATAGTAAGAGCGATGGCTGACGGCTGTGATGAAATTCTTATCATTAACAATGACGTGGAGTTTGAATACACGTTGCTCGAAAAATTATCGCGTCAGTTGGAAGAACTGAATTGCAGTCTGGTGGCCCCCAAGATGATGTATCATCCGGAAACACATCTCATCTGGTGGGCCGGCACGAAGTTTAATCCGAAGGAAGGCTGCATGACACATCATATCGGCATACAGGAAGAAGACAAAGGGCAATACGATCACATTGAGAAGATGGACTATGCGCCAACCTGCTGCGTATTGCTGAAGCGGGAAGTGATAGATGATATAGGACTGATGGATGAAAAATATTTTGCCTATTACGATGACACGGATTTTTTCTACAGGATCTTCAAACAAGGAAAACACGTGTTATTTTATTATCCGTTTGTGCAGTTTTATCACAAAGTCGGTGGCTTGTCCAACATGAAAAAAGGAAATGCTAAAAAATTCAAGTTCAATAATTTCTATATCCACCTCATCACCCGAAACCATGTGTATTATCTGCGCAAGCAAAAATCCCTGCGCGCGTGGTGGAATATTATTTATTTCTTCTTTCGGATGAACCTGCGCTTTATCTTCAGTGGCAAATATCACCTCAATTTTGCGACTTTCCGCCTGCTGCAAAGCTCCTTTTGGGAAGGGCTGAAAATGTAAAAACACTTTTGATTTACATCAATTCATTGATTATCAGCTCTTAATTTTTTCCTAAAAAAACAGCATTTAACAAGTTTTTAAGCATTTTGCCGGCTTACATATTCGGATTTTTCGTCATTCGAGCGTATTTTTAAAAACATAAAGCGCAGCTATAGTAAAAAACTATACACCGTAAACAACATTTTAGAAACACCCTTATGAAAAAACGAACCATTTTTCTGATATGGCTGGTCATTATTTTCCCACTGAATTACCTGCCATCTTTTGGTAGCGATTTGCTGATGGATATTTTTCCGGAAAATACATCCGACCTGACTTTTGAAACACATCCGACGCCCGAAGTGGTGAATCCGGTACAGCATTTTGTCAGCAATTTTGCCGGTATTTCTCAGGAAGCCATGAAATATGCCTTATCGGGATATGCAGCCCTGAACGAACAGGGAAAAATCCTGAAAAAAGACCTGATAACAATCGTTGATTTCAGCAAACCGTCCACGGAAGAAAGATTGTTTGTGATAGATATCAAGACAAAGAAAATACTTGCTAAGAGTCTGGTCGCACACGGAAAAAACAGCGGTGTTCTGATGGCTGAAAAATTCTCGAATGCCGCAGAGTCATACACCAGCAGTCTGGGTTTCTATATTGCCAGTGAAACCTACAACGGCAAACACGGATATTCCCTGAAACTCGACGGTATGGAAACCGGATTCAACGACAAGGCCCGCGAACGCGGAGTGGTGGTGCATGCGGCGGATTATGTCAGCAAAGCATTCATTCAGGCTACCGGAAGACTCGGCAGAAGTCAGGGCTGTCCGGCGTTGCCACCGGATCAATATCAGCAAATCATCAGTATGATTAAAGGCGGTTCCTGCTTTTTTATCTACCATCCCGATAAGCAATACCTCACCCATTCGCCGGTGCTGAAATCATATAGCGAAGATTGTCTGGCGGAAGTGATTACGTCCTTGAATTAAGCGTAAGCTACCACGCGGCTGCGGGATCTGTTATACTTTCTTTCTTGCTGGAATCTTTTTCAAACGGCGCAAAATTGTCTGTTGTACTTTTTATGGTACTTGTTTTGGGCGCTTTTTTGGTCGAAACAGGCTTTTTGCCTTCAAAGATAAAGTCTATCATTTCCTGATCTTTGTGGTAGATATCGGCATAGAAATTTAACTGGCCGTCAAATCCGGCATCTGCCGTGAAGTAACGGAAAATGACCGGTACCGGTTTCTTCAGCCGGAATGTTTTTGTTTCCACCTTCCTTTCCTTTAGTGCCACCAGTGAGTCGTGCGGCATTTGCAGGCTGTCGCGTTCCAGCAGATAGGCTGCTATCTCCAGCGGATCCTGACAGCGCACGCAGCCGTGACTGAACGCTCGCACCTCTTTTTCAAACAGCGATTTGGTAGGCGTATCGTGCATATATACGGAGTATTTGTTGGGGAACAGCATTTTTACTGCACCCAATGCATTCTTGTTGCCCGGTGGCTGCACAACCTGCAGATAACCGTTTTTACGGGTAACCTGATATCCTTTGAAACTTTTCATTTCGTGTTTGATAATGCTTTGCGGTACGGTCCAGGTGGGCCAGAGTACTACCTGGTTAATCGCGCTTTCCAATTCCGGTGTCTGGTGTTTTTTGCTCGATTTGCCGATAATGACTTTCTTCTGCATCATCAGGGTGTCGCCGGAAATAATTTTTGCAGTAAATGCAGGCAGATTTACCCACACATAATAGTCAGAAACAGGCGTTTCCTTGCGTCTCCAGCGATCGGCATTGATGGCCAGTACTTTGAATTTATAGGAATTGTCTCTTTCCAGCGCTTTGATGGTGTTGTTGCCAATAACGCCATCCGGATTCAGGTGGTTGTCGGACTGAAAACGGCGGAGGGCTTCCAGAAAAGCCGCGTCATCCGGCAGCAGTGTGTCGGCGAGATAATGATGATACACCAATGCCTTCTTTGCATCAGCCACGGCCGCCAGTGAATCCAGTTTTGGAGAATGAATATGGATAGGTGAAGAGGAAATATTATTGTTGGATACGAAATCGCGAAGGGCGGCCATGAATTTCAGATATAAAGGATGAGTCGGCTCCAACGTTGAAAGCACCTGGTGGATGGAATCCTTGCTTGCCTCGTTCAGCAAAGTGAGATAAACAGCTTCTCCTTCCCAGAAGTTGGATTGAATACCTGTTGTGCTGTCTGCATACATACCTTTGTCGAGGTGCAATGCCATCTGCAGAAACGCTTTGGTAAGACCCGTTTCCAGTCTCTTGGAAAGCTGATAGTCGACCTCCGGCTGAATGGCGCGCAGCGAATCGGCCAGCCATTGCAAATGATCGTACTGGTATAAATCTCTGTGTAAGCCGAACAAGCCAGCATTGGCCACAAGTGCCAGCATTTCCCGGCCTTTTGCAGACAGCACATCTTTGCTCACCCACATCGGTTGATGTTGGCGCAGTCCGTAGAAATCCTTTACGGGCTGTTCCCAGCTCAGGTATTTGTTTTTTTCATCGCGGACAGGTTCCAGAGAAGAAATATAGGCATCCAGCACCACGCGCAAATCCTGTTCAAATCCCGATTCACTGACAGGAATGGTGGTGTGTTTTTCCAGCGTTTCCGCCTGCATTTCCTTGTTTTTGCATCCTGCAAACAGAAATAAAATGAGAAAATACCAACTGGCTGTGTTGAGACGCACGGAAGAAATAATATGGAGACTGCTTGTTTTCATAGATAAATTTGCCGCAAACCGGCATCCTGCAACATCCTACAATTTAGATGCCAATCCGCATTTATGTTTATACAGGATTTTTTTGCCGTCCAGCGTATTTCTTTCCAAAATAATAAAGTAAATATTAACCGGCATTTTTTCACCATTCTCATCTTGTCCGTTCCACACAAATACACCTTCTCTGGGCACCGCAAGCTCATCTGCCAGTTTTATCACCGTTCGTCCGTCCGTTTGGAGAATATAAAGGTTGACCATGCTGCCCGGTTCATCAAAAGAATAGGTAATACGCAGTTCATCGTCAATGCCGTCTCCGTCCGGAGAAAATATTTCCGGTGTCACCTGTACTCCGCTCTCCAGATTGTAGCTGTCTGCTGAATTCTGAAAACCGGGCGTTGCAAAGCCGGCATCTTTTGCCGCAGAATGCCAGTTTTTGCTGTCCTGAGATAAGCCGGAATAACTGCTTCTTTCCAGCGAGATGCCTTGTGTGTTGACCAATAGCGGAGAATGCCAGGAAGCGCTGTACAAGACGGCATCTATTAACTTGTTTTCGCTGTTGCGGAGCTGGATATGGTCCTTTTCCTCTGATAACAGCGGCAATGAAACATCGATGCAGCGGTCAGTCACGGCAGCCGGATACTGTGATTGCAGCAATCCGCGGTCGGTAGTGAATACCAGAAAATCATTGGGGAGGATATAGCTGTTAATATTGCCCATTTCCAGCACCTGCTGTTCTATGCCACTGACAATATCTGCTTGCACCCAAACGAGATCGCGCACTTTAAATATTTTCTGCGAGTTGTTATAGATTTCTACAAACTGCACGCCACCGGCATTCGGATGTGAAAGGATTTCATTTATCACCAGTTCGCCTTCCTGCGGAAGGTCTGTCAGCACGATTTCAAAAGTATCGGCCTTGTGTACGAAACCGGCGCAACCGTCCAGTTGCGGAATAATCAGCGTATATATCTTGTTTTTTTGCAAGCCGCTGTTCAGATAAATCTGTACTTTTCCGGCATTTGCATCCGTGGCCACTGCTTTTGTTATCGATATGCCATTGTCAAATCGGTAGTTGGCCGTATTTTCGATGATACCGCTGGCCAGCGGTCCTTTAAAATTTATTTCCCAGATAGTATCATTCAGCATGGTGTATTCCGCGGATGCGGTCACTTCCGGAAATCCGGTTTTGTTTTGTTTTCCGGGTGTGCCGCCCAGATTGTCTGCAGCAGCAGACCAGTACAGGTATTTCGGACAATCTCCTTCATAGCCCGGAGCTGTAAGTTCCAGCGACCAACCGCCCTTTTGTTTGATGGTGTCGCGGTAAGTTTCTTTATTGTATGGCAGGGAATCTATCAGCGTTTTATCATTGCTTCGTAAGACTACATAACCTTCCGGTTGCAGTGCCGACCAGTTCAGAACGCCAATCACCTTCCCGTAACCGCGGAATGCGCCGGTATCCTGCATCGCACACAGCAGCGCATAGCCTTTTGCTGTGATAAATCCATCCAGAACGGTGCCATTGTTGATGGACCAGTTGGATAAAGATACGAGCGACTCAGTAGTGTTCAGGATTTCAACATATTGTTTCTGCGGTAATCCCGTATTGTTTTCCGGTTGCGCCATGATTTCGTTCACCAGAATATCGCCCGAAAACACGTTTCCGCCGTAAAGTGTGGTGTTACACATCCAACAAGCGATGGCCGCCCAAAAGGCGTAAATTCCGGTTTTATGTCCGCGCAGATTCATCCTGTATCAAATATCTGATTTATAAGTCGATATTCCAACGGAAAAGGTTGTTTTGGTAATAGTAAATTAAAAAGAATCCTGCATCAAATCTTTATATTTGTAGGATTAACCAAATTCTAAAGAGCTGAATAAATCGGCTTCATCATTTAAAAACAGAAAACACCATGAAAGTAGCAGTAGTAGGTTCCACCGGTCTGGTAGGTGGCGAAATGTTAAAAGTACTCACAGAAAGAAATTTCCCTGTAACGGAATTAATTCCGGTAGCCTCCGAGCGTTCTGCCGGTAAGCAGATTTCTTTTAAAGGAAAGGAATACACCGTTGTTACGCCTCAGAAAGCTATCGAAATGAAGCCGGATGTGGCATTGTTTTCTGCCGGCGGTTCCACGTCGTTGGAATGGGCGCCAAAATTCGCAGAGGCAGGCATCACCGTGATTGACAACTCTTCTGCATGGAGAATGGATCCAACCAAAAAACTGGTGGTTCCGGAAATTAACGCGGACGCACTGACCAAAGAAGATAAAATCATTGCCAACCCGAACTGTTCTACCATTCAGATGGTTGTGGCGCTGAATCCGCTACACAAGAAATATAAAATCAAAAGAGTGGTAGTGTCTACTTATCAGTCTGTGACAGGTACCGGTAAAAAAGCGGTGGATCAGCTGATGAATGAGCGTGCCAACGGTACCTCTGATGAGATGGCGTATAAATACAAAATCGACCTCAACCTGATTCCGCATATCGATGTATTCCTCGAAAACGGCTACACGAAAGAGGAAATGAAAATGGTACACGAAACAAAAAAAATCATGCGCGATGATACCATACAGGTATCCCCGACAGCAGTGCGTGTGCCGGTAATGGGCGGTCACAGTGAGAGTGTGAATATAGAATTTGAAAATGACTTCGATCTGGCGGATGTACGTACACTGCTCGAACAGTCCGAGGGTATTATTGTGACTGATGATGTGGCCAACTTCGTATATCCGATGCCGATGGATGCCCATGGCAAAGACGAAGTATTTGTAGGTCGTCTGCGTCGCGATGAAACACAACCCAAAACACTGAACATGTGGATAGTGGCTGACAACCTGCGCAAAGGTGCCGCTACCAATGCGGTGCAGATTGCGGAATATTTGGTGAAAAACAACTTGATAGGATAATCAGCTGATTGGCTGTAAAAGCTGAGGCCCCGCATTTGCGGGGCCTCAGCTTTTTATATGGATTTGAAAAAACAGCATTCACAGAATAATCTCCGACGGATACTAAAAAATCAGCACAGCTTTCATTTTAAAATGTAATTTTAGTGGAATAAAACAGATACCTATGCCAATAAGAATGGTCGATGATGACAACCAACAGAAAGAATATGTGCCATCCAATGATGGTGGTGGACGTGGTCAATCCGGAGGTGGTGCACCGGGTGGTGGCTGCCTGACCGCATTCTTGCCGCTCTTACTAAAGTTCATTTTCAAAAAACCTTTAATTGGTATTCCCTTGTTGCTGATAGCTGGTTTTGTTGTCTTTAAGTTTGGATTAATGGATACCGGTGGAGGTGGCGTTGCAAACATCGCACAGCTACTGCAAACCGGTGCTAACCTGAAAGAAGAAGTATACGACAAGGCGGAAGTGGCCGCCGCATTAGCGGAAGATGACAAAAATCCCTTGCCGGAATATGTGAGCCTCGCAAAATTCGCACCGCAGCGACTCGACCAGGGAGAACAGGGATCCTGCGTTGGCTGGGGAAGTTCCTACGCGGCACGCACTATCCTCGAATCAGCCGCCACAGGTGCCAGTCCGGACGATATCGCCATGAGTCCTTCTTTTGTATACAATCAGATTGGCCTCGAAGACTGTCAGGGTGCTTATATTATCAATGCCTGCAAAGTCATGCAGCAAGTCGGCGACATTCCTAAAAAATATTTTGAATACACCGACCAATCCTGCCAGCGCAAACCCAATCAGGAATTGTTGCAAAATGCGCAGCAGTTTAAAATCCGTGGATACGAACGTTTGTCGGTGGATGGAGATGATTATACCACCGATTTTTACGCTATTAAACAATATCTCGCGAAAGGAGCACCTGTCATCTGCGGGATGATGGTGGGCGGCAGTTTTATGCAGGATATGTATGGCAAAAAGACGTGGCTCCCGAATGAATATGATTACAGCATGGAAGGATTCGGCGGACACTGCATGTGCATTATCGGGTATGACGACAGACTCGAAGGAGGTTCTTTTCAGATCATGAACAGTTGGGGTTCCAAATGGGGAGAAGACGGCATCGCCTGGGTGAGATACAAGGATTTTATGCATTTCAATAAAGAGGCATATGCATTGCAGCCGCTCCCGAAAAGCGCGGATGTGGCGGCCCGCAAACTGGAATGCAGCATCGGACTGGTCGACAATACTACGAGAAAATACATTCAACTCACCAATCAAGGAAAGCTCTTCAGTACAAGACAACCTGTAGCGAAAGGCACAAAATTCAAAATTGAGGTCGAAAATTCCGTGGAATGCTACATCTATATTTTCGGACAGGAAACGGATGGCAGCAGTTATGTGTTGTTTCCGTATACACCCAAACACACCGCTTTCTGTGGGATCACCGGCTACCGCTTATTTCCCAAAAATCAGAGTCTGATGGCGGACAACATTGGCAATAAGGATGTGATGGCAATTGTCGTATCGAAAGAACCATTGGATTACAGCAATATCAATACGGCCATCAACAACAGCAACGGTAGCTATACCGAAAAAGTAACGGCAGCGCTTGGCAGCAGCGTGCTCACCAATGTGTCCTATCAGTCCGCTCAGGGGCGAATCGGTTTCTCCGCGAATGCCGGCGACAAGAATACGGTGGTCAGCATTATTGAAATTGATAAGTTATAGTGTGGTATTAAAAAATCATTAACGGCTTTTTGAATTGCTTCAATTTGCCTATTTTTATCCGTATGAAATGTTTAGTCAGCTTATCCAATTGTTGTTGTGCATCTCCGCAGTAGACGGGTAGGTAGATTATTGTAAATATAAAATAGAAAGCCTGTCCATATACGACAGGCTTTTTTTATAATACACACATTGAACGAAACAAAAAATAAAAGAACTAACTATGAGCATCATCATCACCAAAAACATCAGTCCGGAAGCTGCCAAAGACATCTTTGAACTACAGCAGAAAATCAATGCTTTTCAGAATGGCGAAATGCCGGAAGATAAGTTTAAGGCATTCCGGCTCACCCGCGGCGTATACGGACAACGTCAGTTAGGTGTACAGATGTTCCGCACCAAATTTCCATTCGGCAAAATCACACCAAAGCAATTGGTGCGGGTGGCTGAATTATCCGAACTATATGCCAGTGCCAATCTGCACCTGACTACCCGTCAAAACATACAATTACACTATGTGAAAGTAACGGATGCACCCGCCATCTGGGCCGGACTGGAAGATGTAGGCGCCACCGGCCGCGAGGCCTGCGGAAACACCGTTAGAAATATTACGGCGTCTTCCAAAGCAGGTATAGATCCGGATGAATTGTTTGATGTGTCTCCGTATGCACAGGCAGCCTTCGAATTTTTTCTCCGCAATCCGATTTGTCAGGATATGGGCCGCAAAATAAAACCGGCTTTTTCTTCGTCTGATAAAGATTCCGCATACACCTTCCTGCACGATTTCGGTTTCATTCCACGTATTCAGGATGGACAGCGCGGATTCAAAGTAGTTGTCGGCGGCGGACTCGGCGCACAGGCTATTCTGGCGCAGACAGCTTATGAATTCCTGCATGAAGATCAGATTATTCCGTTTATGGAAGCTGCGCTCCGCGTGTTCGACCGCTACGGCGAACGCACCCGAAGACATAAAGCCCGCATGAAATTCCTGATCAAGGAAATGGGATTGGAGAAGTTCATGGAACTCGTAGAGACAGAGCGAAAGGCCAATAAAGTAAAGACGTTTAAAATTGATACGACAACAGTTGTCGTAGAAGAACCAGCGCACAATAATATCGCGCCATCCGTGGAAATTGCGGATGCAAAACGATTCGAAGACTGGAAAAAAACAAATGTATTTGAACAGAAACAAAAAGGATATTTTGCAGTTGCACTGAAAGTAACCAAAGGGGATGTGAAACCGGATCAGGCGAGAAAGATTGCTGAAATCGCGACGAACTATGCTTCAGAAGATATGCGCATTACCATGAATCAGGGCTTGTTGCTCAAATTCGTGCGCGAAGATTCCTTGCCTTATATCTACACGGAACTGGATAAAATGGGATTTGCCACTCCGGGATTTGATACCATCGCAGATGTGACGACCTGTCCGGGCACAGATACCTGCAACCTCGGTGTTACCAACAGTATGACGCTGGGAAAAATCCTGGAAGAAGTTATCCTCGATGAATTCTATCACCTGATTTTTGAATCGGATATCAAGATTAAAATCAGTGGCTGTATGAACTCCTGCGGACAGCATATGGCAGCACAGATCGGATTGCATGGCAGTTCCATCAAAGTGGGAGAGCTCGTAGCGCCTGCGATGCAGGTGGTGCTGGGCGGCGGAGTAGATGTGAATGGTGTCGGTTTTGTCGGAGATAAAATCGTGAAATTGCCTACCAAAAAAATGCCGGCTGCGCTGCGCACTATCCTCAGCGATTACGAAACCAACAGCCAGGACGGAGAATATTTCAACGATTATTACCGCAGACAGGGAAAGAATTATTTCTACACCTTGCTGAAGCCGCTGGCCAACGCGGACTTATATACGGACGATGATTTCATCGACTACGACGGCATTTCGCATTTTACCCCGGAAATCGGTGTGGGCGAATGCGCCGGCGTGATGTACGATATGGTAGGCGGTATTATCAAAGATGCGGAAAATAAACTTGTGGAGGCAAAAGACCATCTGGTGAGACAAAAATATCCCGAAGCCATTTATTATGCATATACCGGTTTTATCATCGCGGCCAAAGCATTATTGCTCAGCAAGGATGTGGAATGCAACACGCAAATTAAAATCCTGAAAGATTTTGATACGCATCTGGTGGCCACCGGACAGTTTGAAGTAGAAGGTGGTTTTGAAAACAAAGTGCTGCAGATCAATCAGTACGAACCGGAACAGCCTTTTGCAGGTCAATATGTGGAGGAATTTGCGCAGTTTCTGAAAGGCATTATCGCACACCGCGAAGCGGCGCTGAATGCGGATAAAATAGTGGTGGAAAGTAGTTATAAAGCATAATGATTGAACCCAAACTCATACTCGTTGGCGCGGGGCCGGGCGATCCGGAACTGATATCCGTGAAAGGGCTGAAGGCCTTGCAGGCGGCAGACGTCGTGATGTACGATGCGCTGGTGAGCGTGGAATTGTTGCAACATGCACCTAACGCGGTGAAAGTTTTCTGCGGCAAAAGAGCAGGAACGCACTACATGAAACAGGAGGAAATTAACCGGCAGATTGTGGAGCATGCGCAGCGATACGGTACGGTAGTGCGGCTGAAAGGCGGCGATCCTTTTATTTTCGGTCGTGGACAGGAAGAGTTGGAATATGCCGAAAAGCACGGTGTCCCGACCGCTATTATTCCCGGTATTTCGAGTGCCACCGCATTGGCTACTTCCCGAAAAATTCCGCTGACTAAACGCGGTATCACGGAAAGTGTGTGGGTGACAACGGGCACCACGTCCTGCGGCGCTTTATCCGACGATATTGAACTGGCAGCACAGTCTTCCGCTACCGTGGTCATCCTCATGGGAATCGGCAAGTTGCCAGAGATAGTGAAGGTTTTCCTGAAATACAAACCCGCTACATATCCGATGGCCATCATACAAAACGGCACATTGCCGGATGAAAAAGTAGTGTGCGGACACCTCGTTACCATTCAGGATAAAGTGGATAAAGAAAATATTACCGCTCCCGCCATCATCATTGTCGGTGAAGTGGTAGATTGTTCCCTGATCGCATTGCTGAAATAAATAGTTTTTTCTTTTTTAAATTGCGCTGTGAATACATTATATCCTGTCTTTCTTAAAACAGAAAATTTTTCTATCCTCATCGTGGGCGGTGGTTTTGTGGGTACGGAGAAAATGTCTTTCATGCTGAAGAATTCGCCGAATGCCAACATCACGCTGGTGGCAAAGGAAATCAGTGAAGAGATACGCTTGCTGGCCGAAAGTCGACCAGCTGTTCAACTGAAGGAAAAAGCATTCGAACCCGCGGATCTGGAACATCATCAGTTGGTAATTGCCGCTACAGCTGACAAAACGCTGAACCATCAGATATATCTGGCGGCTAAGGAGAAACAAATACTGATTAATGTAGCTGACACGCCCGATTTGTGCGATTTCTATCTCGGTAGTATCGTCACGAAAGGCGATTTGAAAATTGCCATTTCCACCAACGGGAAATCGCCGACATTATCCAAACGGCTGCGCGAGTTTTTTGAAGAAATCCTGCCGGAAAATATCAATGAACTGATTGTTCACCTGCACGATTACAGAAACACGCTGAAAGGTAGTTTTGAAGAAAAGGTGCAGCGCCTGAATGATATTACCAAAGATTTTTTAAGTAAAAAATAAACTGTATTTTTAGTTATGCAAAAAATACAATTACCCTTGCTGAACAGGACATTGGATGCTTATCTGTATGAAGCGCCGTCCGGCAATAAAAGACCCGGTATCATTTTTCTGCCCGATTTAACCGGCATTCAGGCGACGACCCACAAGAGTGCGAAAATCCTGAGCGAAGAAGGCGATTATAATGTGCTGATCCCGGATTTATACAGCGGTGGTTCTTCTTTGCAGAAATATTGCGTACAGTTTTTTTTCAACACACTCGTCCGGAATAACGAACCTGCGGGCAATGCGCCGCTGGCCGAGTTTTTCGAAATACTGGATCAGTTTAAAGAACTCGACCAGGTGGATGAACACAATATCGGCGTAGTCGGACAGTGCCTCACCGGTGGTTTTGTACTGCATGCCGCCATTCGTCCGGAAGTAAAGGCGCCGGTGGTGTTCCATCATTCCTTCGGATTAAAGGGTAGCGGCATTCCGAAGAGTTGTTCCAGCCTGATTGATCATAAAGTACAGGGGCATTTTTCTTATGTCGATCCGATGTGTCCGGTGTGGCGGGTAAAACAATTGTCTTCCGAACTCAACGGAAAGCTCGAAGAGCATTGGTACGCCTTGCCGCACGGCATTCCGCATTTGTTTTTCAATAATGAACAAGGGCGAAAAGCCTTCGACCGTATGGGTGAATTTTTTAAAACGCAATTGAAATAATCCAATAGCCCGCCATAAAGTAAAAAACACCCGACCATTGGTCGGGTGTTTTTCGTAAAGAGGAGAACATACATTAACAACTTATCATCCCTACTCCTCTTTAAAAAGATTTATACTTGTGCGGTCTTCACCGTTTTTACGATACGGGCAGCCACTTTGTATGGATCAGCGGCAGAGTTTGGTCTGCGGTCTTCCAACCAGCCTTTCCAGCCTTTTTCCACTGTTGCAATCGGAATACGGATAGATGCGCCGCGGTCAGAAACACCGAAAGAAAACTTGTCGATAGATTGTGTTTCGTGTTTGCCGGTCAGACGGAGGTGGTTGTCTGCGCCATATACATCGATATGTTCTTTAACATACGGTGCGAAAGAGTTGCAGATAGTCTCATAGGTATCTTTGCTGCCGCAGGTTCTGAGCACGCTGTTGGAGAAGTTAGCATGCATGCCTGAACCATTCCAGTCGCTTTCCACGCCCAGTGGTTTGCAGTGCCAGTTGATGCCATAGCCATATTTTTCAGCTACGCGCTCCATGAGGTAACGAGCCACCCAGGTTTGATCGCCGGCAGCTTTAGCGCCTTTGGAGAATACCTGAAATTCCCACTGACCGATAGCCACTTCTGAGTTGATGCCTTCTACGTTCAGGCCGGCTTC
>ENA-UPTA01002003-UPTA01002003.1-activated-sludge-metagenome-genome-assembly--contig:-NODE-2003-length-21682-cov-6.661349_pt1 | contig 21682 bp, 22 predicted proteins | sample MGYA00238184_ERZ773361 | MGnify/ENA primary metagenome ERZ773361 (study PRJEB29100, sample SAMN05720205) | activated sludge metagenome | isolation source: anaerobic digester from wastewater... | reverse complement strand
GCAGGATAAGGTCGAGGACATCGAGAAGCTTGCCGAGGACGCATCGATCATACAGCTCGTCAACCAGCTGATCCTCGAAGCGTTCCGCAAGCGGGCCACCGATATCCATATCGAGCCGTTCCGCGACAAGGTGAGCATGCGCTACCGCGTGGACGGCATCCTTTATGACGCCAATGTCCCGATCGACATCAAGAATTTCCTGCATCCGATCATCTCCCGCATCAAGATCATGTCGAATCTCAATATCGTCGAGCGGCGCCTGCCGCAGGACGGCAGGGCGGTGGTCAAGGTCGCCGACCATGTGCTCGATCTGCGCATTTCGACCATCCCGACCCCGTTCGGCGAGTCCGTGGTCATCAGGATCCTTCCCACGCAGATGCTGTTCAGCCTCGAAAAACTGGGGCTCGACAAGGCGGAGATCAGGGTCTTTGAGGAACTGATACGCAAGCCCCACGGCATCCTGTTTGTGACCGGCCCGACCGGCAGCGGCAAGACCACAACGCTGTACGCGTGCCTGTCGCGGCTGAACACGAGCGACCGCAAGATCATCACCATCGAGGACCCGATCGAATACGAAATGTCGGGGATCACCCAGATCCAGGTACAGCCGGAGATCGGCATGGATTTCGCCCGGGGCCTGCGCAGTATCCTGCGCCACGACCCCGACGTCATCATGGTCGGCGAGGTCCGGGACCTCGAGACCGCGGAGATCGCCATCCGCGTGGCGCTCACCGGCCACCTCGTGTTCTCGACGCTCCATACCAACGACGCGGCAAGCGGCATTTCGCGGCTTGTCGATATCGGCCTTGAGCCGTACCTGGTCGTTTCAAGCGTCGAGGCGTTCATCGCGCAGCGGCTTATCCGCATCATATGCCCCGCGTGCAAATACGAGGATACGTCCGCGCCCGCAGAGCTCAAGGAGATCATTGCGCGCGAATCGGGCATGCGCGCGGCAGAGGACATCAGGATCTACCGCGGCAAGGGCTGTCCGAACTGCAATAACACGGGATTCCTCGGAAGGACCGCGATCTACGAGATGCTGTTGATAGACGATGCCATCAAGGAACTTGTCCTGAAAAAAGCGCCCGCAAGCGAGTTGAAGCGCGTTGCGTTGTCTCACGGCATGCGCACCCTCCGGCAGGACGGCTGGCAGAAAGTCATCGCGGGCGTATCGACGCCTGAAGAGGTCATGAAAGTCACCAATGTGGAGGAAAAGCGCTCCGGTACGGTCAGTGCAGGGCAGTCCGCTGCCCCTGCGCCGGTCCCTGCGGTTCCTGAAGCCGGCGAGGCAGATGCGGCCGCAGGAGGGAATAACAGGGTGTACAGCCGTTTGCAGGAGCGGATCAATATCCGTTACCGGTCGTTCGACGTGAAGGATGTCATGGCGCAGCGCGGCATCTCGTACGAAGAACTGTCATGCACAAGGAATATTTCCGCCGGCGGCCTGCTGTTTATCGGCCATGTGCCGCCTCCCGGGGTCGGCGCGATCCTGGAATTGACCATCGAGCTTGAAAAGCCCGAGGCGCCGATCGAATGCCTCGCGCGCATCGTCAGGGTCCATGAGGTCGATCAGCAAACGTATGATATTGCGGTGTGTTTTCTTGACCTGACCGGAGCACAGCGTGCCCGGCTTGAAAAATATGTGCAGGGCGAGACGCGTTTTTGATCCATACCGATGCCGACATACATCTATAAAGCCAAAAAAGGGCCTGCGGAACTGATCGACGGGAAGCTCGTTGCCCAGTCGGAAAAAGAAGCCATTGAGAAATTGAGCGCTATGGGATATCTGCCCGTGCAGCTGCGCGAAGAGGCGGGTTCTTCCGAAGGCAACAACGCCGGCATTGCGGTTGCGCGCGATACGACACGGGTCCCGGGCAAGATCGTCACCCTGTGCACGAGACAGCTCGCAAGCCTGCTGAAAGCGGGAGTTCCCATCCTGCGGGCGCTGGCGATCATTTCAGAACAGTCTGATAACCGCCAGCTTAAGGCGGTGCTTTCAACCATTCATCGCGCGGTCAAGGAAGGCGCTCCGTTCTCTTCGGTGCTTTCGCGTTTTCCCTCGGTATTCCCGCCCCTGTATATCGCCATGATCAGGACCGGAGAGGATTCAGGCGCGCTGTCCGAGGTCCTGTTCAGGATCGCCGAGTACCGCCGGACCCAGGAAGAGATGTTCTCCCGTTTCCGTATGGCAATGGTGTATCCGGTGCTCATGGCGCTCGTGGGACTGGGCACGATCGTTTTTATGCTCACCTTTGTCATGCCGCGGCTCGCCGGCATCTATACGACCATGGGCCAGCAGCTGCCTTTGCCCACGAGGATCCTTCTTTCCGTCAGCTCATTCTTCCAGCAGTGGTTCGTGCTTATTATTTTCGGCGCGGGTATGCTCGCGCTCATCATATGGCGCCAGGCGCAGACAAAAGCAGGCAGGGCCGCGTTCGGCGGCTTTGTGCTCGGACTGCCCCTGTTCGGCCCGCTCGTATCAAAGGCGGAGCTCGGAAGGTTCTGCAGGACGCTTGAGCTTTTGCTCCACAGCGGCCTGCCGATATTGCGCGCCCTGACCATCTCGGTCCCGGTCATCGAGAACGAGATCATCAAACAGCATCTGTCGCGCAGTTACAAGGACCTCGAGCAGGGCGGCTCGTTCAGCGCGAGCCTCAAGTCGTCGCGCCTTGTCCCTCCGTTCATGTCGAACCTGATCAGCGTGGGCGAAGAATCGGGCAGGATCGACGACGCGCTCAAGGAAGTCGCGGATTCGTATGAGCGCGATACGGACGACGCTCTGCGCGTCGCCACGAGCCTGCTCGAACCGGTCCTCATCCTCGGCATGGGCCTTATCGTCGGCTTCATGGTCATGGCAATGCTTCTGCCTATCTTCGAGATCAACTATATGATGCAATAATCAGCCATGAAAAAGCTCATCGGTCCGGTTTGTGCGTTCTTCATCCTGAGTATCCCCTGTGTGGTTCGTGCCGCCGAGTGGAAGGAACTGAAAGACGAGCATTTTATCGTCCAGTACGCTCCGTCGGTCCCGGAAAGTTTCGCGCGCCAGGTCCTTTTCGAAGCGGAACGGTATTACAAGCGCATTGCCGAGAACCTGGGGTATGCGCGCAGTTCCGATTTCTGGACGTGGGATAAACGCGCCAGGATATACCTGTATAAGGACCGCGAGGCGTATTTGCAATCGGGGGATCATCCTCCCTGGTCCGAAGGCGTGGCCGACTATCAGAAAAAGTCCGTTCTTTCTTTTTACGGCAGTTCCGGGTTCACCGATTCGATCCTGCCCCATGAGATCGCGCATCTGGTGTTCAGGGATTTCATCGGCATACAGCACGAGATCCCCCTGTGGCTCGACGAGGGCGTTGCCCAGTGGGCTGAAGAGCAGAAAGGCCCGCAGATCAGGTCGCTCGTACGGCTGATGTATAAGAAAGATTCGCTCCTGACGCTCGACGATATGATGAAGCTCGATGTCCGCACGATCGTCCATAAGAACAACGTATATATACGGCCGACCATCACGCGGCAGGGGGATAAAGGGGTCCTGTTTCTGACCGGGGATGCGCTCGTGAACAGCTATTACCTGGAAGCGGCTTCCCTGGTGAGCTTCATGATCGATAAATACGGGGCGCTTGATTTTTCGAATTTCTGCCGCGCCATACGCGACGGAAAGTCGGTGGAGGAGGCGATACGCAACGTCTATTACACCCATATCAGGGATATGGTTGAATTCGAGGAGTGCTGGAGAAAATATATCGAGGAGGCGCGATGAAGATGGAAAAAGGTTTTACCCTTATCGAGCTGATGCTCGTGGTCGTCATCATCGGAGCGCTGGTCGCCATGGTCATGCCGCGGCTGACCGGCAGAGGCGAGCAGGCGCGGGTGGCTGCGGCAAAAGCGGACATCGAGGCGAATATCGCCACGGCCCTGAAGCTGTATGAGCTCGACAACGGGGCGTTCCCTTCGACGGCGGAAGGTTTGGCCGCGCTTCTGCAAAAGGTATCGAATGCGCCGGGATGGAAAGGGCCGTATCTTGAGAAAAAGCCCCTTGATCCCTGGGGCAGGGAGTACAAATACCGCTCGCCCGGCGAGCACCGGGCCAACGATTATGACCTGTATTCCCTGGGCAGGGACGGGGTCGAGGGAAATGACGACGTCGTGAACTGGGAATGAGCTTGTCAGGCCTCCTATGAACAGGAACAAAGGTTTTACGCTTATCGAAGTGCTCGTCACGACCGCGGTTCTGGCATTCGGCATCGTATCCGTGTTCCAGGCGCTTTTCATGATCATGGGCGCGTTCGGGTACATCTCCCACTACCTGGCAGTGATCCCTTCTGTCGACGAGAAGGTCTGGCAGGCGCAGGATGCGGTCATGCGCCTCGGCCCCAGGGCGGGCCTTGCGCCGCAGGGGGTTTTCGATATCGGCGCCAAACAATATGACTGGGCGCTGTCGGCGCGGCTGGCCGATCCGGCAGCGGGTTTATACCGGATAGATCTGGTAACGCAGTGGAGAGACGGGCGCAGGTCCCATCAACTCGTGCGCAGCGCGCAGGTCATATATGAATCCGATGATGAAACGGAATAAGATCCGCGGGAGCCGCGCATTTACGCTGATCGAACTGCTCGTGGTCACGGTCATGCTGTCCGTCGTCTGCCTTGCGCTGTATTCGACGTTCGCCTCCGGGGCGCGGATCTGGCAGCGGGTCAACCGGATGTCTTTGAGCGAAGATGTGAACATACTTTTCGACAGGTTCTCCGGCGATGTGAGGAACAGCATCGTATTCACGGGCATGCGGTTTGCCGGAACAGAGAGCGGGTTCGAGCTTCCCACGCTCGTTATCAGCCCTTCTCTGGGAGGCAGGACCGTCGGGATCGCGGAATATTCGTATGCCGAAGGGACGCTGACGCGCAGCCAGAAGGATTATTCCCAGATATACCAGGGTATTGCCGCGCCGTCCCGCCCGGTATTGACCGGGATAGAGTCGTGTAAATTCACGTATTATTTATATGACGATGAGCTTAAGGAATACGGCTGGGTGGATGAATGGACCAGGGAAGACCTGCCGCTTGCCATCCGGATGGAGTTAGCAACGGGGTCCGGCCAGGACGCGGCATCGTTCACCAGGACGTTCAGCCTTCCGCGCGGCGGCGCGCAGGGGAAAGGCAGCGATGCATAGCGCCGTGCGCACGACAAGAAGCAGCGTCCTCATGATCGCGTTGTGGTCCTTGTTCATCCTGGCGAGCTTTGCCGTGACCCTCGGGTATCAGGTCAGGCAGAAGATGGTGCTGGTCAAGCGGCTGGAGTCACGCAATACGCTGACTTCGATCGCGGAAGCCGCGATCCCGGCCGGTATTGCCGAGATACGGAAGTTTAGCGAGGCGGAATCTTTTTCGCTGAAGGATTCCTGGAGCAGTAACCCTGCGTTCAAGGATATGGCCGTTGCCTCGGGGACCTGTTCGTTCGTCCGCGATCCGGCAGAGCCGTCAGCGCCGGAGGAGACCGCCGGCTACGGCCTTGTCGACGAAGAGAGCAAGGTCAACGTCAACACGGCCGATATGGGGGTTCTTGCCGCTTTGATGCAGGCGGCGCTCGGCGTTGACGATACGCAGGCGCAGGCCCTTGCCGCGTCTCTGATCGACTGGCGCGACGCGGACAGCGCGCTTGTCATTCCGCTCGGCAGCGCCGAAGATTCGTATTACCGGAACGAGAAATTCCCGTATGAGGCAAAAGACGCGCTTTTCGAAGTTCCCGATGAGATCCGCCTGGTCAAAGGGTTTGACGCAAATATCTTTGAGAAACTCGAGAAATATATTACAATCTATGGAAGCGGCCGCGTCAACGTCAATACGGCAGGCAAGGTCGTTCTTTATTCGATCGGCCTGCCGCTGAAGGCTGTGGAAAAGATACTGGAGGTCCGCGCGGGCAAAGACGGGGCCGCAGGCACTTCCGACGACAGTGCGTTTGCCGGCATCGGGGATGTTGCGCCTGCGGTCACCAAGGACGGAGGGTTTTCTCCGGCGGAGGTGGCGGCGCTGAACAATGCGCTCAACGCCCGCGCAACGGTCGTCTCAACCGCGTTCACCGTGACTGCCGAAGGCAGATCATTGACGGATAAAAATGCCGCCCGGGTATCCTGCGTCGTTGATCTGCGCGGCAATATCCTGGACTATCGCAGGCATTAGAATATATGTTGATCAAAAGACCGAAAAAAGAGCTTGTCGTTGCGGCATTAAGCGCGAACAGCCTGAAAATAGGGTGTCTGCGCGCTGTCGGCCAGAAAAAGGAACTGCAGAGCCTGTTCTATAAGGACATTACCGGCGTCCCGGAGGCGGATGTCGCCAAGGCCATGCAGGACGCGGTCGCCGCCATGAAACTGAAAGATCCGCAGTTCATCGCGGTCATCCCTTCCCAGGTGGTCATCACCAAGAACATCGAGGTCCCTTCAACGAACTCCCGCGAGATCAAGGAGATCATCAGCCTTCAGGCAGGCAGGCACACTCCGTATGCGCGCGAAGAGGTCATTGCCGACCACATCGACATAGGCGTGTATAAGAAGAATTACACCAAGATCCTCATGGTGATCGTCACGTCAAAGGTCATCAAAAAACAGCTCGAGCTGTTCGGCAAAGCGGGGCTCAGGGTCGAAAAGATATTCTTCGCGCCGGAAGTGACCGCGTGGGCCGTGAACAGGCTTTTGCGGCTGGATACGGGCGCTGCGCCTGCCGCGTTCCTGTTCGTGGACCGCGATTCATGCGATTTCAGCGTGGTGTATAAAGCAAAAGCGGTTTTTGTGCGCGCCATCCCGCTCGGGGCCGCTGCGCTTGAAAAGGAACCGGAAAAGTATCACCCGAAGCTCTGCGAAGAGGTAAAGAAATCGTTCGAGGCGTACCAGGCCGAAGATATCGAAAAATCTCCGAGATCCCTGTACCTGATCGGAGCGGTCGACAAGCTCGGCGGGGTCTGCGACAGCCTGCAGGACCTGCTCAAGATCACGATCAAGCCGGCGCCCTACATGAAGAATATCGCCCTTTCGCGCGAGGTCATCGAATATCTGTCCGACGACAAAGGGGTTTCTTTCTTCGACATCGTTTCGTCCCTGTCAGGCAGCGAAGAGGCGCGGGTGAACCTCATCCCCGAAGAGGTCAAGTTCAAGCAGGCTTTGCAGAAACGGGCGCAGGACCTCCTCTGGATGGGCGTATTGTTCTTGGCGATCTTCGTCCTCGGTTTTTTCATGCTGTTGTCGAACATCTATTTCAAGACTTCCCACGTGCGCATCCTTGACGAAAAGCTTGCCAAACTCGACGCGCAGACGAGCGAGCTTGAGGCGGATTTTTCCAAGATCACGCTCATGCGCGAATATTTCTCCGGCCAGGGATACGCGCTGGACGTGGTCGGCGATCTGATCGACCAGGTGCCGCCGGCGGTCGAACTGAACGAGATCCGGTACGACGGCAAGGGCACGCTTTCGGTCAAGGGTATCGCCGATTCGATGTCGGCGGTTTTCGGGTTTGTCGATAACCTTTCCAAAGCCGCGTATTTCAAGGAAGTGAAAACCCGCTACACGACCAAACGCAAAGAAGCGGGCCAGGACGTGGTCGATTTCGAGATCACCAGCGTTCTTCAAAAAGGGAAACGGTAAGCATGATAAAACAGGTCCAGGCCGTATATGCGGTGTTCGCCAAGATGTCGAAGCGGGAGAAAATGGTGCTCTACGGCGCCGCGGTTTTCGTCGCCCTCGCGTTCCTCGACCGCGCCATCATCGGGCCTATCGTCTCGCGCACGCAGGCGCTCGATAAGGAGATCATCGATAAACGGGCGGCGATCGAACGCGACCTGAAGATCCTCGCCCAGAAGGACTCTATCGGCCTGCGCATGGCGGCCTACCGCGCCTTCAGCGTCCAGGAGACGACCCCCGAGGAAGATACGAGCGCTCTGTTAAGGGAAGTGGAGACGCTTGCCTCGAAGTCCTCGGTGTACCTTGCCGATATGAAGCCGCAGGACCCCAAGCAGGAGCAGGAGTTCAAGAAATACCAGGTCAATGTCAACGGCGAAGCGGCGTTCGAGAAACTGATCGAGTTCCTTTATAATATCGAGAATTCGAAAAAGGTCCTCAAGATCGAGAAATTCACCCTCAGCCTCAAGTCCAGGCAGGATTCGACGCTTAAATTCAGCCTGACGATCTCCAAGGTCGTGCTGGCCGGGGATAAAGATAACAAATAGTTGACGAAGGCCGGAAATTAGACTATAATAAAAAAAACATATGAAAGGGAGGTGAAGCAATTGGCTTTAGTTACTGAAAGAAAGAAGACAGTCATCGATACGTATAAGGTCCATAACCAGGATACCGGTTCGGCACAGGTGCAGATCGCGCTTCTGACCGAAAGGATCAATCTGCTGACCGGCCATTTCCAGGCTCATAAGAAAGACCATCATTCTCGCAGAGGGCTCCTGATGCTTGTCGGAAAACGCAGGAGGCTGCTTGATTATCTTAAGAAGAAAGATACCGCTAAATATCAGCAGTTGCTTACAAAATTAAACCTGCGTAAGTAATACCGGCGGATTTTTTATTCCTTCACCGTTCCACAATCAGTTCAAACCACTTGTAGAAAGGAAGTACGTTGTATGCAACCTAATTCGGAATCAACGGCATTCGGGAAAGAATCGTTCATACTCGGCACCGGGAAACTCGCAAAACAGGCCAACGGCGCCGTCACGGTGACATACGGCGGGACGGTCGTCCTCGTCACGGCATGCATGTCAAAGAACATCCGCGAAGGCCAGGATTTCTTTCCGCTCACCGTGGATTACCAGGAAAAGACCTATGCGGCAGGCAGGATCCCCGGCGGTTTCTTCAAGCGGGAAGGCCGTCCGTCGGAAAGCGAGATCCTCACATGCCGCCTTATCGACCGGCCGATCAGGCCGCTGTTCCCCGCCGGCATGCTCAACGAGGTGCAGATCGTCGCGGTCGTGTTGTCGAGCGACGGGGAGAACGATCCCGATGTCATGGCGGTCAATGCCGCCTCAGCGGCATTGGCCATTTCCGATATCCCTTTCAACGGCCCGGCAGCGTGCTGCCGCGTCGGCCGGGTAAAGGGAGAATTGATCCTCAACCCCACCTATGCCCAGCGCGATGCGGCCGAGCTCGACGTGATCGTGGTCGCGGGGGATAACGGCATCTGCATGCTTGAGAGCAAGGCATATGAGGTTTCCGAGGAGGACTATCTCAAGGCGGTGAAATTCGGCTATGATGCACTGCAGGATATGCTTGCATTCCAGAAGAAATTTATCCAGAAATACGGCAAGGCAAAAGATACGGATATCGTGTGCCTGAAGACCGATGCCGCGCTCGGGCAGAAGGTCGAATCGCTTGCCCGGGACCGGCTGGTCAAGATATACAGCATGGGCACCAAGGAAGAGCGGGAAGACAATGTCGCGCTCCTTTTCAAGGAAATAGTCGAAGGGCTGGCAGCCGAAGGGTATACGGCCAACGCCGTGAAATCGGCGCTGCTGGAAGTCGAGGAAGCGCTCGTGCGGAAAATGATACTCGAGGACCAGGTCCGTGTCGACGGCAGAGGTTTCAGGGATATCAGGCCGATCACCTGCGAGGCAGCGGTCCTGCCGCGCACGCACGGCAGCGCGTTGTTCACCCGGGGCCAGACGCAGAGCCTTGCGGTCACGACCCTGGGCACCGGCGACGATGAACAGATGATCGAAGCGCTTGAAGGCGAGCAATACAAGACGTTCATGCTTCATTATAATTTTCCGCCGTTCAGCGTGGGCGAGACCGGGCGCATGGGCGGCGCAGGAAGGCGCGAGATCGGCCACGGCGCGCTTGCCGAAAAGGCGCTGGCTCCGGTTATGCCGACAAAGGAACAGTTCCCGTACACGGTCCGCGTTGTTTCGGAGATCCTCGAATCGAACGGTTCGTCGAGCATGGCGACCGTGTGCGCGTCGTGCCTTTCTCTGATGGATGCCGGCGTGCCGATCAAAGAGCCTGTTTCGGGGATCGCCCTCGGGTTTATAAAGGGAAAGGGCAGATCGATCGTCCTGACCGATATCGCCGGCGTCGAAGACCATTTCGGCGATATGGACCTCAAGGTCGCCGGGACAAAGAACGGCGTTACCGCGGTCCAGATGGACCTTAAGATCGACGGGATCACGCTTGACGAGCTCACCCAGTGCCTTGCGCAGGCGCGCGAGGCCCGCATGACCATCCTCGGCAAGATGACCGCGGTGCTCCAGAAGCCGCGCGGGGCGATCTCGTCATACGCCCCCCGCATCGAGAAGATAAAGATCAATACGGAAAAGATCGGCGCGGTCATCGGCCCGGGCGGCAAGACGATCAAGGCGATCATCGCCGCGACCGGCGCGACCATCGATATCGACGACGACGGGACCGTGCTGATCGCGTCGAACGATAACGCGAAATCCCAGGCGGCCATCGCGATGATCAAGGCGATCACCGACGATGTCGAGGTCGGGCGCATCTATCCGGGCAAGGTCAAGCGCGTGACGAACTTCGGCGCGTTCTGCGAAATAGCGCCGGGCAAGGAAGGGCTCGTGCACGTGTCCGAGCTTTCGAACGAGTTCGTCAAAGACGTGGCGAGCGTCGTCAAGGTCGGCGATGAGTTCAAGGTCAAGGTCGTCGCCGTCGATGAAATGGGGCGCATCAACCTCAGCAAGAAGCGCGCGGAAGAACCTTCCAAGAAGTGAAAGAGAAAAGGCTGAATGAGTTCAAGGGCGTCATACTCGTAGCTGCCGGCCTCATCGTTCTGGCCAGCCTTTTTTCCTTTGATATCAACGATCTGTCGTGGTATACCTCTCATCCCAACATCCCCCCGCATAATCTCATCAGGTCGTTCGGCGCATTGCTGGCAGGGGTCCTCATGTTCCTGTTCGGATACGCCAGTTTCGCCTTTCCATTGTTCATCCTCTGGACAGGGGTGAGTTTTTTCAGGAACGAACCGCCGCTCATCCGCCTTCCGCGGCTGGTCGGCCTCATCGTGCTGATGCTGGCGATCAGCTCTTTGACGGGCCTGGCAACCATCCGCAACGAGACCATCAGTTTTTACCGGGCAGGGTTCTGCGGATTCATGGTATCGAAATTCGTCGTTTCGTATTTCGGCCAGCTGGGCGGGTATATCCTTTTTGCCGCTTTGACCGTTCTGTCGCTCGCGCTCGTCACCGAGGTCCTCATATCGACGTTCCTTATGCACACCGTGAACAATGCGCAGATAATGGTATCGTCGGTCCTGCCTGCGAAGAAAAAAAGCTGGTTCGACATTTTTGCGGTATTCAAGCGGCAGGACAGGGAAGGCCGCGGGCCGTCCGTCCGTGAAACTGCGAGGCCCCGGGTGAACCTGCACATGCACAACGGCGCTGCAGCCGCTCAAAATAAGAAAAAAGCAGCGGAAGAACAGGAAGAAACGCCGGTGCCGGTGACGTACGTCAAGCCCAAGATCAAGATCAAGGAGCCTGCCGCGAAGGAAGAGGCCGATTTGCCCAAGCCCCGTCAGGTCGTGACAAAGTCCGGCGAGTATCATCTGCCCGGCCTCGATCTTCTGGATTCTCCGCCGCCGTTCGAAGCGCGGCAGATCAAGGAGGATCTGACGAACAACGCGCGTATCCTGCAGGAAACGCTTGAGGATTTCGGCATCACGGTGAAAGTGACGGATATCGAGCGCGGGCCGATCATCACCCGGTATGAGCTTGAACCGGCGCCGGGGGTGAAGGTGAACCGCATCGAAGCGCTCGAGGATGATCTGGCGCTCGTCATGAAGGCGCAGTCGGTCCGTATCATAGCGCCTATTCCGGGAAAGGCGCGCGTGGGCGTCGAAGTCCCGAACATGCAGTCGAGCCTCGTGTTCCTGCAGGAGGTCCTGGCGACGAAAGAATTCCAGGATGCGAAACAGCGCTTGACCCTGGCGCTCGGCAAGGATATCGCCGGCAAGCCCGTTATCGCCGATCTTGCGCAGATGCCGCATCTTTTGATCGCCGGAACGACCGGGTCGGGCAAGACCGTGTGCGTGAACGGCATCATACTTTCTTTATTGTTCAGGTATTCCCCGAATGACATGAAATTCCTCATGATCGACCCGAAAATGGTCGAGCTTGCGCCGTATAACGGCCTGCCGCATCTGTTATGCCCGGTCGTCACCGAGTCCAAGAAGGCATCGACTGCGTTGAACTGGGTCGTGATCGAGATGGAACGCCGGTACCGGCTTCTCGCAGAGGCGTCGGCGCGCAATATCACCGGCTACAATGAAAAAGCCGGGGAGAAACTTCCCTATATAGTGGTCGTGATCGATGAGTTCGCCGATCTGATGGTCGTTGCCCGCGACCAGGTCGAGAACGCGGTCACGCGTCTTGCGCAGCTTTCCCGCGCGGTCGGCATCCATCTGATCCTCGCGACCCAGCGTCCGTCGGTCGATGTCATTACCGGCGTCATCAAAGCGAACCTTCCGGCGCGCGTGTCGTTCAAGGTCGCGTCCAAGGTCGATTCGAGGACCGTGCTCGATACCAACGGCGCGGATAAATTACTGGGAAGAGGGGATATGCTCTTTTCCCGTCCCGAAGATTCGAAGCTCGTCCGTGCGCAGGGAGCTCTGGTCAGCGACGCGGAGATCGAGCGGGTCGCAGAGTTCATCAAGAAGCAGGCAGAGCCGGTGTACGACGATACGATCGTCAAGGATCAGCAGAAAACCGGCAGCGCTTCGGGCGAGAAGGACGAGATGTATGACGAAGCGGTGCGCATCATCATGGAATGCAATCAGGCGTCGGTTTCGATCCTCCAGCGCAGGATGCGTCTCGGATACACCCGCGCAGGCCGCATCATCGATATGATGCACGAGGAAGGGCTTGTCGGCCCGTATGAAGGCTCAAAACCGCGCCGGATACTTGTCGATCGCGAATCATGGCTTGCCGATCACGGCTATATACCGCAGAACGCGCAGCCCATGTCGGGGAACGCAGATGGATAAAGCAGGAGAACGGTTAAAGAAGATCCGGCTGGACAAAGGCATAAGCCTGGAAGACGTCGCCAAGAAAACGCGGGTGCCGTTGAACATACTCAGGTCCATCGAGGAAGACGGATTTATCAATCTCGAGCCTGTCTATATCAAAGGCTTTATCAAAATATACTGTAATTATCTCGGCGTGGCGCCCTCCGACTTCATCACCGAGCTGAAAGAGCCGCAGGTGACCATGAAACTTTCGGATGAGGAGGAAAAGGCATCGACGTTCCTCCGCCCGCTGCCGGCGCGCAGGGAATTTCCCTGGCGTCCGGTCCTGGCTGCTGCCGGCGTCATTGCCGCGCTGGTCATGCTTATTCTTATCGGGCAGGGGATCGCGCGGGCATTGAAGCAACGGGCTGCCAATGCGGATGCCAGGCCGAGGGTAAGGGCGGTAAAGACCGTGCAGCAGAAGAAAAAGGCCGCCGACGCTCCTGTTCAGCAAAAAAAGCCTGTACAGCAGGCCGCTTCGGTCCGCAGGGCCGCCGCAAGCAGCGCCAAACCCGAACAGTCAGGGATCAGGCTCGGTATCCACGCAGCAGATGACTGCTGGATGCAGGTCAAGACCGACGGAAAGACCGTTTTTCAGAGCGTGCTCTTCCGCGGGAGGATGGAAAGCTGGACAGCCAGGGACAGGATAGATCTGTGGCTCGGGTCGGCAGGAGCGGTAGAGCTTGAGGTGAACGGAAGCCGCATACCATCCCTGGGCCGCAAAGGCCAGGTTTTGAAGAACATCGTTATCAGCAAAGACGGGCTCAAGGTCGGCAAGTGAAAAAAGCGCGTATCGGCATCGTGAGCCTTGGATGCGTGCGCAATCTGGCCGATTCCGAGACCGTTGCCGCACGGCTTGCGTCAAAAGGCTACCCGATCGTTGACATGGAGCATGCCGATATCGCCGTGGTCAATACCTGTGCCTTTGTCAACGACGCGAAGTCTGAATCGATCTCTGCGATCCTGGACCTGATCGAAGCGAAGAAAAAAGGCCGTATCCGCAAGATCATCGTGTACGGCTGTTTCGCCCAGCGGTACAGGGACATCGCGGCCCGCGAACTGCCCGAAGTCGATGCGTTCGTCGGCACGATCGCATTAGACCCGTCGCCGGAGCGGTTCTGCCTGACGCCGCGCCATTTCGCGTATCTCAAGATATGCGAGGGCTGCGTCAATCTGTGCAGTTTTTGCGTCATCCCCGCTCTCAAGGGCAGGCTGCGAAGCATACCGGTAGAGGCAGCCATGCGCAAATGCAAACGGCTCGATGCGCAGGGCATATCGGAATTGAATATCGTCGGCCAGGATATCACCGCGTACGGCATGGACCGCGGAGCGCGTACCGGTCTTTACGGGCTGCTTAAAAAAATACTCAAGAGTTGTCCGCATATCGGCTGGTTCAGGCTTCTCTATATGTATCCGTCGCGCATCAGCCCCGAATTGCTCAGGCTGATCGCGGATGAGCCCCGGCTGTGTAAATATATCGATGTTCCGGTCCAGCACATCAGCGGCCGGATATTGAAACGCATGAACCGGACGACGACAAAAGACGATATCATGCGGCTCATGGGCAGCATACGCAGGATCATCCCGGGCGCTGCGATCAGGACCACGCTTATCACCGGATTCCCGGGCGAAACTGACCGGGATTTCAGGGAAATGCTTTCGTTCGTCAGGGATATGCAATTCGAGCGGCTCGGTGTTTTTATGTATTCGCGCGAAGAAGGCACCCGCGCGCATGACCTTCCGGGCCAGGTGCCGTATAAAGTGAAGGAAGCCCGCTTCAACGAGCTTATGTCCGCCCAGCAGGGGATATCCCGCGAGATCAACAGCCGGTATATGGGTAAAGAGATCCGGGTGCTGATCGACGGCCCTGAAGGCACAGGCATGTATGTGGGAAGAAGCGAACATGATGCGCCCGATGTTGACGGCAATGTGTTTGTCCGGACGCAGCGGGCCATGCGGCCGGGCGAGTTCGTCGATGTGCGCGTCAATGATACGATGGAATACGATCTGGTAGGAGAGCCGATACGATGAACCTGGCAAACAAGCTGACCGTGCTGCGCATCATCCTGACCTTTGTTTTCATGCTGTTGTTATCGGTGCATCAGCTGTGGTGGCGTATCGCCAGCCTTCTGGTGTTCTCGATCGCCGCGCTGACCGACCTTCTGGACGGCAGGATCGCTCATAAATACCATATGGTCACCGATTTCGGCAAGCTTATGGATCCCATTGCCGATAAGATACTCGTCCTGTCGGCGTTCGCGGCGTTCGTGCAGATGCAGCTCGTCAAGGACTGGATGTTCATGATCATCATATCCCGGGAGCTTGTCATTACCTACTTCCGGCTGTTCGCGCTCAATAAGGGAAAGGTCATGTCTGCGGGCAAGATGGGCAAGGGAAAGACCGTGTCCCAGATGGTCATTATCTTCGTCATACTCGGTTTTATCGTGTTCAAGGAAATGATGCTGGCGTATTTTACATGGAATCCGGCATGGGAAAGCATGTTCCATCAGGGCATTGACGCGTTCATGTGGGTGATCCTCGCTTTGACGATCTATTCAGGATGTTCCTACCTCTGGCAGAACCGCAAGATCATAACCAATATCTGATATGCGATCAGGAATGAGCGGGGCGCTGCGTTTGGGCGTGCGATGGGTGACGACGTTCTTCGGCGTCGGTTTCCTGCCTTTGGTCCCCGGGACATGGGGGAGCATCGCGGGCATTTTTGTCTTTGTGATCCTGCCCGGGGCCGGTTTCTGGAGGCCCGGGGTCTGTGCGGGGATAACGCTGATCGGCCTTATCCTGGCAGGAGGCGCGGAGGGCGTGTTCGGCAAGAAAGACCCTCAATACGTGGTGATCGACGAAGTGGCGGGCATGATGTTGAGCTTATTGTGGCTGCCCGTATATAATATGAAGGTATTGTTCCTGGCGTTCCTGCTGTTCAGGGCGCTCGATACCGTCAAGCCGTTTCCCTGCCGCTGGATCCAGGACCGCCACGGCGCCGCAGGCATCATGGGCGACGATATCGCCGCAGGGGTATATGCGAACCTGATCCTTCAAATTGTTTTAAGGTCTGTTTCCTGAAGTATTTCATACACGGGCCCCTGCGGGGTCAGCGTGCTTTTGAAAAAGGTCAACTTTCCCGCCTTGAACCCTCCTGCCTTGAATTCTCCTGATACCGTCAATGTTTTATCCAGCCCGGCTATACCGTCGATCAGCAGATCGATATTTTTTTTGCTTCTGACCCGGGCAATGGTTATATGCGAAGAGAACGGCCTGGCTTCTTTGGGTATTCCGATATCTTCCAGTCCGGTTTCGATCTGATCAACGATTGATCGCGCCTGGGCGTGGCCTTCTGCCAGGCCGATCCAGATTATTCGCGGGGATCTGATGCTCGGGAAAGCGCCGATCGAGCCGAGCCGGATGGTAAAATCGGATGAGTTTGCTGCGATCAGCCGGAGAGCCTCGGACACGGAGTTTTTCGTAATTTCGTCAATATCGCCGAGGAATTTCAAGGTAAGGTGGATGTTGGCAGGGGATACCCACTTGACGTCGGCGCCTGAGGTTTTGAGTTTGTTCTGCAGGCGGCCGACAGCATCTTTAACGTCCGGGGGAAGGGTGATCGCGATAAAGGTTCTCATCGGCAAACATGGGGACGGTTCTGGAAAACACGGGGACGGTTCTGGTTTTTGCCTTGTGAAATATCGGGATTAACCAGAACCGTCCCCAGGATTTTTAATGCGGCATAGGCAGCTTGTTTGCGGATACTTGTCCGGCTTCCGCGAAAACGGAACTTTCGGTATGATACTTTGCCGCCGGCATGCACGGCAATATATACGGTGCCGATCGGTTTTTTCAGGCTTCCGCCTCCGGGGCCCGCAATGCCGGTTATGCCCATGCCGATATCCGTTCTTGCCAGGAGGCGCACGCGGCGCGCCATGAGCATTGCGACCGGCCGCGATACTGCCCCGTATTGTTCGATCTTCGAGCGCGGGATACCTAATACGCGGCGCTTGGCCTCATTACTGTAAACGATCGCGCCCAGCACAAAGAATGCAGAGCTTCCGGGCCTGCTCGTTAACAGGCAAGAGAGAAGCCCTCCGGTGCACGACTCAGCCGCCGCTATTGTCATGCGCGTCCGCAGCAGGGATGTATGTATCTGTTGAACAATGTCTTGCATGGCATTATTATATATCTGTTTTTGCAGCTTGACAAGCGGCGTAATTTGTACTATACTCTACCAATCAATCTTCGGGGAAAGGTGAAATTCCTGACCGGCGGTAAAGCCCGCGACTGGTGTTTGTGTTCACGCACAAACGCCATTGATCTGGTTCATTCCAGAGCCGATGGTGCCGCAGAGGCGGCATACCCGCGCAATACCTTTTGAGCGCGGGGTATAGACCGCAGAGGCTAACACCCAATCCAAAAGGATGGATTGGTGTTACGCCTTCCGCGTACACCCAATCCAAAAGGATGGATTGGTGTTACGCCTTCTGCGTAAAGTCCAGATGAGAGAAGATTGTGCGCTTCTTTTTCTATCCCCGAAGGCATCTTTCGGGGATTTTTCATTATGGCGCTTTTTAACTCGATACAGGAAGCTGTGCAGGACCTTGCGAACGGCCGCATGATCGTTGTCGTGGATGACGAAGACCGCGAGAACGAAGGGGACCTTGTCATGGCTGCCGCCTGCGTCAGGCCTGAGCATATCAATTTCATGGCCATGCGCGGCCGGGGGCTTATCTGCGTGCCGATGGAGGAATCGCGCCTGCGCAGCCTTGATCTGCAGCCGATGCTGGCAGACCGGGCGCAGCCGGGCGCGGCAGACCGGTTCTCGACCGCATGGATGATCTCGGCCGATGCGGCGTCCGGGACCACGACCGGGATATCCGCGTTCGACCGCAGCCACACCATCGGGGTGTTGATCAATCCGCAGACCAAGCCCGAGGACCTTGTCAGGCCCGGACACATATTTCCGCTCCAGGCGCGCAACGGCGGGGTGCTTGTGCGCGCAGGCCATACCGAGGCATCGGTCGATCTGGTCAAGCTTGCCGGTTCGTATCCGGCTGCTGTCATCTGCGAGATCATGAACGACGACGGGTCCATGGCCCGCCTGCCGCAGCTTTTATCATTTGCCCGGAAGCACAATCTTAAAATATGTTCCATCGCGGACCTTATCGAATACCGGCGGCGCTCGGAGAAGCTCATCGAGCGCCTTTCAACCGCGAACCTGCCGACTGAGTTCGGCACGTATACGATCATCATGTACAAGGACCGCACGAACGGCCAGACGCATATTGCGCTGACCATGGGGGCGTGGCAGAACGAAGCGGTCCTGGTGCGCGTGCATTCCGAGTGCATGACCGGCGATGTTTTCGCATCCATGCGCTGCGACTGCGGCAGGCAGCTGCGGCGCGCCATGCAGATGATCGAAAAGGAACGCAAAGGCGTGATCCTGTACATGAGCCAGGAAGGAAGGGGTATCGGCCTCGAAGCGAAGATAAAAGCGTATCATCTTCAGGACAAGGGGCTCGATACGGTCGAGGCGAACGAGGTGCTCGGGTTCAAGCCTGACCTGCGGGATTACGGCATCGGCGCGCAGATACTGGCGGATCTGGGTATCAGGCAGATACGGCTTCTGACGAACAATCCGCGCAAGATCGTCGGGCTGGAAGGACACGGGTTGAAAGTGGTGGCGCGTGTCCCGCTTGAGATCGAGCCCAATCCGGCGAACATCGGGTATCTGAGGACGAAAAAAGAGAAAATGGGCCACCAGCTTGATTTGAGCGGTTCGTAATACACGCAAAAGGAGGACGGTATGGCAAAACTTATCGAAGGCAGTGCAGTCGTCAAGGGGAAGAAGTTCGGCATCATCGCATCGCGGTTCAATGATTTTATCACCAAACAGCTCGTCGCCGGATGTTCCGATACGTTGATCAGGCACGGCGCAAAGGACGACGATCTGACGATCGCCTGGGTGCCGGGCGCGTTCGAGATCCCTGCCGTTGCAGGGCGGATGGCAGGGTCGAAGAAATATGACGCGGTCATATGCCTGGGGACGATCATCAGGGGAGCCACTCCGCATTTCGATTTCGTCGCATCGGAAGCTGCCAAGGGCATTGCGCGGGCCGGACAGGATGCGGGCATCCCGGTCATCTTCGGAATTATCACCGCGGATACGATCGAGCAGGCGATTGAGCGGGCAGGGACCAAAGACGGCAACAAGGGCAGGGATGCGGCGGTCTCGGCCATCGAGATGGTCAACGTATTCGAACAGCTTAAATAGCAGAACGGGCATATATGAGAAAACGCAGCCTCGCGCGTGAGTACGCGTTACAGATCCTGTATGAGATCGATATCACCGGCGACCCGCATACCGCTATCCTGGCCACGTTCTGGCATCTGATAGAGGAAGACGCCAGCGACGAGGTCAAACAGTTCGCCGCGGAACTCGTCGAAACGGTCATGAAGCACCGCGATGATATCGACCGGAAGATATCCGAATATGCGACGAACTGGGAGCTTGACCGCATGGCGGTGGTCGACCGGAACGTCCTTCGCCTGGGCGGCTGCGAGCTCTTGTACCGGACCGATATCCCTCCGAAGGTGTCCATCAATGAAGCCGTGGAGCTGGCCAAGAAATTCTCCGGGATCCAGGCGGGTAAATTCGTCAACGGCATCCTCGATAAGATAAAATCGGAAAGGGCATGATGAAATCCGCGGACCTGCATCTTCATACCGCATTCTCCGACGGCACTGACGCGCCCGAAGAATTGATACAAAAAGCTGCTCATGCCGGTTTGAGCGCCGTTGCCGTCACGGACCACGATTCGGTCGAGGCGGTCCCGGCTGCGATCGACGCGGGCATCCTGCACGGGATCGAGGTCATCCCCGGTATCGAGCTCACCGCCGAATACGAGGGGCTCGAGATGCATATCCTCGGATATTTCCTCGATTACCGGAACAGCCGTCTGCATGAGAAACTGTCTTTGATCGAACAGGCCCGGATAGAACGCATCCACGCAATGGTGGCTAAATTGAACGGCCTGGGAGTGAAGATCGATGCGGACAAGATCTTTGCCTTGAGCGGCAAGGGCATTGTGAGCAGGTTGCATGTCGCCCGGGTCATGGTCAGCGAAGGTATTATCAGTTCGATCTGGGAGGCGTTTTCCAAGTATATCGGCAATAACGGCCCTGCGTATGTGCTCGGGTTCAAGCTTGCCCCGCAGGATGCGGTGAAACTCATCCGCGGCGCCGGAGGAATTCCCGTTCTCGCGCATCCGTACGCGCTCAGGCGCGATGATCTGATCCCGAAGTTCGTGCACTGCGGGATCAGAGGCCTTGAAGTGTATTATCCGGAACACACCAATACCATGAGGAACAAATATATCCGCATGTGCAGGGAACATAAGCTTTTGATGACCGGCGGCTCGGATTATCACGGCAGGGCAAAGCCCGAGATCACCCTGGGCGCATTCAAGGTCCCCTATGAGCTGGTCGAATCGCTGCGGGAGGAAAGAAACAGGTGCTGCCATGAAAAACGGCCATGAACATTATATGGAATACGCGCTCCGTCTTGCGCTCAAAGCGCACGGCAGGACATCGCCGAATCCGCTCGTCGGCGCGGTCGTGGTCAAGAACGGCCGCATCATCGGCCGCGGGTTTCACGAGCGGTGCGGAGCGGCACACGCCGAGGTCGTCGCGCTTGACGACGCCGGACGCCACGCCAAAGGCGCGACATTATACGTGACGCTTGAGCCGTGCGTTCATTTCGGCAGGACGCCGCCCTGCGTCGACCGTATCATCCAGAGCGGCGTGAAACGGGTCGTGATCGGCATGGTCGATCCGAACCCTCTGAACAACGGCAAGGGCATTCAGATCCTGCGGAATCATAAGATTTTTGTCGAGGCGGGCTTTTGCGAGGAGAAACTCAGGAAGGTCAACGCATCGTTCATCAAATTCGTCACGCAGCGTCTGCCGCTGGTGACGGTGAAGATCGCCGAATCGCTCGACGGCAGGATCGCGACGAGGACCGGCGATTCCCGCTGGATCACGTCCGACCGCTCGCGGACCTGGAGCCACCGGATGCGGGCTTCGTATGACGCGATCATGGTCGGAGTGAACACGGTCCTGCGGGACGATCCGAAGCTCGACGCCTGGTATTCGGACAGGCATCCGGTCAAGGTCGTCGTCGACAGCCAGCTTTCCACGCCGCAAAAGGCGAATATTTTCAGCGGCAAGGCGGGCGTCATCCTTGTGACACTGCCGGTAGGGCCCGGCCAGACAACGGAAAACCGCGCGGTGCTCGGCAAAAAGGCAAAGATCCTCGAGGCAAAGGGCAGGGAAGGCCAGATCAATTTGAAGGATATGCTTAAGAAGCTCGCGCGCCAGGGTATTGCCAATCTTCTCGTCGAGGGAGGAGGAACGCTTATCGGTTCTCTGTTCGACGAGGGACTGGTCGATCGCGTGATGTTTTTTATCAGCCCGAAGATAATCGGCGGCAAGGATGCGATCGGTTCCGTGATGGGGCACGGCGTTGCGCGGCTGGATTCAGCCGTCCGGATAGCCAATATGCACGTGCGCCGCTTCGGCGAGGACATCCTTGTCGAAGGGGATATCAAGAAATAGGATCGTTGCGTCGTGCTTCGCACTCTATAAGTCGAGGTCTCATTTAATGGTGTACTCACTGCGT
>ENA-UPTA01002002-UPTA01002002.1-activated-sludge-metagenome-genome-assembly--contig:-NODE-2002-length-21687-cov-5.184819_pt1 | contig 21687 bp, 19 predicted proteins | sample MGYA00238184_ERZ773361 | MGnify/ENA primary metagenome ERZ773361 (study PRJEB29100, sample SAMN05720205) | activated sludge metagenome | isolation source: anaerobic digester from wastewater... | reverse complement strand
CGGTCAAGGGAGGTTTTACGGGCGGCGGCTCCCCCTGCCCGGCGCAGTTGTGCGGTGCCTTTCCCGGTTCGGCAAACGTTTTTGAGTCCCAAACCCCGGCGCTGGTGATTGTACTTTATCCCCATTTTTCGGTACAATAAGCATGATGGAGACTCTGGCATGAGCACAAACTTTATTCTGGATGTTAACGAAGCTAACTTTGAATACGAAGTGATCAGCTTCTCCCAGAATACGCCCGTGGTGGCGGCGTTTTGGGCTGCCTGGCGTCAGCCTGCCCAGGAGCTTTCGGCGCTGCTCGAGCGCCTGGCGCGTGAGGCCCAGGGCGCCTTCCGGCTGGCGCGGGTGGATGCCGACCGCAACCCCAACCTGACGGTGCGCTACGGCGTCCGCAGCCTGCCTACCGTCAAAGCCTTCACCCAGGGGCAGGTGGTTGCCGAGTTTGTGGGCCTGCAGCCCGAAGGCCGAGTCCGCGACTTTTTGAGCAGCATCACGCCGCCCAGCCCCTTCAACCTGGCGCTGGAACGCGCCGATGGCTTCTATCACCTGCGCCAGTATGACCAGGCCGAGAAGGCTTACCGCCGCCTGCTGGAGCTGCAGCCCGGCACCCCCGCCGCCCTGTTGGGACTGGCGCGCACCCTGCTGCGCCGCGGCACCGCCCCCGAGGCGCTTACCATCCTGAAAGATTTTCCCGACAGCCGTCAACTGGTTCAGGCCGAACTGCTGCTGCCGTTGGCTGAACGGCTGATGGATTTACAGGCCGGGCGGCTGCCCGCCGAGGCCGACCTTGACGCGCTCTTCACCCGCGCCCTGCAGATGGCCCAGCGCGGCAATATCTACGCCGCTCTCGATGGATTGATTGAACTGCTGCGCCAGGACAAGCGCTATGGCAGCGGCTGCGCCCGACAGGCCGCTCTGGGGTTAATTGAACTGCTGGGCGATGACGACCCGGCCACCCGCAGCTATCGCAATGAACTGGCTACGGCGTTGTTCTAACACTATTTCGGAGGTATCCAAATGAAATTTTCTTTTACCCGCCTGCTCGGAGGTTTACTTGTGCTGGCTGCACTGCTGACCGCCTGCACCCCCGTGCCGGCAGCTATTTCTCCCGCGGTTGAAGAACCCGGTGAGATTCAACCCCCTGCCCCGGTTGAAGAACCCACGGCAGAATCAGAAGTTGTGGAGGAGGAAGCTGTGACCACCAAATTAGGCCCCGGAATTGTGCCCGAAGGCGCAGTTGTTGAAATCACTGCCTACGGCGCCCCGGCTGTCGGCGACAGCAACCAGCGGACGCCGATTGCCCAGGCCGTGTCCAGCTCGGTGGGTCTGACCGGCGAAGCCGACAACCTGCCCGAAGCCGCCCTCAAAGAACTGAATAACGCCCTGGCGGCAGAATCAGATGGCTTGTATGTGGTCATTTATGCGGGTGTGCAGGGCAGCGGCGGCTACGGCGTATCCATCGAATCCATGAAGCTGAATGGCGGTGTCCTGGAAATCACCTGGGTGCTCACGCCGCCCAAAGGCCCGGCCATCACCGTGCTGACGCACCCCTATCTGATTGCCCACATTACCGGCCTCAAAGTGACGCCGGATAACGTCGTTTTTGTGCAGAAGAAATAGCCCGGCGGCTGCCGGTTGATATCAAAGAGCCGCGCCCATACCGGCGCGGCTCTTTGATTATTTTTGCCTCAACTTCCGCATTAAGCAGCCGGTACGTACCCCAGCCCTGCGGGTGAAATATCATCCACTGGCAGAACATCCACCAGTTCATAGGTGCGGCTGCCCAGCCCCAGGGCCTCGCCATATTCCAGCACCTTGTAGGGATCTTTGTATGGCCCATGCAGCCAGGCGAAGGGATGCCCCTCGTGATGGGCCACTTCCATTGATGTCGGAATATTTTGCTCCAGCAGCGGGGTTTTGGCGGTCATATCCAGCACAGCCTGATCAATCGCCACAATATCATCCGAGCCGAAGATGCCCGCATCCGGCAGGATGGGCAGGCTGGTAAAGCCAAAGCAGTCACAGACGGGCGTCATATGCGTCGCCAGCGCCAGGTGCACCGCCTTGCCCGGTTCAAAGCTGTCCATCACAATCTTGGTGCTGATCGCCATGGCTTCCTGGAAGGCCCAGAAGTTCTCCGGGCGGATCACCAGACTGCCCGCCGGGGCCACCTTCAGGCAGCGCCCGCACTGATTGCACGGTTCAAAGTGCAGGTGCAGCTCGCCGGGCTGCTCCCGGTCTTCCACCAGCGCCTGGAAGGGGCAGGCCGCTATAATCTTCTTACGGGTTTCTTCGTCGGGACAGTTTTCGCTGAACCAGTAGCGGTCAAAGTGATGCACATCGTGCATCTGGCTGCGCGTCTTGCTGGCCATGCTGCCCAGCGCCAGGTTCTTGAAGGCCGCCCCAAAGCTGCAGCTCGGGTGCCCCTTGACGTGAGCAAAGTTGACGATGAATGTAGCGTCATGAATCATGCCGCCCAGCTTCCACTCGGTGATGTTCTTGTAAGCCCACTGCCGGGTATAGACGTACTGATCGCGCAGCCCGTTGGTGGGGTACACCGGGCAGCCCAGAGTTTCGTGGCTGTAGCCGCGCTGCTCATGCCCGGCCACATCCCAATCCAGGTCCACCACAAAGGGCCGCCCGCCGCCGTCTTTAACGGCCTGAATTACTTTGCGGACAAACACCGGGTGGATGGTGGAATAAGACAGATTGTTGCCCAGGTGCAGTTTGATGGCAACATATTCATCTTTGACCCGCTCTCGCAGGTTCAGCCGTTCCAAAATCAAATCGAGCTTGGCGGGCAGGGTTTCTTTGCCTTCCAGCCGGGCCTGACGGGGCGAGCCCCAGTAAACAGTGCTGGTCATGGTCAATCTCCTTTACGGGTAAATTAGAGCAAATCGTTTTGGAACATTTCTTCCAGAAACGGGTCTATTCAAGCGCCTCGGCGCCCCAGGCTTGCACCAGGTGCCCGTAGAACTGCACCATGGGCGCCAGGGCATCCAGCGCAATGCGCTCGTTCACGCCATGCACGCGACCCAGCTCTTCCTTATTCATGATGTAAGGGGTAAAGCGGTACACCTGCGTGCAGATGCCGGAATAGTGCCGGGCATCGGTCGCGCCCAGTACAAGGTACGGCGCCACCAGCGATCCGGGGAAAGTCTGCCGGATGGCTGTCGAAAGGCTGCGATAGATGGCTGTATCCACATCGGATGTCGGCGTGGGGTCCCAACTCGCCTCGGTGGCTTCCACCGACACCCGCTCATCAGCAATGATGCGGCGCAGCCGCGCCAGGGCGCTTTCCACAGTCTCGCCGGGCAGCAGCCGCAGGTTGATCACGGCTTCAGCCTGCGCCGGCAGGATATTGTCTTTGATGCCGCCCTTTACGATGGTGGGTGCAATGGTGGTGCGGATGATGGCGTTGAGGTTGGGCGCATCGGCAGTCATGCGCTGCACCAGTCCGCCCAGCAGCCACAGGTTGGCCATCACAAACTGGATGCCAAAGCTGGCGCCCGAGCCCAGCTCGCGGTAGAGCGTCTCAATGGCTTTGAAGCGTGCCGGGAACTGCGCCGCGTCTAAGCGGGCCAGCGCCCGCCCCAGCGCGCCAATCGCCGTCTGCCGTGCCGGCGTCGCCGAATGTCCTGCAATGCCGGTTGCCGTCAGGTGTACGCTCAGGTAGCCCTTTTCGGCTACCCCCACGGTTGCTACGGGCGCTTTCACACCCGGCGTCAGGCCTTCCACCAGACCGCCGCCTTCGTCCAGCACTGCAGCCAGTTGAATGCCTTCAGCTTCCAGCGCCGCGGCAATTGCGCCTGCGCCAATTTCCCCGCCAATTTCTTCATCAATGCCAAAGGCCAGGTAAATGGTCCGTTCAGGTTGATAGCCGGTCTTGATCAGGTTTTCAACCGCTTCCAGAATAGCCACCACCTGTCCCTTGTCATCCAGGGTGCCGCGGCCCCACAGGTAGCCCTCGGCAATCTCACCAGAGAAGGGCGGGTACTGCCACTGGTCGCGGGTTGTCGGGTCAATTGGCACCACATCCATATGCGCTGCCAGCAGCACCGGCAGCAGGTCGTGGCGGCTGCCCGTCCAGACGAAGACCAGCGCACCGCTGTCCATCACACGGCGCTGCAAATGACCATGCACGCCCGGGTACAACCGTGAAAGCAGGGCGCGCAGCTCGGTCAACGCCACCGGGGCGGGCGGCTCGCCAGGCCCGCGGTCTTCAGTCTCCACGCGGATGACCTCGGAGAGATGTTCAGCCACCGGGCGCACCTCCACCGCCAGGCTGGCGGCAGGTTCGGGCGGCGGCGGGGTTTCCATGAATGTGGCTGTTCGAACGAGCATGAACGCCAGCAGGAAGAGCAGCAGTACAGCCAGGGGAACAATTATGTAGAGGATCATGGTTTTCTCAATTGTGAACTGCAAACAGGGGAAAGAAAAAGGTCGGATTTCAAGCCGCTATGCGGGCAGAATTCACAGTTCGGGCGATTCCAGGTCCAGCCCAAATTCCACCGACATCAGCTTGTCTTTGCGGGCGGCTTCCAGCCCCAGCACAATAAACTCAGCCAGCGGGCGCATGTCTTCAGGTCGCACGGTGACGGGTTCAAACGCTGCCGGGCTGCCCGGGTTGAGCGCCGGGGGCTGCAGCAGCAGGCGGGTGCCCAGTTCCAGTGCTTGCTCCAAAGGCAGCGTAAAAGCCGGGATGAAAAACCGCCGCGGCGCGGCCCACATTGCCGCCGCCTCGCGCACCGCGTCGGTGTTGGCATAGTAGGTCTTGCGCTCGCCCAGCCGCACCGTCGCATTGGCAATCCAAAAAGGTCGCCCCGCCTGGTTGGCCGGGATGCCAGCCGCATAGTGAAATTCCAGCGGCTTCAATCCGGTTGTATCGTCCAACCTCAGTCCCTGCCCACAGGTGGCGCAGACCCAGGCGGTTTCTTCCGGGCGGGCCGGCACCGGCGTCTGACATTGTGGGCACAACATGGGCAGTAATCGAACCGGCACAGTGCTCATGGTTAACGCTCCAACAGCCGGATGACATCATTGATATTGACGCCATCCAAATTTTTGACGGCTGCCGAAACAATCGCCGGGGCGCCGCCGCCGGCCTTATAGCGCCGGTATTCATAGTGTTCGCCGTGCCGGAAGGTGCGCCAGGCGGCATACATCAATGCAATGCCGATGCCTGCTGAAATCACAATGCCCATTCCAGCGTCCTCGCTGCTGTTAATAATGAAAGCTGGCACATCCACAACCAGAACTGAGCCCAGCGCCATGCCCCCCACCAGCACCGCCGCTCGATACCAGGAATTGCCGGGCGCCTTGCCATACAGCGCCTCGCCAGAATAGCCATCCACCACCACCTGGAATGAGCGCCCGCGGTACAGATAGCGCACCACCCACAGCGGATAGTAAACCAACCCCAGCCGCGGGCGGGTGACCCGCATAAACGCCTGTGAAATGTGAGACAGATTCACCTTGCCCCGGGCGCGCTGCTCAAAATCGGCCCAGGCAGCCTTGCGCATTTCTTCGGCTGAACCCAGCGGCTCAAACACCAGCCCGGTGCGGTGCAGATTTTCGGCATTGAAGGCTTCCAGCGGGCGGCCTTCCAGGCTGATCTGTGTGACGCCAAATTCACCCACATCACAGGCGGCGGCGTTCCAGGCCATGCTTTCAGCCACGCGCTCCTCTTTGGGAACATTCGTATAGCTGTCGCCGCTCTTGACGCGCCGGTAACCAAACAGCCACGCGGCCACCTGCCCCCACACCGCCCAGAACGGCAGATGCACCAGCAGCACTTCGCTGATCTGCGCCTGGCTGGCAGCGCTGCGGGCAATCGCCAGATTGCTGCTTGAAAAGCGCTTGTAAGCGGCCTCAGCCTGTTCCCGCGTGACGCGCGTGGGCACCTGGTAGCGCCGTACCCCGCGCTCGCCGCTCACCACCGAGCGCAGCTCGCAGAACGGGCAGGTCACAATCGCCTCACCCTCGGGGATGGGCACCATGCCGCCGCAGCGCGGGCAGCTTAAACCTTGCAGGGCATCAGTCTCGCTCATACTTTATTCGCCACCCAGACCGCAAACGCAAAGAGAATTGGCGCCGCAATCAAGCCAACGATAAACGCCAGCCCGGTCATGCTGCTGTCGGTCAGCGCCAGCGCCGCCAGGCACAGGTACACCCCGGCGGTCAGACCCGCCGCCAGCAGATAAGGTGCCTCAGGCTTGGATGGAAAGAGGTTCGCCAGCACTCGCCCGGTGGCAGCTTCAACCACGGCGGTGTAGGTCTGATTTTGAAAAACATACTTGAAGATATAAATTGGCACATGCACCAGTGCCGCGGTTTGAATAGCCGTATCGGCGCGATTTTGCAGTGCCCAGTCTCGCGCCGCGGGCAGCGGCACGGTGGGTTCGCTGGACTGCGCCTCCAGCGCCGGGTTGTAGGGCTGCAGGTCGCCAGCCGGGAGCTGCAGATTTTTCAATTCGGTCACCGAGGTAGCCGCGCCGGGTTGTAGCAGCACCACTTCCTGCCCGCTGGCCTGCCGGACCTGAAAATACCACAGCGGGAAATAAGTAAAGCTCTGCCCCGTCACGCGGGATTTTTGGTCCAGATCTTTCACCGTCTGGCTGCCGCTCATCCAGCGCGCCAGCGCCGCCGCCGCCTGCTCAGCAGACAGGGTGGGCGCCACCGACCAGTGAAAAACCACCTGGGTCTTATCCAGGTAAACCGTAGCGCTGCAGTACGGGCAGGTGACAAAGATCTGCCCCTCGTCCGGGTGCAGCTCGCCGCCGCACTGCGTACAATTCAGTTTGCTGGCTGGAGAGGGTGTGGCCATAAAAAGATTATATCATGCTGTGGTTCACTTGCCGCGCCCGGGCTGCTTCCTGCGGGACGGGCTTAGAGAATCCAGAGTTCAGGCTCGGTCAATTGTAAATTAAATAAAATTGACGATAGCTTGTCTGCGCGAGCGGTTTCGATTCGCATAATCACAATTTCGAGCAGTGGACGCATTTGATCGGGACGCACCGTTACCGGCCTAAAATCAACCGGGTCGCCCGCCTCCAGATCCTGATGTTTCAACAGTAGATCAATACTGACATCAATCTGTTCGCTTGGGGGTAGTGTAAATGCCGGCACAAATAACCGCCGCGGTTTCCTCCACATGATATTTGATTGATACTCGGCTTCGCTGTTTGCAATTAAGGCCTTGCGTTCTGTAATTGCCACGGTGCCATAGGCGCTCCAGTAAGGCTGTCCGGGTTTACCTGCCGTGAGCGCCGCGGAATAATGAAATTCTAGCGGCCTCAATCCAGCCTCGTCATCCAGAATCATGCCCTGCCCGCAGGCAGCGCAGACCCAGGCAATTTCACCTGGCTCTGCTGGCACAGGCGCCTGGCATTTGGGGCACAGCATGGGAATTAAGCGAACTGCCGGCGTCCTCATATCAGGCCTTCCAGGTTTTCAATGAGATCATCCGTATCGTTTTGCCCTTGAGAAGCTTTTGATAATACCCTTGGGGTTCCGGTGCCGGATTTTAATCGCACGAATTTATAGTGTCCCCTGTATTTGTATTTATCCCAGGCGTGATACATAAATGCTGCTCCGTAAACCAGTAAGACCAACCAGGGTAAAGCTACTGCGATACAGAACAGACTGATCTGAATGTTTTTGATGAATATGTTAGCAAGGCCTGCAGCCGCAGCCACCATTATGGAACCTAAAGCCATTTTGAATACCATGACAGTGGCTCGATGCAATGTGTTTGCCGGAGCCTGTCCATATAAAACCTCACCGGAATACCCATCTACCACCACCTGGAAAACGCGCCCATTGTACAGGTAACGCACCACCCACAGCGGGTAATAGACCAAACCCATGCAGGATTCGATGATCCGCGCAAATTCTTGCGAAGCGTTGGGTTGTTTATGGCTTGTTATTAGCTGATCAATCAGTTTGTCCTGGGCGGCCTCGCTTATCTCTTTGGCAGAGCCCAGCGGCTCAAAAACCATTCCGGCGCGATGCAGGGCTTCAGAGTCAAATGGTTCCAGCAGACAGCCCTCCAGGTTGATGTGAGAGACGCCAAACTCACCCACATCGCAGGCCGCCACATTCCAGGCCAGGTTTTCTACGGTATGCTTCTCCAGGGGACGAATCTCTTTATCTTTGTCTGTGTAACCCAGGAAATGCCCGGCAACACCTCCCCAGACAGCCCAGAATGGCAAATGGATCAGGATCACTTCATTTGACCTTGCTTTACGTGCTGCATCGGCGGCAATGTCTTTAGTACTGTCCAGAAATTCTTTAAAAGCTGTTTCGGCCTGCTCGCGGTCCACCCGCACAGGCGCCTGGTACCACCGGAGGCCGTGCTCACCGCTGACGACTGAGCGCAGATTGCAGAATGGGCAGATGACAATCGTTTGCCCATCAGGAATGGGTACCATGCCACCGCAGCGCGGGCAGTTGAGTGCCTGTAAGGCATCGGTAGCGCTCATACTTTGCTTGCCACCCAGGTTGCCAGTGCAATCAATATGGGAATCATCACCATTCCAATCACCAGAGATACCCCAATCATTCTTGGGTTGTGAAACGCCAGCAAGGTAATCAGTATATACACCCCGGCTGTCAGGCCTGCCATTAGCCTATAGGGTCTTTCGGATATGAAAGGGTAATTATTGGTGATAACCTGCCCGGTTGCGGCTTCTACCACAGCCGTATAGGAGTCATTCTGGTACTCGTACTTAAAAATGAAAATTGGCACATGTACCAGCGCCGCAGAGACAATCCTGGAGGCAGGTTGATTCAGCATAACCCAATCACGCGCTGAAGATAGCGGCACTGTGGGGCTGCTGCATTGCATCTCAATGGCCGGATCATAAGGCCTCAGGTCTCCAGCGGGAAGCTGCAGGTTCTTCAATTCAGTTATTGCAGTTGCGGCTGCAGGTTGAAGCCAGATTGTCTCATTACCATCCGATTGTTTTACCTGAAAATACCACAATGGAAAGTAGGTGATAGTCAGTTCGGTTATCCGGGCCTTCTTATCCAGATCTTTCACCGTCTGGCTGCCGCTCATCCAGCGTGCCAGCGCCGCCGCGGCCTGTTTTCTGGACAGGGTTGGTGCCAATGACCAGTGGAAGACGGCCTGAGTCTTATCCAGATACACGGTTGAGCTGCAATGTGGGCAGGTGAGGAAGATTTGCCCCTCTTCTGGCTGCAGCTCCCCACCGCATTGTGTACAGTTGAGTGGACTGGCTGGGGAGGATAGGGCCATAAAAAGATTATATCATGCTGTGGTATACTTGCCGCGATGAAGCTGATCATCCAGATCCCCTGCTATAACGAAGCCGAATCGCTGCCGCACACCCTCAGCCTTTTGCCGCGCCAGCTTGAGGGGATAGACGCAATCGAAATTCTGATTATTGATGATGGCTCCACCGATGGCACAGCCGATGTCGCCCGCGCGGCGGGGGTCAATCACATTGTACGCATCAATCATGCGGGGTTGGCGCGGGCTTTCAGCGCCGGGTTGGATGCCAGCCTGCGCCTGGGCGCCGATATCATCATCAACACCGATGCCGATAATCAATATGACGCCGAAGACATCCCCCGCCTGCTCGAGCCCATTCTGGCCGGCCGGGCGCAGATTGTGATTGGTGACCGGGGGGTAGCCACCTTCCCGGCTTTTTCGCCGCTCAAGCGCCGCCTGCAAACCTGGGGCAGTGCGGTGGTCTCCAGCGCTGCCGGGTTGACCGTGCCCGATGCCACCAGCGGCTTCCGGGCGCTCACGCGCCTGGCAGCCCAGCGCACCTTCATCGCCGGAGAATACTCCTACACCCTCGAAACGATCATCCAGGCGGGCAATCACCACCTGCTGGTCGAATCGGTGCCGGTGCGCGCCAACCGTACCGAGCGGCCCTCCCGCCTGATGCGCAGCATTGGCGAATACCTGGTCAATTCCACCGTGACCATTGTGCGCTCCTATACCATGTACCGCCCGCTGCGGGTCTTTGCCACCATCGGCGGCTGGCTGATTATCCTGGGCCTCATCCCGATCATTCGCTTCTTGTTCTTCTTCTTCCAGGATGGCGGTGCCGGGCATTTGCAGAGCCTGCTGCTGGGCGCAGTGATGCTGATTGTGGGGTTTCAAACCGTGCTCATTGGCCTGCTGGCTGACCTGATCCGCTTCAACCGTAAAATGCTCGAAGAAATTCTGCTCCGCTCCCGCCAGCAGGACCAGGATCGATAATCACAAGTTTTGTCATCAGTTGCTGACAGTATTTGCTGCTGAGTTATATTGGGTATCAGTATTTTGGGATTGTGATGCAGTTGGTGGCAAGCGGCCCTATTTCATGACCCAAACAACAATCCATTTGTCTTCAAAAACTGGGTCGCCCAGAATTATGTTTAATGCATCACGCGTGTTGGACAAATCTTCTTCGCGAATTTTCTGATTGTGCAAGACAATATAAGTTGCTTGCAGCATTTCTAATTCGGAGCGTGCACTAATGAGTAGATCGTTTGGAAAGTATGCGGTATCTTGATCGCTATAAATGCGCGCCCGGAGTTCATTAAGAAATGGATACTCAAATACCCAGATTGCGCTTGTCGGTGTTCTGGAGATATAACCGCTGATAATTGGGTGTTTATGTACTGTTTGATACAACATGTAGGTGCCTCCTGGACCTTGTGCACCATAAAGGTCAATGGGCACATCCAGAATGGCACCATCATATTTCCATAAATCAGCGGCATAATACGAATCTGGAATAACACCAATCAGTTTATACTGCACCATTGGAAGGGATAAAAATTCAATAAAAACCAATGCCGAGAAGAATAAGCCTGGGAATTTTGAAATACTTCTAAAGCGGGCATGTAACGCTTGAATGGCATATGCGCAGGTTAGAGATAAAGGCATCATCAATATAATCCCCAGGCGGCTGGGAACTCTTCCAAAACCGATTAAAGGAATTTGGCCAATCCATTCATAAGGCAAGTGAGGTAAAACTTCTTTGCCTCCAATGTGCAGAGTGGGGCCTAAACATAAAACAATGAATATACTTGAAGTTATGATCCATACCCAAATATGTTTTTCGCGCCGCGTAACCCAGATAAGTGATGATAGAGTAAGCGCAATAACGCTGTATCCTAAAAAGACTGTTTTTTCATAGGGATTTCCATAAAAACTTGAATATATTTGGGTTACTTGTTCGTTGATGCCGGGTATTCTTTTGACAAGCAATGAGAGTGAGCGGTCAGGAATGATGAATCCCAAGAGGTCTGCACTGTTTGATGCGGCAGTAGATATCTGGTTAGCTTGGTCTTTGAATAATGGGTAGTCTCGAACCATGGGCAAAATGACTGGCATCGATAGCAGTAAAGTTACCAGACCGCATAACCCGAACAAGAATAATTTCTGTCCAAAAGACTTCTTGTCGCTGAAGATATCGATAACAAAATAGAGGCTAAAAAACAATAAGAGCCCAACAGCCAAATAGAGGCTCATCCAGACGGTGGCAGCAAATGCCAGGCCAGATAAGATTGCATAGTAGTACTTACCCTCTTTCAAGGTTTTAACCAGAAAGAGCACCGCCAGCGGGATGAACTCTGTGCTGTACATTTCCAGATTGCCGTACAGCACTCTGCTGACCCGGATAGGTGCAAAGGTGAAAATAATGCTTGCCACAAATGCAGCCATGTCATCTTTGACAAGATATTTTGCCAGATAATATGTGAACAACCCGGTTAATGCAAAAGACAAGATGGTGATCGTGTTATAAGTCAGCGCCAAATTCAACCCCAACCCACTTTGGAGCAGATATCCAATCCAACCATTCAGCAAACCCAAAGGATGATAAGCCAGGCTGACGCCTGTTGGCCAGTAAATCTGGTCGGTGTAAAAAGGAAAATAATTGCCTTGTCCGCAGGCCGTATTTACCCACCACAAATTCCATGCGTTTTGTGCTGCATCAGATCCCCCAATGAGTGATTCCCCGGCGCTTTCTATGCCCGGATAGGTGGCAATAAGCCCTAAACCTAAGTGGACCAGGAATATCAGAGCTGGTATCCAGATTTTTTGTTTCATGGAAGATACAGTGAATTTTAGATTCAATAAACGAATCGCTGAGTTTACAGGTAAATTTTACCTGTGTCTTGTGAATTGTATCATTGGAAGCCATGGATTTGAAACAAATTTTTAATCTTATCACCCAAACCCCAGGCCCTTTTTCTTCCTTAATGGTAAAATTGATTAATTAAGCACTAAAAATTTCCCAAGGAGCAGCTATGCCTCCAATCCTCGAATTGAAAAATATTACCAAGCGTTTTCCCGGCGTACTGGCTAACGACCATATCAACCTGGAACTCAACTCGGGCGAAATTCTGGCCCTGCTGGGTGAAAACGGCGCTGGCAAAAGCACCCTGATGAACATCCTCTACGGCCTCTATCAGCCGGATGAGGGCGAAATCTGGGTTCACGGCGAAAAAATAACCGTCCACTCGCCCACCGATGCCATCCATGCTGGGATCGGCATGGTGCATCAGCACTTCATGCTCATCCCGGTCTTCACCGTCACCGAAAACGTGATGCTCGGCGCTGAAGCGGCGAACTCCCTCGGCTTTTTGAACCGCGCCAAGGCTGCGGCCCGGATTCGCGAAATTTCTGAAAAATACAACCTGGCTGTTGACCCCGACGCCCTGGTGGCAGACCTGCCCGTGGGCGTGCAGCAGCGCGTTGAGATCATCAAACTGCTTTACCGCGAGGCCGAAATCCTCGTCTTTGATGAGCCCACCGCCGTGCTCACCCCTCAGGAAGCCGACGAACTCTTCAAGATCATGCGCGCCCTGGTCGAACAGGGCAAGTCCATCATCTTCATCACACATAAACTGCGTGAAGTGCTGGAGTTCTCTGACCGCATCATGGTCATCCGGCGCGGCGCAGTGGTGGGGCATGCCCTGCCGCAAGAGGCCGATAAGAACTCGCTGGCCGCAATGATGGTGGGCCGCTCGGTGCAGTTGGAGGTTGAAAAGGCTGAGGCCAAACCCGGCGATGTGGTTCTGGAAATCAAAGACCTGGTGATGACCGACGACCACCATCAGGTGATGGTGGATCAAATTTCACTGGACGTGCGCGCCGGCGAAGTGCTGGGCATTGCCGGGGTGCAGGGCAATGGTCAAACCGAGCTGGTTCAGGCGGTGACCGGCCTGCGCAAACCCGTCAGTGGGCAGGTGCACCTGCTGGGCAAAGATATTACCCATGCCACCCCCCGCCGCATCACCGAGCTGGGCGCGGCGCACGTTCCCGAAGACCGCCAGAAAGACGGCCTGGTGCTCAGCTTCCCCGTGCGTGATAATCTGGTACTGTGCACCTATTACAAACCGCCTTTTGCCCGCGGTGTCAACATGCAGGCTGAAGCCGTTCAGAAAAACGCCGAAACCCTGATCGAGCAGTTCGACATCCGCACCCCCGATGCCGTGACCAACGTGGGGGCGCTTTCGGGCGGCAACCAGCAAAAAGTGATCATTGCCCGCGAGTTCTCCCGCCCCATTCAGTTCCTGGTGGCCTCGCAGCCAACCCGCGGCCTGGATGTGGGCTCAATCGAGTACATCCATGGGCGCATCATCCAGAAGCGTGATGAAGGCTGTGCTGTCCTGCTGGTCTCTCCTGAGTTGGACGAAGTGATGGAGCTTTCCGACCGCATCGCCGTCATGTTCCGCGGCAAGATCATTGCTGTGGTCGCGGCCGATCAGGTGACCAAAGAAGAAGTCGGCCTGCTGATGGCCGGCATTATGCCCGAAAATCTGGGCCAACGGACTGGCCCGCGCCAGGTGGAAACCACCCTGTAGAAGTGGAAGGATATCACCGTGCCTGAACAAAAACCTCAACCCAAACCCGATGTTGGTAAGGAATTGCTGAAGGAAGTCACGCGCCCGCCCAAGGGCCGCACCTTCTGGGCGCGTGCGGGCAATGCGCTGCTCATCCCGGCGCTGGCAGTATTAACTGGCCTGCTGCTTGGTGCCGTCATCATCATCTTGACCAGTGAAGCCGTGTACCAGGGCTTCCAGCAGTCATTCGGCGCTGGCATGTTGGCTGTCTGGAAATCCATTGCCGATGCCTACGGTGCCATGTTCACCGGGGCCTTTGGTAACCCGGTCAAGTTCTTCACGGCCCTGGGCAGCGGCGAGGCGATCCAGATTCGCCGGGCCATCAACCCGCCGCTGGAGAGCCTGGTGGTCAGCACGCCCTACATCTTCGCCGGGTTGGCTGTGGCGTTGGGCTTCCGGGCTGGCGTCTTCAACATCGGTGTGGAAGGCCAGCTCTTCATGGGCGCTGTGGCAGCCACCTATGTGGGCTATGCCGTCAAGGGCCTGCCGCCCTATATCCACATGCCGTTGGCTTTCCTGGCTGGCGCAGCGGGTGGGGCAATCTGGGGCTTCATCCCCGGCTGGCTCAAGGCTAAAACCGGTGGACATGAGGTGATCAACACCATCATGCTCAACTGGATTGCCTTCCGATTGACCGACTGGCTGCTTGCCGGTCCCATGCAGCGCCCCGATTCGGGCGGCATGCCCATCAGCCCGGTCATCGAAACCAGCGCCCAAATCCCGCAGTTTTTTGGCACCCCCATCCGCTTCCATCTGGGCTTTTTCATTGCCCTGGCGGTGGCCTTTGGGGTGTACTGGCTGCTCTTCAAAACCACCTGGGGCTTTGAACTGCGCAGCGTGGGTGCCAACCCCTCGGGCGGCCGCTATGCGGGTATGAATATCGCCCGCAATACCATTCTTGCCATGGCGCTCTCGGGTGCTCTGGCGGGCATGGCAGGTGCCAACCAGGTGCTGGCAGTCACTCGCAGCATGGCCATGGGCCTGTCCTCCGGCTATGGCTATGACAGCATTGCCCTGGCGCTGCTGGGCAACAGCTCGCCGCTGGGCGTGGTGCTGGCTTCCCTGCTATTTGGCTTCCTGCGCAACGGCGCCTCGCAGATGATGGTTGTCTCGCGCATCCCGATTGATATTATCTCCATCATCCAGGCCTTCATTCTGATCTTTATCGCTGCCCCGGCGATCATCCGCTCGCTCTATCGTATGAAGCAGGCCAAAGACGCCGATACGGGTGTTGTTTTGAGCAGTTGGGGAGGAGGTAAATAATGACCGCCACCGTTCTACGCCGCCGTCGCCTGGGCGAAACCTCGCCAGTTCGCCAACGCGTGATGGGCATCGTATTCCTCGTCCTGGCCGTGCTGATCTATTTACTGTTCATCCGCACCACAACTGGCGATCTTCTGACTACCTTTGTGATGACCCCTGGTGGTATCACCCAGGGTGTGGCCCCCGACTGGATTTTGCCAGCCCAGACAACGCTTTATATCCTGGCGGTGGTTTGCGCCGTCCTTGGCGGCGTTCAGCTCGCCCGCGGCTTTGGCCGCTACACCAACTGGATTTTGGGGATCGTTGCGCTGTTTTTTGTATTCGGCTTCATCGTCTGGGCCGCAGCGGGTCAATCTTTGAATCTGGGCGGCATGTTGAGCAACGCTGTGCTGCGCGCCGTGCCCATTACCTTGGGGGCGCTGTCTGGCCTGTTGTGCGAGCGCTCGGGCATCATCAATATTGCCATTGAAGGCATGATGTTGATGGGCGCCATGCTGGGTGCCCTGGTGGGCAGTGTGACCGGCAGCATGTGGATTGGCCTGCTGGCAGCCATTGCCGGCGGCGTTTTGATGGCCTGGGTACTGGCTGTTCTCTCCATTAAGTATAAGATCAACCAGATTATTTCTGGCACGGTCATCAACATCTTCGCCACCGGTTTCACCTCATACATTTCGGCCAAATTCCTGCAAACCTACCAGCACCTCAACAACGGCCCCATTTTCCCGCGCTGGCCCATCCCCCTGCTGGCAGATATCCCCGTGATTGGGCCAATTTTCTTCAACACCAACTTCTTCGTCTATGCCATGTTCATCCTGCTGATTGTGCTGCAGATTGCGCTGTTCTCCACCCGCTGGGGTCTGCGCCTGCGCTCGGTGGGTGAACACCCCAAGGCTGCCGACACGCTGGGCATCAACGTCTTCAAAACCCGCTACATGGCCACCCTGCTGGGCGGTGCGGTGGCGGGCCTGGCGGGCGCCTACTTCACCCTCGGCTCGGTGGGCCGTTTTGATGAAATGATGTCTGCCGGGCGCGGCTTTATTGGCCTGGCAGCGATGATCTTTGGCAACTGGATGCCCTTTGGCTCGTTTGGCGCCGGCATGCTCTTCGGCTTTGCCGATACGCTGGGCTCCAAGCTGACCATCCTTGGCAGCACCATCCCACCAGAGTTTATGGCGATGCTGCCTTACATCACCACCATGGTTGTGCTGGCGGGTGTGGTTGGGCGCGGACATGCCCCCGCCGCCGAAGGCACACCGTACGAAAAGGAGTAGATCATGGCGAGTGCAACCGTTCGCTGGATTGGCGGCAAGCAGTTTGTCGGCACCGATTCAACGCAGCATTCGGTGGTCATCTCCACACCTGATGAGGGCATCGGCATGAAGCCCTCAGAACTGCTGCTGGTGGCATTGGCCTCCTGCACTGCCGTAGACGTGGTTGAGATCCTGCACAAAAAACGCCTGACGCTCGAAAGCCTGGAGATCCAGGCCAGCGCCGAGCAGGATTCCGAGCCGCCGTGGGCATTTCGCAAAATCCAGGTGCACTATGTGCTGCATGGTTCTGGTCTGACCGATACCGCAGTCAGTCAGGCCATTCAGCTTTCCGAAGAAAAATACTGCTCGGTCGCTGCTACCGTGCGCGGAGTAGCCGAAGTGCACACCTCGTTTGAAATCGTCTAATTTCCCCGTCACCCGTCCAATGACCTGCAAGCCAGAGCTTGCAGGTCTCCATATCTTCAGGGAGAGATCAAATGGCTAAACCAGCATCCAATGCCCCCAAATTCATGAGCCTGCGGCTCAAGCTGCTGCTGCCCATCCTGGCGCTGCTCACCGTGATTTTCATTGTGGCCTACGTCGGTTTGAGTGCCTTCCTTAACAACACTGTGTTTGGCATTCTGGACGAAGAATCCAAGACCATCATCGATTCGGTGACCGCCTGCCTGGATGGCGACATGATGGCCGAAATGAACGCCGATTACGGCCCCGGGGTGGAGTCCATTGCTCCCGGTGATGTAACCGATGAACGCTACTTCACCATCATGGACTGCCTGGATGATGCCCATCAATACAACCCGCGCGCCGAGCTGTTCACCTATCAGCAAAACGCCAACGGCGAGCTGATGGTCATGGTGGATGCAGTGGCCACCTGGGACGACAACGAATCTTACTGGCTCAATGACCCCTACTGGATTGAAGATGATATTGAGCAGGAATTCATGGAAAACGGTCTGGTCGAATCTGACCTGGGTGGTATGTTGTTTGAAGAAGAAGATGGCAACTGGTATGAGACCTTCGCCCCCGTCAAGACCTCCAGCGGCGCCCCTGCGGGCGGTATTGGTCTCTACATGAAGGCCAACGACCTGGTGGAACGCCTGGAGGCCTTAAATACCTGGATGATCCTGGCGTTTATCATCATCTATGCCCTGGTTGTGGCGCTGGTTTTCTACATCACCGGGCGCGTCACCCGGCGGTTGATCACCCTCAGCGTGGCCTCAGACCGTGTGGCTGCTGGCGATTACACCCCCCTGAACCTGCCCGACCTCAAGCTGGATGACGAGGCTGACCGCCTGGCGGTGGCCTTCAACGCGATGATGGATAAAGTCCGTGTGCGTGAAGAAACCCTGCAAGCGCGTGTTACCCAGTTGGAAATCCAGATTGATGAGTCCCGCAAAGCTCAGCAGGTTTCTGAAATTGTGGATACCGAATTCTTCCAGGATCTGGCTGGCCGCGCGGCTGCCATGCGTCAGCGCCGTCAGAAACCCCAGGACGAAAGCGGCCCCACCGAGCCCAAAGCTTAAGCGGCCTGATCGCCCATCTGCGGCTTGCCCAGCGCCTGGTCCAGGCGGCTGCGGGTTTGCGCATACTGCATAATGATCTCTTGATAGGGGTTGAGCCCTGCCGCTCCGCTCTCTTGCTGCATTTCCTCCTGCAAAAAGCGCAGCTGCTGCAGCCCTTCGCTGATGCGCACCAGCCGCAGCTTCAACAGACTGCGGGTCAGGTCTTCCATCATGCGGTCATCGGCAGGCTCGTTTGGCGTAATCGGCGCCGCCAGCGCGGCGGCGGTTTCTTCCAGGTCTTCGGGCAGGTGCGTTTGCAGATAAGTCTGGGGTTCTTCACCGTCTTGTCCCAGCGCTTCTTGCAGCAGCCGGGCCAGGGTTTGAAAATCGGCCTGTTCAAAGTCCTCGGGTGAGAAGCGTCGTAACTGCCCCTGTTGCAGCATCCGATCCAGCTTATACACCAGCTCTGGGCGGCGCATCAGCAGGCGCAGGCAGTGCGCCTCCAGCGAGCGCGCCAGCCGGGCGGGGCTGGCATCAGCCAGGGCGGATGAGGTCTGCCGGGGCCCGGGCAGGTTGGGCCGGCGGCGGGCTGGGCGGGTGGCAGGCGTGGTGGCCGAACCGGTCAGGGCGCGCTCATCCACACGCAACAGGCGGGCCAGCCGCTGCCGGTAATCGTCCCGTTCCACCGCGTTGGGGATGTCTTCAATCAGCGGCAGCACCCGGGCTGCAATCTCGCTCTTGTCCTTGGGGTCATCCAGGTTGTGGCTGGCTGCCAGCGTTTCCATCACATGCACCACAATCGGGCGCGCCTCGGCAATAATCTTTGCCCAGGCCTGCGGGTCTGCCAGAGCCACCTCATCAGGATCGGCGCCGGGCGGCAGGGTGGTCACGCGCAGATCGGCTTGCAGGCGGGCCTCGTGCCGCAGCAGCCCGCGCGCATCAAAGCCCATTTCATCGCTGCGGTCCAGCGACTGGCGGGCAACTTCCAGCCCGCGCAGCGTGGCCTTTTCTCCAGCGGCGTCGGCATCCAGCGCCAGCACCATGCGGCGGCTGAAGCGCTTGAGCAGCCGGATCTGGTCTTCGGTCAGCGCCGTGCCCATCGGCGAGACGGTGTTGGCGAACCCTGCCTGATGCAGCACAATCACATCCAGGTAGCCTTCCACGATCACCACCTGGTCGGCAGAGCGGATCGCCTTGCGTGCCTGGTCCAGCCCGTATAACAGGCGCCCCTTATCAAACAGGGCCGTCTGTGGCGAATTGAGAAATTTGGGCACGTCATTGGGGTCTAAAATCCGGGCGCCAAACCCCGCCATGCGGCCCAGCGGGTCGCGAATGGGAAACATAATCCGGTTGCGGAAGCGGTCGTAAAACCCCTCGCTGCCCTGCCGCTCAGTGATCAGCCCCACAGCCAACAAATCGGCGGTAGAGTAACCCTTGCCGGTAAAGTAGCGCAGCCCGGCATCCCAGGAATCGAGCGCATAACCCAGGCCAAAGGTCTCAATTGTCGCATCGGTCAGCCCACGGCGGGTCAAATAGTCACGGGCAGATTTACCGGCGGCATTTTGCAGCAGGTGATGTTTGAAAAACGTGACCGCATCTTCCAGCAGCGCGCGCAGGCGCTCGTGAGCATCTTCCTCTTCCTGGCGCTCGGGTGTCAGCGGCTCCAGCTTGATGCCAGCGCGCTCCGCCAGGTGGCGCAGCGCTTCGGGAAAATCCCAGCCTTCCTTCTTCATCACAAACTTGAAGATATCACCACCCTCGTTGCACTGCCCAAAGCAGCGCCACGTCCCCGACTCTGGAAAGACCACAAAAGCTGGCGTACGCGAATTGGGGTGAAACGGGCAGAAGCCGGTGTAGTTCTTACCACTCTTCCGCAGCTTCACCGTCTCAGACACAAGGTCCACAATATCAACGCGTGACTTGATCTCATCGATGTTCGACATGGCGATGTGATTCTATCACGAAGATGTGGGCTTTTTGGTCTCAGCAACCTACTTAAAATTTAAAATGTCTTATAATAATGGAAATATTAAAAGATTAGAAATAATCATATCCTTAAGGCTTTGCGTTAAACAAAGAATGCAATGTTTTCAATGTTAAAGAAAGTAATTATCGGATCACCATTTGAGCGGTTAGCTCGCCGACTATATCTTCGAATGGATTATTCGGTGGGCGGCCTGTCTGAAAGGGACATCCTACCAATATTAAAACGCTCTTTGAGGCCTAATTCTAATTGTATTGATATCGGTGCTCACCGGGGAACAATACTGGAAGAAATTTTAGCCTTATCGCCAGGAGGTGTTCACTATGCTTTTGAACCAATCCCAAGTCACTATGAATATCTGAAAAAACAATACCCTTCTGTACAAGTATTTCCTCTTGCTCTGAGTGACACTAAAACCGAAAAGCAGTTTACACATGTTTTAGACCGCCCTACTCGTAGCGGTTTCATTCATGCCCAAACATTGGATGAACCTGTTGAACTTATCACAGTTCATACGGAGTTATTAGATAACCTTATTCCAACGACCCTGGCGATTAACTTCATTAAAATTGATGTGGAAGGCGCTGAATTTGAAGTACTTCAGGGAAGCCAGCAAACAATTATTCGGAATCGCCCAATCATATACTTTGAGCACAACCAAACAACCTGTGCTCCTTATGGGGTTAATTCAGCAGATATTTATGGGGTTCTGGTAGATTACTGCCGATTAAATCTATGGATGCCCAAAATGTGGCTTAAGGGAGAGCCGCCCCTATCATTGGATGCATTTATTGAGGCGGCTAAATTTGGGTATAGCTTTAATTTTCTTGCATGTGATCATTGGTAAAGCCGAAATGCGTATCAGTGTGATCGGACCAGTTTACCCCTATCGAGGAGGCATTGCACACTATACAACAGCTCTGATTAATGCAATGCAGCAACTTGGGCACACAGTACAGACGATCTCTTTTCAACGTCAGTACCCAGGTTGGTTGTATCCGGGTAAGTCCGATAAAGACCCCAGTCAATATAGCAGTACCTTTTCGGCTGAGTTTGTACTTGATCCTCTCAATCCTATTACCTGGCAACACGCTATTTCCAAAATTATAGAATTTGCTCCTCAACTTGTCGTTGTTCAATGGTGGACCACGTTTTGGGCACCGGCTTATGGAATTATTTCTTGCAGCTTGAAAAGGCAAGGCTTGAAAGTAATTTATCTGGTGCATAATGTTTTGCCACACGAATCTCGCAGAATAGATATACCGCTTGCCAGCTGGGCTTTTAGTACCGTTGACACTTATTTGGTTCAGACTGACTTGGAGCGTCAACGCCTAATTGGGGTAAAACCCAATGCCAAGATCGCCGTTCATCCCCACCCGGTTTATGAACCGTTACATGAACCAACCTGCACAAAAACCGAAGCGCGAGAGAAATTGGGATTATCCCTGCAGGCTCCTATTATTTTGTTTTTTGGCTTAGTGCGAACCTACAAAGGGTTACACGTTCTGATCGAATCGTTAAGTTTATTAAAACAGCACGATCTGAATCCTCAATTGATCGTTGCTGGTGAAATTTGGGGGCGAGAAGATTACGTACAACATGTTCAGGATCTGAATCTGGTTTCTCAAGTTAAATTTGACAACCGCTATATTCCTGATGAACTTGTGCCGCTTTACTTTAACGCTGCCGATTTATTTGTCGCCCCATATCTTAATGCTACTCAAAGTGGAGCGGTAAAACTGGCTCTGGGATATGGATTGCCTGTTATTATGACCAAGAGATCGGAAGAGCACACGTC
>ENA-UPTA01001996-UPTA01001996.1-activated-sludge-metagenome-genome-assembly--contig:-NODE-1996-length-21746-cov-3.826057_pt1 | contig 21746 bp, 15 predicted proteins | sample MGYA00238184_ERZ773361 | MGnify/ENA primary metagenome ERZ773361 (study PRJEB29100, sample SAMN05720205) | activated sludge metagenome | isolation source: anaerobic digester from wastewater... | reverse complement strand
TACCGCTGATGACGGCAGCGCTTCTTACCGAAGGCTGGAATACCTTTACTAACGTGCCTCGGTTGCGAGATATCCGTACCGCCCAAGCTGTCCTTGATGAACTGGGTGTAGATGTGAGGTGGGAAGGTGATACCCTTCGACTCAACGCTCAAGGGCTCAATGGAAACACAGCTCCCTATGACCTCGTAAGAACCATGCGCGCATCAATTCTCGTGCTTGGCCCGGTGCTGACGCGCATGAAACAGGTCAAGGTTTCTCTTCCCGGAGGCTGCGCTATCGGAGCCCGGCCGGTTGACCAGCATCTCAAAGGCCTGGAGCTCATGGGCGCGGCCATCGAAATCAAACACGGTTACATCCATGCCCGCACTCGCGGGCTGAAGGGCGCTACCATCTATTTCGATGTCAATACAGTAACGGGCACAGAGAACCTTCTCATGGCGGCATCTCTTGCCAAGGGGACCACTGTGCTGCACAACGCTGCTCAAGAGCCTGAAGTGGAAGAGCTGGCAGCAGTGCTTACCGCTATGGGTGCCCATATTGAAGGAGCGGGTACTGATACTATAACCATCGAGGGCGTTGCCTCTCTCAAGCCAGTGACTCATTCAGTTATGCCCGATCGAATCGAAGCAGGCACCTACCTTCTCGCTGGCGCTCTTACTGGCGGTACAGTGGAAGTAGGTCCATGCATTCCCGCTCATCTCGGCGCCTTACTTCAGAAAATCGAAGAGGCTGGCATCAAGATCGACGTCGCTGCCGATACTATAACCGTGAAGGGTGAGAACTCGATCAGACCACTCAATATCACAACCCAGCCGTACCCTGGCTTTGCCACTGATATGCAGGCCCAGTTCATGGTCCTCCTCTGCCTGGCTGAAGGCGCGAGTTTAATCACTGAGACCATTTTTGAAAATCGTTTCATTCACGTAGCCGAGCTCCAGCGCATGGGCGCCAATATCGAAATCAAAGGAAACACCGCTATCGTCCATGGAGTAAAAGAGCTGACCGGTGCTTCGGTAATGGCAAGTGATCTGCGCGCAAGTGCTTCGCTTGTCCTGGCCGGGTTGGCAGCTCGAGGGACTACCGAGATCTCTCGCGTCTATCATATCGATCGAGGGTATGAAACTATTGAAGCCAAGCTTCAGAGTTTGGGAGCACACATCGAACGGGTAAAAGAATAACCTTGATGGACTCGCAAAAAGTCGTCTAAGAGATGACGAAGTAATCCCCTGTGGCGCGGGACATCTAATGCCTTCCTGGCGCTCACGAGTGGAAAGAACTCTATCGAGCATCAAACGATTCTGATATCGTGAGGTGCCTAATAGATAACCGGCGGTCGGGCCGCTTCATCGGGTGGGGGCAGTATGAAGATTCTGAACATGTGGGAAAAAGACTCGCTGGAAGCGTTGGAAACACTGCTGAGTCGTTCTCACGAGACCAAGACCAGCGTGGAAGAAGCGGTTCGTGAAGTAGTTGACCAGGTGCGATCCCGGGGCGATGAGGCAGTAGCTGAGTATACCAGTCGCTTCGACGGCGTGCAGCTTGCTGCTCGTGATTTCCAGGTTCCAGAGACTGACCTGGAAAAAGCCTTAAACAGCCTTTCCGCTCCTGTCCGCGAGAGCCTTTTTCTTGCCCGCGATCGAATCGAAGCATTTCATTGTGAGGGAAAAATTCGCTCCTGGATGAGCACTTCAACGCCCGGAGAAGTTCTCGGCCAGGTAGTGGTTCCACTCGATCGCGTCGGAATTTATGTCCCCGGCGGGAAAGCTGCGTATCCTTCATCAGTGCTCATGAATGCACTGCCGGCCCGGGTTGCTGGAGTTACAGAAATCATCATGGTAACCCCGCCATCCCGCCAGGGTTTAAACCCGCTCACGCTTGCTGCTGCCCAAGCCTGTGGTATCAAGCGGGTGTTTCAAATCGGCGGTGCCCAGGCAGTAGCCGCCCTCGCGTACGGTACCGGCACCGTCCCGGCAGTGGACAAGATCGTCGGGCCAGGCAATCTGTTCGTTGCCACCGCCAAGAAGCTGGTATCCGGCGAAGTCGGAATCGACATGATTGCCGGCCCCAGCGAGATTCTGGTGATTGCCGACGAGAGCGCGAACCCGGAATGCATCGCTTATGACCTGCTCTCACAAGCCGAACATGATGAGCAGGCTAAGGCGATTCTCGTCACAAGCTCCGTTTCGGTTGCCCAGGCCGTTAACCAAGAGTTGGAAAGACAGCTGCGGTTTCTTCCCCGACAGGACATTCTTACCGCCAGCCTCGACGATTACGGGTGCATCATCATCACTCGTGATCTCCTTCACGCAGTACAGATTTCAAACCGGTTCGCTCCTGAACATCTGCTGCTGGCAGTGCAGGAGCCGTTCACCTTGCTCGGATCGATTCGACATGCCGGGTCGGTATTTCTCGGGCATTTTTCTCCAGTGGCAGCAGGGGACTACCTCGCCGGACCTAACCATGTCCTGCCAACTTCGGGAACAGCCCGGTTTTCTTCGCCTCTCGGCGTTTACGATTTCGTGAAGTGTTTCAGCATCACCCACTTTGACCGGCCGCATCTTCAGTCCTTGGCTGAACACATTGTCCGACTCGCTCGGCTGGAAGGTCTGGAAGCTCACGCCCGGTCTGTGGAAGTACGCCTAACATCAAAGCCATGAACGAAAACGATTATCCGCACAAAAAGCACCAGATGAAAAATGATCCACATCACGGCAAACACCGTCGGAATACACTATCGCCTATTGCGGTACCAGAGCCAGGCAGCAGGAATCCGGGTGGCATCACCAGCACAACCACGGATGTTCCCGGTGCTGGCATGAAAGAATATGAGCAGATCGCGACAGTGCAGCCATTCAGCACAGGGAAAAACAGTGCTGACGTCAGTCTGCTCGAAGAGCAGATGCAGCGCTGCGATAAGATGGCCATGGTCGGCGAGCTGGCAGCCGGTTTGGCTCATGAGATCGGAACCCCCCTTACGGTTATCCAGGGCACTGCCGAATACTTGTTGATGGATCTGGACGAGGCTGATCCCCGTCGTCAGGACTTTGAGACTATTCTCTCTCAGGCGAACAGAATTACTCAGCTCATGGACCGGTTGCTCACCTTCTCCCGTTCCTCTCGACCGGAAAAGAAGCCGCTAGACATCAATCACCTCATCGGCCGGGTACTCGCCCTCATGGACCACCATATCTGCAAGTACAATTGCCAGATGTCAACTGACTTTGAAGAGAACATTCCACCTCTTGCCGGAGATGGAAATCAACTCACTCACGCGTTCTTGAATATTCTGCTTAACGCTATCCAGTCTCTGCCAGGATCGGGGAGCGTTTTCATCCGGACAAGAAATAAAAAGGATGAGGGAGGCTGGATCGAAGTCACTATCGCCGATACCGGCTGTGGTATCTCCGATGAGAATGCAGAAAGGATTTTCGATCCTTTTTTCACAACCGAGCCGGGAGGAAAAAGCACTGGTTTGGGCCTCACGGCGAGCCTTCGTATCATTCGCAATCATGGCGGCGTCATCACCGTGGGAAGCACTGTCAACCATGGGAGTGTCGTTACCACTAAACTTCCGATTATGAAAGATGGCACAAGTGCCTGCGAGCAGCAATAACGAAAAAATCCTCATCGTCGAAGACGACGACAAAATGCTGGGCCTGCTCAGGAAGGTCCTTGCCCGTCATGGGTTTTCGGTCACCACCTGCACACGGGGATGGGAAGCGCTGGAGAAAGCTGGCCAGGATGTCTATGACCTGGTGATCAGCGATATCCGCATGCCGGGAATGACGGGACTGGATCTGCTGAAAAGCATTCGCAGTCTCAGCCCAGATACCTATGTTATTCTCATGACTGCTTTTGGTTCAGTTGATTCTGCAGTCGCCTCGATGAAGCAGGGCGCCTACGACTACATTACGAAGCCTTTTAAGATGGATGAGTTCGTCATCCTTGTGCGCAAGGCGTTGGAAGAGCAGAAGCTTCGCCAGGAAGTGAAAACCCTGCGGGCCGAAGTACAGCACAAATACAGCTTCGGTAATATCATCGGAAAAAGCCAACCGATGCAGGAAGTCTATACGCTGATTAAACGGGTGGCTTTTCATAAGACTACTGTTCTTATCACCGGCCAGAGTGGAACCGGCAAGGAATTGGTAGCTAAGGCAATTCACTATAACAGCCCCCGCAGCGATTTTCCCTTTGTGGTGGTCAACTGCAGCGCAATTCCTGAAACACTGCTGGAAAGCGAACTCTTCGGCCATGTGCAGGGCGCCTTTACCGGTGCGATTTCTTCCCGTAAGGGTCTTTTTGAGGAAGCTGAACGCGGGTCGGTCTTTCTCGATGAAGTAGGTAATATACCCCCCTCCATTCAGGTAAAGCTGTTGCGGGTTCTGCAGGAAAGAGAAATTCGGCGCCTCGGAGGAGCAGAAAATATCAAGGTTGATGTTCGGCTGATTGCTGCCACCAATGTCGATCTGTATGAAGAGGTTCGCAAGGGTCAGTTTCGTGACGATCTCTACTACCGGTTGAATGTTGTCCATATCAATTTGCCCTCCCTGAGAGACCGTCCCGAAGATATCCCCCTGCTCATCCAGCACTTCCTGAATAAGTACTCCCATGAATACGGCGTCGGGGAAAAACAGTTGTCCAAAGAAGCCCTGCGTATCCTTATGGATTATGAGTGGCCGGGGAACGTGCGCGAATTGGAAAATTGCATTGAGCGGGCGGTAACCCTGGGCCGTCACGAGATCATCAAGCCCGAAGACCTGCCGTCGCATCTGGCCAATGCTGCTCATGAATCAGTACAGGTTCCCGAGCTTCCGGAAAATTTGACCCTCAAAGAACTGGAAATCGAATACATCCGAAAAATCCTCACAAAGACCGGCGGAAACAAAGTCAAAGCAGCTGCAATTCTCGGCATTAACCGAAGGACTATTTACCGCCTGGCCCAGCAGTATAAAATCGATCTTTGAGTGCCGCTCCGGGAACAGTAAGAAGTAAGAGTGAGAAGTAAGGAGTAAGGAGAGAGAAGCACGCTATCTGATACGAGATACAGGTTACGTATCTGTCTTCAGATCAGAACTCACAACCTGCAACTCGTCATCCGCAATTGCCTGCTACTCCTCGATTCCTGACCCATCCTCTAACTTTTCACTTCTCGTATTAAACTTGACCTCGCGCAGGGACGCAGAGCACGCGGAGAAGAGGGTTTAGGAGATTGCCACGTCGACCCGCAGGGAACATGAGGAAAGAGGCTGGTCGTTGCGAGCGAGTTTCTAACGAGCGCGGCAATCTCAGCTTGAGGGCGATCCCGCGCTTCGCGGGACTTGCAATGACAGATTTCTTTTCCCTGCGCCCTCAGCGCCTCAGCGCGAGATTATAGGTAGGCACCAGGGAAGGATCTCCTTACTTTTCACTTTTCACTTCTCACTGTTCACTGTTTCTTTTTCGATCAACCTGGGCCCGATGGCGCCCAGAGGCTTTCGCTTACTTCTTACTTTTAACTCAGAAAAGAATTCTTGCAGAAACGACAATGCCGATAAATATCAACCCCCACCTTCTGCAGGCACTACGAAAGCATCCTGTGCTGCGGGCACTCCATCAGCTTGCACAGGCATCACACTGTGCGGTCTACCTCGTGGGCGGAGCCGTACGCGATCTGCTCCGAGGCATTTCTCCCGAAAAAGACTTCGACGTGGTTACCGCAGAAAATCCAAAACATCTGGCGCGGCTCTTTTCGCGATCCGTCTCCGGAACATTTGTTCCTTTGAGTGAAGTGCCGCCTAATTACCGTGTCGTTGCACATTGCCAGGAGCAGCGCATTGAAGTGGACTTTGCTGCATTTCGAGGAAAAACTCTCACCGAAGACCTCTTATTGAGAGATTTTTCTATTAATGCTATTTCACTTTCCCTAGCCGATCTTTTCGACACGGAAGAACCTATTTTGCTCGATCCGACTGGAGGAATAGCCGACCTGCAGGCGGGTGTGCTGCGCGTCACCAGTGTGCGATCTTTCGACGATGATCCGCTTCGCGTTCTGCGGGCGGTACGGATTGCCAGGATGTGCCACCTCTCTCTCCATCAGGACACAATGAGTGAAATCGTCACCAAACAGAAGCGGCTTAAGGGAATAGCCATAGAGCGTATTCGCAGCGAGTTCTTCAAGGCTATCGAAGGACCCGACGCGCCGACCACTATGACACTTCTTGAGAAACTGGGGATCCTGGACACTGTCATGCCGCTGCCTTTCACTACCCCTTTTAAACCAGAAGCATCTCTGCAGCGTCGTACGATGAACAATTATGACACCATCAGGCAATGCGAATGGCTCCTTAACCATCTCGATTGCTTCTGTCCCGAATTTGCTGATGACATCAAGACCTACTGTACCGGGGAAATAGAGGCTGATGTCCATCGCTTCGGCTTGATCAAGGTAGCAGGCTTATTGCATGATCAAGCTTTCCGTCTGAGGCTTGGTTCTACGAACAGCAGCTATCGGGATGCAGGCTCTGCGATGGAACCGCTTTCGACCCTCTCTACTCATTTCAGTGTCTGTTTCAAGCTGGGGAAAAAAGCAAGCAGAAGCCTGCAGGTGATGGCCGACCAGCAGAAGCGACTCAACTACCTGTTCAACTCCAAAAATCTCAGTAACCGCATGTGCTTCCGTTACTTCTATGATGCCGGTCCCGAAGGAATCGAAGCGATTCTCTTTTTCCTAGCCAGCATTTTCAGGGGGGATACATCATCCGGAAATCAGACTATTGACCAAAACGTGCAGAAATCTGCACAGCGTCTGCTATACTATTACTATGCAGAATATTGCATAGTTCACCCGCAACCCTTGATCTCGGGACAGGACATCATGGAAGAGTTCGGCCTGTCCGAGGGAAAGAGCATCGGAAAATTCCTCGATCGTGTGGGACAACTGGAGGCAGAAGGGCGTTTGTCCACCCGGGATGAAGCTCTCGCATGGATTAGATCTACACTCGATACCTCCGGAGAGTTAAGAGTTAAGAGTGAGGAGTGAGGAGTTAGAAGTAAGCGCAAGCCTCTGGGCGCCATCGGGTCCACGTTGATCGCAGAAGAAACGTTGCCATCGTCATTCCTCACTTCGTTCGGTGGATAAAGAGCTGATGCGCAACCCGCGCATGAAATCACGGGCAGGCACGAGGGACATTTCTAACTCCTAACTCCTGACTCCTTACTCTTCACTCTTTACTGTTTTTTGAACCTAGATTCTGCAACCTTATGGATTCAGTTATTCTCCCTAGTCTGGCCTTCATTTTCGGAACCATTATCGGCAGCTTCCTGAACGTTTGTATATATCGTCTGCCTCAGGAAACATCCATCGTATTTCCCGGTTCCCACTGCCCCCGATGCGGCCAGCCGATACGGTTTTACGATAACATCCCCCTCCTCAGCTACCTCATCCTCGCGGGGAAATGCCGTTATTGCAGGGCGTCGATCTCGTTTCAGTACTTTCTGGTGGAAATGGCTTCCGGGATTTTCTCTCTGCTTGTTTTTCTACATTTTTCCCTGTCGGAGTATTTCGTGTATTTCGGCTTCATCGCCAGCCTTCTGGTAGTGACAGGTATCGACCTTAAGCACAAGATTATTCCCGATGTCATTTCCCTGCCCGGAATTGTCATTGGCTTCGCATGCTCCTTCGTGCTCCCGCGAATTACCTATGTCGATTCACTCCTCGGTATTGCTCTGGGAGGCGGGACCCTGCTTACCGTGTCCGTTGTATACTACGCAGTTACGAAAACCGAAGGCATGGGTGGAGGAGATATCAAACTCCTCGCCATGATCGGCGCCTTTCTCGGGCCAAAGGCTGTTGTAGCCGTAATATTCATAAGTTCCTGTGTGGGCTCGCTGATAGGCATTGGGATTATCCTTCTCAAAGGCAAAGACCGAAAATACGCTATCCCTTTCGGTCCGTTTCTGGCTTTGGGGGCGGTTATTTTTGTTTTCTGGGGTGACGCCCTCCTGAATTGGTACCAGCGCTTCTTACTCGGAGAATAGCAGGCAGTGATCAAGCCCGGTCTTCGATGGGAAATCATTTTTGCGCTCCTCATCGCCATGGTGACAGCGAGTTTTCTGATCAGCATAGTTGTCATGAGCGTAACCAAGCGAAGCATTATCGATCAGAAAGTTGAAGCTACTGCGACCTTGATCCATGCTTTCCAGCACAGTGTAGATTCGATCTGCTCCGGAAACGAAGAGGCCCTTCTCAACCGTACTGTTGTCTGGCAGCTGCAGCGCCTTGTACTCCTGTTCACTAAGGAAAAGGATCTGAAAACGGTTTTTGTCACTGACCGCACCGGCCGAATACTGGCCTCTAACCACGTGAACAGAATCGGAACCACGCTGAAGGATGATGATCTGAACAAGGTCATTAGCACTGCCGGCATTCTCGCTCGGCTGCCGCAGGATAAAAATGACATTTTTCGTCAGGTCAGTGATGAGCTCTCGGTTTCGGCGCCACTCTATTTAAAAGGTCAGGTGGCCGGAGCAATCAGGATGACCTTTTCCCTGCAGAGTATTCATGCTGCCATCACGAACTCGCTCCAGCTGATCGTCTTTTACATTATCTTCACCGCCATACTTATTACCGCCCTCGGCAGCTACCTGCTATCGCGTATCGTGGTACGCCCAATCCAGAGGCTGGCACAGGCTACTGAGGCTTTAGGCAAGGGGGATTTCAACGTTCTGGTAGAGAATACCAGCCGCAACGAACTGGGACACCTTTCGTTGGCTTTCTCCACTATGAGTAATCGCATCGAACAGCATCAAAAAGAACTGCACGCCAAGATCGAATCACTGGAAATTCTCAATCGGGATCTGCAGCAGTCACGAAAGGAAGTACTCGCTGGAGAGCGGTTGGCATTGGTGGGCAAACTCGCTGCAGGCGTTGCCCATGAAATTGGAAATCCCTTGAGTGTCATTCTCGGTTATGTTGGGCTGCTCCAGAAAAAAGAGCCACAGCATTCACCGTCTCTCGACTATCTAAGGCGTGTGGAGCAGGAGCTTCTGCGCATCAATCACACCATCCGAGGACTGCTGGATTTCAGCCGGCAGCCGCAATCAGAGGCTGCTCTCGTGGATATGAAACAGGTCCTCGATGACGCTCTCGGCCTCGTCGGCCATCAGGGAAAGTTTCAAGAGCTTCAGCTGATAACCTCACTTGAGGATGAGCTCTGGCTGGTGGAAGGTGATCGCAACCAGTTCCAGCAGGTGATCCTCAACCTTCTGCTCAATGCCGGTGAGGCGGTGGCTGACCGGGGAACCATCGCCCTGCTGGCTGACCGCATGATTTGGAAAGACGATACCCTTGTTGCCTGTGCTGTTGCTCACCGGACTGATTTCTCTCCGGTTCCTCTTTTTGGTCTCGGTGATGAACGTGTTCCCTGGGAAGATCCGGCTCCTTTCGTGAACGGTCAACCGGTCTTACGCCTTCTGACTGCTGACGATGGAATCGGCATTGCCGAGGGAAATCTCGGCCGGATCTTCGATCCCTTCTTCACCACAAAAGAGGCAGGCAAAGGAACTGGCTTAGGGCTCGCAATCTGCATGCGCATTATTGAATCTTCCGGAGGAATCATCACTGCCCGCAGCGAAATCGGGCGCGGCAGTGCCTTTCTTATTCTCTTGCCCGGCAAAGGACTGCAGAATGGATACGACTCGCATTCTCATCGTGGATGATGAAGAAAATATGCGCCATATGCTCTCGGAGCTGCTCAAACAGGATGGTTATGGCGTAGATACCGCCGGCAACGGTCAGGAGGCGCTGGATAAGCTCGAGGTGCGTGACTTTGACCTGATTCTGTGCGATCTGCGCATGCCGGAAATGGACGGGCTCACGTTCCTTTCCACGGTAGTTGACAAGAAGCTGAAGTCTTCAGTGATCATGATGTCCGCTTACAGCACGGTCGACCTGGCGGTTGAAGCAATGAGGATCGGTGCCGTCGATTATATTTCCAAACCGTTTAATACCGATGAGATCCTGCTGAAACTCAGGCGGCTCAACAATGAGGAGCGGCTCAAGCGGGAATTCGTGCAGCTTAAACATGAACTGCAGCAGTCAGAGCCTACCTTCTCCAGCCTTATCGGACAAAGTGAGAACATGCAGAACGTATTTCGCACGGTGGAGAAGGTAGCGGGCTATAAGACCACGGTTCTGATCTCCGGTGAGAGCGGTACCGGTAAAGAGCTTCTGGCCCGGGCAATTCACAATCACAGTCCACGCGCCGCCAAGCCTTTCATTCCGATAAACTGCGGAGCAATACCGGAAAACCTGCTCGAAAGCGAGCTCTTCGGGTACCTCAAAGGATCATTTACTGATGCAGTACGCACTAAAAAGGGGCTTTTTGAAGAGGCCCATGAGGGCACTCTGTTTCTCGATGAAATCGGCGAACTGCCGTTACTCCTGCAGGTAAAGCTGCTGCGGGCGCTTCAGGAGGAAGAAATCCGGCGACTGGGTGATACTCAGGCAATTCATGTGGACGTAAGAATTGTCGCCGCCACGGTTCATGATCTTTCCGACAGGGTGCAGAACGGCTTGTTTCGTTCCGATCTTTATTACCGCCTCAACGTTCTCACCATACATGTTCCACCACTTCGCGAGCGGAAAAGCGACATCCCCGTCCTGATCAATCATTTTTTACACAAGTTCCGTCAGAAGCTCGGAGTCCTGGTGGAAAAGATATCACCGGAAGCGTACCGAATGCTCCTCAACTATGACTGGCCGGGCAATGTCCGGGAGCTGGAAAATGTATTGGAACGGGCAATTGTTCTCAGTTCTGACAACACGATCACTGACGAAAGCCTTCCCCCGGAGATTCGCGAAGCTGCCCGAGCAGGCATGGCTCCGATTTCCCTGGAAGCGCTTTCCTTGAAAAAGGCTAGCCGGGATCTGGAAGTGGAGCTTATCAAGAAAGCCCTCAAGGCAACCAACGGAAACCATACCAAAGCGGCCCGGCTCCTGGAAATCAGCCACCGAGCTTTCTTATATAAATTGAAGGAGTATAATTTGCGCTAGCAGGCCAGCGGCAGCAGTGTATTGACTTCGTGATCATGAAGCAGGTAGACAGAGTCCTAGCTCTGGCATTCTTGTTCTCCGCCGATTTTAGAACTTTGATCCCAACACGCCGGGTGCTCAAAAAGGTACAGATGCAAGGCGCCGAGGGAGCGACGACTGAGGCGTATAGTTAATACGCCGCAAGGAGGAGCGACCGAAGGCAACACAGCAGATGGGCCTTTTTCAACACCCGGCCCAGTGAGGTTTTATGTTTAACAGACTGTGTGATTGGTTTACCCGGCTACTCACCCTCTGGGTGGTGGCAGCAATAGGTGTGGGATATTGGTTTCCAGGTGCTCTGACCATCTTCAAGGGTTACAACGAGTGGTTTTTCATGTTCACCATGTTCGGCATCGGGGTGATTCTTTCTCCCGATGATTTTAGGCTCATTTTCAGAAAGCCGATTCCCGTCGTCGTAGGTGTTGCGGCTCAGTTCCTCATCATGCCTGCGTTGGCTCTCGTTATCGCCCGCCTGCTCAAACTGGAGCCGTCGCTTGCCCTGGGATTAATTCTCGTGGGAGCAGTTCCTGACGCCATGGCTTCTGGAGTCATCTCCTATCTGGCTCAGGCTGATGTAGCCTTCTCGGTTGCTCTCACCAGTGCCACCACGCTGGTTGCTCCCCTGGTAACTCCTTCGGTCACCTATCTTTTTGGAAAAATGTATATCCCTATTCAGTTCTGGCCTTTGTTTCTCAGCATTATCAAAATGGTCATTGTGCCTCTGGCAGCCGGACTGGCCGTGAAACATCGCTGGGGCAAAGAAATCGCTCCAGTCGAAAAGCTGTTTCCAACTCTTTCTACCCTTTTCATTGCTTTTATCTGCGGCCTGGTGGTGGCTTTAAACAAAGAACATCTTGCTGAAGTGAGTCCTTCCATAATCACCGGTGTTTTTCTGCTTAACCTTTTCGGCCTCATCTTCGGGTATGCCACCGGGAAGTTGTTTCGCTTTGATATCAAGCGCTCCCGAACGCTCGCCATCAATGTCGCCATGCAAAACGCCGGCTTGGGCGCAGTGCTCGCTTTGAAACATTTTTCTGCTGAAGCGGCCATTCCCAATGCTCTGTTCGCAACCTGGTGCATCGTCACCGGCTCCATCCTTGCAGCTTGGTGGACCCGAAAAAGCCGACAACTGCCTCAGGAGCACTGAGCGCTGGCGCTTTCTTCACGGCGAGGACGCTCCCACAAGAGTGGACTTCAAGGTTGAAGGTTAAAGTATACGTCCTATAGGTCCTATAGGACGTATACTTAGGATGCCACCAGTTCCGGCGAGAGAATGATTCCCTCCAGGATCCCGGAGTCGATGACCCTCAGAGCTGAGAATCCAAAGAGCTCCATGACCGCGAGAGTGATCAGGGCGCCAGGGATGATCAGATCTTCCCGGCCTGGCTGCAGGCCCGGAAGCAGCAGGCGCTCATAGCTGGTTTGATCGATCAGGGTGTCAAAAATTTCCTCGATCAGATCATGATGCAGAACATGGTTGGTCACTTGATCGCGGTCATACACGGTGAGCATTAGATCCATTGCGGCAAGGGTCGTCGGGGTACCGGCAATACCGATGAGTACCGTGCGTGTGCAGGTAAAGGGAAACCGCTCCGCCTGCTCGAAGTGCCGCCTGACCTTCTGTACCTGCTCATACACCTGTTGCCTGGCAACCGCGATCTCATCACTGATTGGAGGGTCATGATGCAGCAGGCTCTCCGTGAGATGCACCACGCCGAGCTCGATGCTTTCGATCAGGTCGGGCGTAGTGCCGGAGGTGAGAATGAATTCCGTACTTCCGCCACCGATGTCGAAGATGAGCGCCTGATCGAACGGCACCGACACCGGCAGCAGAGCTCCACGAGCTGCCAGCTGTGCTTCGGTTGCGCCGGTAATGACGGTGATGTCGATTCCTGCTTCACTACGTGCCTGCTCGATAAATTTGGCTCGATTGGCCGCCTTGCGCACCACACTGGTAGCAACTGCCAGTGCCGATTCCACACCAAGATCATTCATGGCTGCTCGAAATTCCTGAAGAACGGCGATCGTGCGGCTCATGGCCTCTTCCGCGATACCGCCTTGAGGTGTGTAGCCGCCACCCAGCCGCGTTATCCGCTCCTGGCGGCTGATGACCGTAAAGTGCTCCTGACCATGATAGTCTGCTACTAACAGTCGTACCGTATTGGTGCCAATATCAATTGCTGCTCGCCGCATACAGTTATACCCTCTGTTAGTTCACCGTTGTCCGTTCACCGTTCACTGACACAAATGATGAAGTCGTAGAAAAGCGTCCCTGTTGTCTCAACAGCTCGAGAGGTAATAGAAACAGCTGTATTTTCTGTATGCCCGCCTACGCGGGCATGACGCACTGTCGTGAGTGCCTACCTTCTACGAGTCTATCTTTTGTCTGTGAACGATGGATCTAATCCAGTCGGTGAATCCCGCGAAACGCGGGATCAACGGTGAACACCTTCAGACAGCTCCCCCGCAAACACGTCGTACGCATCTTTTCCATAGAGACAGAATACCACCCGCTCAATTCCAGTTTGGCCAGTCAGATAATCCTTTGTCGTAGAAATCATGATCTCCGCACATCGGTCCAGAGGATATCCGAAGATACCTGTGCTTATTGCCGGGAACGATATAGTCCGGAGGCTATGTTCATCAGCTACTCTAAGGCTGTTGAGCGTTGCATTCCGCAGTTTCTCATCCTCGTTTCCTTCACCCATGCGAGGACCGACCGCGTGAATGACATACCGGGCCCGAAGGTTCCCGCCGGTCGTAATCACCGCTCCTCCCACAACGGTACCACCGATCCGATCACATTCCGCCTGAATGGCTGGGCCGCCTTTGCGGCGGATCGCTCCCGCCACACCAGCGCCAAGAATTAAAGCAGCGTTGGCGGCATTGACAATCGCTTCAGTATCCATCTCAGTGATATCACCCTCAATGAGTTCAATGACCGAACTGTTCACTGCCTTTTTCATAGTATGATTCCTTCGTTGAAGTTGCATCGTGATTAGCGGGTAACGGGATCCACTGCCCAGATCACGCAAGGGCGCATGCTTTTCCGAAGATAACGCTATCAGATTTTTTCCCCGGTCTCAATCTGTTTCCGGTAGAGCCTCGGCGTTGCCAGTCTCGCCATCCCACTACTGAGCCATCCAACCCCATTCTATCTCCCACTCTGGACTTCCCTCTCTCTGCCCTCATCCCTCGATTTTGGTTTGACATTTACGCTATTTGGAGTACATTTAATCAAATTTATCTTAATTTTCACAACAGTGGGTACCATTCACCATGATTGTCTGCAGGTCTGCTGAAGAAATCGAAAAGCTCAAAAAAAGCAATCGAATCGTTGCGCTTATTCTCAACGAACTCCGTGAAGCCGCAAAGCCGGGCGTTTCAGTCAAAGAGCTTGATCAGCTTTCGGAAAGGCTTATTGAACAGTATCACTGTATCCCTGCCTTTAAGGGTTACCGGAATTATCCTGCTTGCCTGTGTGCCTCGGTAAATGAACAGATCGTTCATGGAATTCCCGACGGTCGGAAGCTGAAAAATGGGGATATCATCAGCCTGGATATCGGGGTTAATTTGGATGGGTACTTTGGTGACGCTGCTATTACAGTACCAGTAGGTACCATTGATGCCGAATCAGCAACGCTGCTTCGGGTAACTGAGGACGCGCTCTATAAGGGAATCGCACAGGCTCGTGTCGGCAACCGGCTTTCCGACATTTCTCATGCCATTCAGACCTGGGTTGAGAAGCATGGATTTTCCGTGGTTCGGGATTTCGTTGGCCACGGGATCGGCAAACAGCTTCATGAAGAACCTCAGGTGCCCAATTTCGGAAAACCCGGATTCGGACCCCGACTTCGCGAAGGCATGACGCTCTGCCTGGAGCCAATGGTGAATGTGGGAACGTATAAGGTAAAAGTTCTCGATGATGGATGGACTGCAGTTACTGCTGATGGAAGTCGCTCAGCTCACTTCGAGCACTCCATCGTGATTACCAAAGGCGAGCCGCTCATTCTGAGCACACTCGATTAGAATACGCAAGGAAGAGTATTATGCTGAGGACTATTGTAACCTACCCTGACGACATTCTTCGCGGCAAGGCAAAACAGATAGAGAATATCGACGGTTCGGTGATTACCCTGGCCGAAGACATGGCTGAAACCATGTATCTTTCCCGCGGCATCGGGCTGGCCGCGCCGCAGATCGGCGTGCAGTCCTGCCTGATTGTCGCGGATATCGGCAATGAACTCATTGAGCTGTATAACCCGATGATTATCGCCGCCGAACGAGCGTTTGTTGCCCAGGAAGGGTGTTTAAGCGTTCCGGATATCATGCTCGAGATCGAACGAGCAGAGAAAGTTGTGGTTGAAGGAATCAATCGGGAAGGCAAAAAGGTTACTCTCGAGGCTGAGGACCTGCTTGCCCGCGTCCTCCAGCATGAAATCGACCACCTCCAGGGAACACTGATCATTGATCATGCTTCCCGGATCCAGCGTCAGCTCATCAGTGGACGGCTCAAGAAACTTCATCGCCAACGCAAAGACAAAACGTGATCCGTCGTCTGCCCGGCTGCAGCCCGCCGAGTATACCTTGGGCTACTACCACAAAGGAAACATAGCCATGCCAGAATTTTCTACCCCTGCAATCATTCTCGATCTGCGGGATTTTGGCGAATCGGACCGGATTGTCACCGCCTATACAAAAGAGCACGGAAAGATAAAAGGAATTGCCAAAGCGGCAAAGAAAAGCCGCAAGCGGTTCGGTGCCGCCCTGGACCTCTTCTCTCTGGTTCAGCTTACGTACTTCAGCAAAGAAACAGCCGGATTGGTGCGTCTGGAGCATTGCCTGTTGCTGCAGGCATTCCCGAAAATCCATGACGACATCATTCGCTTCGGATATGGCAGTTACCTCGCCGAGCTTGCCAGCGAGATGAGTCCCGAAGGTGTACCGCATCCGGATATTTTTCAGTGGCTGGCCACCTTTCTCTCACTGCTCGACACCTCAGAGGTCCGGGAAGAGTACCTGCGCATGTTTGAAATGCGCTTACTTACTGCCGCAGGGTATCAGCCGGCGTTGGATCATTGTATTTGCTGCAAACAGACATGGGAGAAAGGCAAATCGTTTTGTTTCAGCATTTCCCGGGGCGGCGTGGTATGTGCCGGCTGCGACGAACACGAAGCCGAGCTTCAGCCCCTCTCTCTGGGCACGGCAAAACTGCTCGAGCAGTCGAGTCGAATTACACCGGAACGAATCCAGCGGCTCGTTTATTCTCCTCAGGCACGGGAAGAAAGCAGAAAGATCATTCCTCGCTTTATTCGCTACCACCTTGGCAAGGAACTAAACTCCTATAAATTTCTCCAGAAAATCGAGCAATCTGCAAATGAGGGAACCCGACAATGAACTTTCAGGAGTTGATTATGGCCCTGCAACAGTACTGGGCCCGACAGCACTGCGTCATTCAGCAACCCTATGACATTGAAGTAGGTGCAGGCACCTTCAATCCCGCTACGTTTCTGCGGGTCCTCGGTCCGGAACCGTGGAACGTCGCATACGTGGAACCCTCCCGACGGCCCACCGACGGACGTTATGGGGAGAATCCTAATCGTCTTCAACACTACTATCAATACCAGGTTATCATGAAACCCTCGCCCCTCGATATTCAGGCACTATACCTGAAAAGCCTGGAAAGTCTTGGCATCGATCCCATGGATCATGACATTCGATTTGTCGAGGATGACTGGGAATCGCCCACTTTGGGTGCCTGGGGGCTCGGTTGGGAAGTTTGGCTGGATGGCATGGAGATTACCCAGTTTACTTACTTTCAACAGGTTGGGGGTATCGACCTCAAGCCGGTTTCCGTAGAGATCACCTACGGCATCGAGCGGATTGCCATGTACCTGCAACAGTGTGACAGTGTCTATGATATTGAGTGGGGCAACGGCGTTCGTTATCGCGATATTCACCATAAAAGCGAAGTGGAGTTTTCTCGCTACAATTTTGAAGAAGCTGACATCGAGATGCTTTTCACCCTTTTCGACACGTATGAGCGGGAGTCTCGCCGTCTCAGTGAAAGGGGGCTTGTTCTTCCCGCGTACGACTATTGTTTGAAGTGTTCGCATACGTTTAACATGCTTGATGCCCGTAAGGCCATCAGTGTTACCGAACGCGTAGGCTATATCGGCCGGGTACGAAACCTGGCACGGCTGTGCGCCGAAGGCTATGTAGTTCAACGCGAAGCAATGGAATTTCCGCTGCTGCGCTTATCGTGAGCGTTATTGAGTTGTACTTACGTTTGTTCTTGTTGTAACGTTCGTCTTTCCTACCGGAAAAGAATTAATGGAATTGAAATGAGACAGCAAGCAATCCCGCCGACAGGCAGGATTGACGGTGCCGTCAAGCCTGAGGATCGTAATGACTGCAGAACTGCTACTGGAAATCGGAACCGAAGAAATACCGGCAGGGTTTATTGCACCCGCGCTAGAGGGAATGAAAGGTACTATGGAGCTTGAGCTCAAGGCTCACCATATTCAGTGTGGCACCATTGTCACTCTGGGAACTCCCCGGCGCTTGGTAATCTGCGTTAAAGAAATGAGCACACGCCAGGACGACACACTCGTTGAAGCTATGGGCCCTCCGGAGAAGGTGGCCTTCACTGCTGACGGAAAACCCACAAAGGCAGCAGAAAGCTTTGCGCAGCGACAGGGGGTGTCAGTAGCAGACCTAACCGCAGTGGATACCCCGAAAGGCCGCTATCTGCGCGTTCAGAAACACATCGAAGGCAAGGAGACGATGGTGCTGCTCCCGCAGCTTCTCACCAAGGTAGTGGAGTCTATTCCTTTCCCCAAGTCCATGCGCTGGGCGAACTATGATCTGAGGTTTGCCCGGCCCATACAATGGCTGGTTGCTCTGTTCGATGGGGCGATCGTTCCCTTTGCTCTGGAAAACGTGAAAAGCTCCAATCTCTCCTGGGGCCACCGCTTCCTGAATAATCAGCCGTTCGCGGTCCAGAATCTCGACTCTTTGCTCCAGGCTGCTGAAGCTCATTCAGTCATCCTTGATCCGGAAAAGCGAAAAGCGCTCATCCGCAGCCAGGCCGAACAACTCGCCGCTGACGTAGGTGGTACGGTGCTTGAGGATGAAGAGCTTCTTGACGAGGTGGCCAATCTCGTCGAATTTCCGGTTACCCTGCGTGGATCATTTGCACCTGCTTTTCTCGATGTGCCTCGTGATGTGCTGATTACCTCCATGCGGGAGCACCAGCGCTATTTCGCCATCGTCGACAGCCAAAACGCGCTGCTGCCCTACTTTATTGTCGTCGCCAACAACCGTGCCCATGATCAGGCGGTAGTTGTGAAAGGCAATGAGCGCGTCCTTACCGCCCGGTTGACTGATGCACGGTTCTTTTTCGAGGAGGATCGCAAAACCACATTAGCCGCTCGCGTTGAGGGATTGAAACAGGTAGTCTACCAGGTCAAGCTCGGCACTCTGTATGAGAAGACAGCCCGGTTGCAGATGCTGATGACCTATCTCGCCTCCAAGACTGCACCAGAGCTTGCTGAAAAGGCAGATCGTGCTGCGTTGCTTTGCAAGACCGATCTGTTGACCACCATGGTCGGTGAGTTTCCGGCACTCCAGGGAACTATGGGTCGTGAATACGCATTGCGGGAAGGTGAAGATCCCGAGGTTGCTCAAGCGCTCTCGGAGCATTACCTCCCTGTATCTGCCCAAGGAGGCCTGCCAACATCAAAGGTTGGCGCACTGCTCAGCATTGCCGATAAAATGGATTCCATTGTCGGATGCTTCGGCGTCGGGCTCATTCCCACCGGTACTGCGGATCCATATGCACTGAGACGCCAGGCCCTCGGCATTATCAGAATCATTCTTGAACAAGGGCTTCGTCTCAGCCTTCCCGAACTGATCGAGACCAGCTGTCGGCTTCTGGCAGCCAAGATTACGACCAGAGAAGAAGACATTTGCCGGGACGTACTCGATTTTATCCGCGGTCGTTTTTACCATCGCCTCACTGCTCAAACCTATGCTTACGACGTTGTGGAAGCAGTATCGGCAGTCAATTTTGCCGATCTTGTTGATGTCGTTGCTCGCATCGAAGCTTTACAAGCAATGAAAGGCAGACCCGACTTCGAACCGCTGGCAGTGGCGTTCAAACGGATCGCCAACATTATTGCCGCTCATCCAGCGGGAGCGGTTCACCCGGAGCTGCTCACTGAAAGCGCAGAAAAAGAGCTCCACCAAGCCTTCCAATCCAGGGAGGGTACGGTCCGACGGCTCATTGCTTCCGGTGATTATGCTGCCAGCCTGAACGAGCTGGCTAGCCTGAAACCAGCAGTGGACGGTTTCTTCGACGGAGTCCTGGTCATGTGCGATGATGAGAGAATTAAGCAGAACCGCCTGGCGCTCCTGGCCACCATCGCTTCCCTCTTTCGCCAGATTGCAGATTTCTCTAAGGTGGTGACGGAGAAATGAAGAAACAGTGAAAAGTGAGGAGTGAGCGAACACCTCTGGGCTCCGGCCCAGGTTGATCGAAAAAGAAGTGTTGCCTCGAGCGGTCCCGGTCGAGTATACGGGTGTGCAGCAAGGGCATATACTCCTAACTCCTTACTATTCACTTCCAACTGACGTTGTGATTATCCGCATGCATAAAGGAGAGGAGTTATGACCAGGAAAGACAAGTACGTTTACTTTTTTGGAGAAGGCAAGGCTGAAGGTCGCGCCGACATGAAAGACCTCTTGGGAGGGAAAGGCGCCAACCTCGCTGAAATGACCCGCCTCGGCATCCCGGTTCCTGCTGGATTCACTATCAGTACCGCCGTGTGCACCGCCTATTACAAAAGCAACAAGAGCTATCCAGCCGGGCTTCAGGCCGAAGTTGAAAGAGCGCTGCGGAATGTTGAAAGAATAATGAAGGCTACATTTGGAGACGAACACAATCCCCTGCTTGTCTCTATCCGTTCCGGAGCCCGCAGCTCGATGCCGGGCATGATGGAAACCATCCTCAATATTGGACTCACCAGCAAAACCGTTCCCGGACTTATTGCAAAAACTGGAAACAAGCGCTTCGTGTACGACTCCTACCGCAGGCTCATCATGATGTACGCTGACGTCGTAATGGAGAAAGCGGCTGGTCTGGAGCCTGCCGAAGGTCAGGGAATCCGCGTCCAGCTCGAGCACGAGATGGAAACGATGAAGCGCCAGCGGAAGGTTGCTTCAGATGCTGATTTGACTGCTGACGACCTTCACCAGCTCTGTGAGATCTTCAAGAACAAAGTGCAAGACATCCTCGGAACATCATTTCCTGACCACGCGCAAGATCAGCTCTGGGGCGGGATTGGAGCCGTATTTAGATCCTGGACCGGGAAACGGGCGGTTCATTACCGTCGGATTGAAGGGATTCCCGACGACTGGGGAACGGCAGTAAACGTGCAGGCAATGGTGTTCGGCAATACCGGCGAGCACTCTGGCACTGGTGTGGGCTTCACGCGCAATCCGGCCACCGGTGAAAACCGGTTTTACGGTGAATGGCTCCCCAATGCGCAGGGAGAAGACGTGGTAGCAGGAATTCGGACGCCCTTGCCCATTAACCACTTCGGCAAAACCGATGCTACCAGGAAACTCATGTCGCTCGAAGAAGCGATGCCCAAGATCTACCGGGAACTTGACAATATCCGCAAGAAGCTAGAACGGCATTACCGGGACATGCAGGACATCGAATTCACGATTCAGGATGGAAAGCTCTGGCTCCTGCAGACCCGCACCGGGAAACGAACCGGCATGGCGGCAATTCAGATGGCAGTGGATATGGCAAGCGAGCGGCTCATCTCTCGCAGCGAAGCCTTGATGCGGGTCAAACCTTCCCATATTGACGAGCTGCTGCATCCCATGATCGACCCCACATTGGAAGCTCACGCCACGATTCTGGCGACTGGTCTGCCTGCTGGACCGGGCGCAGCGACCGGAAGAATTGTATTTACGGCCGATGATGCTGAAGCATGGGTCAACCGCGGCGAAACGGTAGTGTTGGTTCGCAATGAAACATCTCCCGAAGATGTACACGGCATTCGTGGTGCAGAGGCCATCCTCACCGCAAAAGGTGGTATGACCAGCCATGCCGCGCTGGTAGCCCGGGGCTGGGGAAAATGCTGTATCGTCGGTTGCGGCAGCCTTGACATCGACTCCCGGGCCAAGGTCGTCTCAGTGAAAGGGAAAAAGCTTCATGAAGGCGACTGGATCACCCTCAATGGGACCAAAGGCCGTGTATACGAGGGCAAGATCCCGCTTCTGCCAGCCAAACCCGAGCGAAACAAAGCCTACAAGCAGCTTATGCAATGGGCTGATGCTACGCGCCGGCTGGGAGTACGTTCCAACGCCGATACTCCCGCTGATGCAGCGCTGGCGAGGAGCTTCGGTGCCGAGGGTATCGGATTGTGCCGCACCGAACACATGTTCTTTGATCCGGAGCGAATCAGGGCGATGCGAGAGATGATTGTCGCAGAAACGACCGAAGAACGCCGTCAGGCCGTCATGAAACTGCTGCCGTATCAGAAGCAGGACTTCATCGGAATCCTTGAAGCTATGAGAGGCCTGCCGGTCACGATCCGGCTCCTCGATCCTCCGCTCCATGAATTCGTGAACCTCGATCAGAGCCAGATTGCCGACTTGG
>ENA-UPTA01001995-UPTA01001995.1-activated-sludge-metagenome-genome-assembly--contig:-NODE-1995-length-21769-cov-6.959427_pt1 | contig 21769 bp, 9 predicted proteins | sample MGYA00238184_ERZ773361 | MGnify/ENA primary metagenome ERZ773361 (study PRJEB29100, sample SAMN05720205) | activated sludge metagenome | isolation source: anaerobic digester from wastewater... | reverse complement strand
ATGCGGTGGAACCATATAGCGTGGGTGTACACACTATTACCTGGACAGTGGAAGACATCAACGGAAATGCAAATACTTGTCAGCAAACGCTTACAGTAATCGAAGAAGAACTTCCCGAAATTACATGCCCGCAAAATGTTTCGGTTAATACCGATGCCGACCTCTGTTCTGCCAGCGGTGTTGTTCTCGATGATCCAATTACCAGCGATAACTGCGGAGTTTATTCGGTTGTCAATGATGCTCCTGAAACTTTTGAAACCGGTGAAACTACCGTTATTTGGACGGTTACCGACAATAACGGGAACATCGCAACCTGCTCTCAGGTGGTTACTGTTACCGATAATCAGGCTCCCGCTATTGTTTGCCCGCCAAATGTTAGCGTTCCTTTTGACGAGGGCGAAAACACTGCCTCAAATGTCGATTTGGGCAATCCCGAAACTAGCGATAATTGCGGAATACAAAGTATAGAGAACGACGCTGTTGAACCTTATCCTGTAGGAATTACAACTGTAACATGGACAGTTACCGATGTTAACGGAAATACAGCATCCTGCACTCAGTCTGTTACAGTTTACGACCCAATTTACGTTGAACAATTTACCCGGGATGGTAAAAACTTTATCAGCAATTATCCGAACCCGTTTAACAACGCAACAACGATTGAATTCGGAATCGTGCATAACTCGAAAGTCAGCATTACTATTGTTGATCTCTATGGTAGAAAAATTGCAAGCTTATTCGATGGCGTTGTCTTTGAAAAAGGAGTGCATCATTTTAACTTCAACTCCAATTCTTACAACCTGTGTCCCGGTGAATATATAATTCAACTGCAAACCGGAAATAAGATGGTTACTAATAAAATGATGGTTGAATAACCCATACTCCTATGTTCTAAAAGATGCTGCAGGCTAGGCTGCAGCATCTTTTTTATTTACTCAAATAATCAACAAACAAATATTTTTATACTTTAGCTTTTAATAATTTTACCTGTTATTCAAAAACAACAAGTACAAAATCTTGGCATGAAGCAAAAAAATCAGCACATTGGAAAAGCTGGAAAATCGCGCTCATTCTCTGGGCAGAAATTGCTTCATAAAAAAAGCAATACAGGCGGAATAGATCGAATAAATGCAAAAAAAAAGATAGGCCCGTTGCAGCTTATCATTATCTTTTTACTTCCCTTTCTTTTGTATTCTCAGACAATTTCATTTGGGTTCACCTATTTTGATGATGATGGAATAATAATCAGAAACATTGACTTTTTAAGCGATGCAGGCAATATTCCTGAGGCTTTTCTCACCGATCAGTTCATTTTACAGGACAGTTCATTTTACAGGCCTCTTGGCACAGTGTCGTACATGCTCGACATACTGATTTCCGGTGGTAACAACCCATGGATGTACCATTTCACCAATGTCTTGCTGATGAGCCTGATAGCTGTAATGTTTTTTATTTTTCTGACTCAGTTTAATTTTACTGTACGCACAGCATTATTTGGATCTCTGATATTCAGCGTACATCCGTTATTTGTTTCAACGGTTGCATTTATACCCAACCGCGCCGAACTGTTGGTGGTACTTTTTTCGTTGATGTCATTTTCGCTGTTCATTAAATACCTTGCAAGTAGAAAAGCATTCCACCTGATACTGCACTTCGCTGCTTTCACACTTGCGCTTTTCAGCAAGGAATCAGCTGCATTTCTGCCAGTTTTACTATTGCTCTATTATTTCGTTTTCTACTATAAAAGACCATTTCAACGAAAGCATTTGCTACTTGTGTTTGTATATTTGATTCCCGGTATTATCTGGCTATGGCTGAGGTCGGGTGCAATTAATCAGGTTTCACATCTTGAAGAAAAATTCGGATTAACGGCACTTCTTTATAATCTTAGGCTTTTCCCAGAATCACTGGCTAAATTCGCTTTCCCTTTCGATAGTGCCCCAATTCCCCAGTTCAGTATTCCCTTGTTCATTGCAGGGATTGCAATAATTGCAACAATAGTCTATTTTCTTATTAAATCGAAGGGCAAAAAAATATATATAAGCCTGTTTTATCTGGGCTGGTTTATTATAATTATGCTTCCTCCGGCTTTGTTCCGTCATCCGTATATCGATTATCTTGATCATAGGTTTATTTTTCCGTTTATCGGCATTATGATGTTTATACTTACAGCCGTAACGGATGGCCGCACACAAAGAAATTCTTTACTTTTCAAAGCCATTCCTATTATGCTCATCATTGCATTTGCCGGTATGTCGTTTATAAAAACACTCCCGTATTCCGACCCACAAAGCTTTTACGACAGTGCTGTTGCAAAAAATCCAAAATCGGCTTTGGCCTACAACAACCGCGGATTTATCGTAAAATTAAAAAACAACGACTATAACGGAGCAATTCAGGACTTCACTGCTGCCATCAGCATCAATCCAAGGTATGCTGATGTTTACGGGAATCGTGGTTTTGCATACGATCAGATGAAAATGTATAATCACGCAGTTGCCGATTTTTCCGTGGCAATTCAGCTTAATCCAAGCAAATCGTTATTTTATTACGACAGGGGTATTTCATATTTCAACCTGCATCGTTACGATAGTGCTGTTTCCGACTTAACAAAAGCTATTGAGCTAAGCCCTCAAGTTGCGGAGTATTATTACAACAGAGGCATTGCCTATATTAATTTATACTCAGCCTATAAGGCTATAACCGACTTTTCGAAAGCCATTGAGCTGAAACCCGATTATAAAGATGCTTATTTAAAACGGGGGGCCTGTTACAACAGTTCTTCCGATTATGTAAAAGCTATTTCCGACTTCAACAAGGTTATACAAACTGACCCTGATAATGCGCATGCATATAACAATCGCGCTAAGGCCTATGTAAACAGTGGGAAAGTAGAACAAGGTATTGACGACTATACAAAAGCAATTCAACTGAATCCGGAATCCGCTGAATATTACAACAACAGAGGCATTGCATACGCTGTTCAGGGCAATATGGATATGGCCCTGAGTGATTTTTCAAAAGCCATTGAGCTCAATCCTTCAAACAAAGAGAGCTATTTTAACCGAGGCAGGGTGTACGCTTCAATGGGCTTACAAGAACTGGCCAATAAGGATTTTTTTAAAGCCGGGGTACAGTAAAACCGCTAGCTTCATTAGTTAACAATCTGAATGAGTAAAAACAAACCCAATAGTAAAGCACCTCTTCAAACAGGGAAATCTAATCCTCTGAAAAAGCAACCTGAAAATGGGCTTGTTTCAAAGAAACACTGGCTGTTGCTTTTCCTTATTCCCGTCCTGCTCTATTCACAGAGCCTAAAATTTGGATTAACCGACTTTGATGACGATACTATAATTAAGAATAATTCTGGATTTTTAAGTGATCCGGCAAATATTCCAAAAGTGTTTACTTCTGATGCCTTTCTCGCAGAAACAGGGCATTTCTACAGACCTTTGCAGACACTGTCGTTTATGACAGACATACAACTATCAGGGGCAGATAGTACCTGGATGTTTCATCTGACTAACATCTTACTTCTTGGATTCATTTGCTGTGCTCTCTTTGCACTAATAAGACAGTTTTCGGTAACTGTGAGTGCTGCCTTCTACGGAAGCCTTATTTTTGCATGTCATCCATTATTTGTTTTTTCTGTGGCCTGGATTCCAGCCCGCGGTGATTTGCAACTTACACTTTTTTCGCTTCTATCGGTGTTGTATTTCATGAAATACCTGAATAGCACACGGGCATTACATCTGATGCTGCACATAGTTTGCTTTACGTTGGCATTGTTTTCAAAAGAGACTGCTGTTGCATTACCTGCAGTGTATTTCACATACGTCGTTTTATTTGGAAAACGCAAAAATGCAAAAAAGTTGATTTTTATTTTTGCCATGTACTTAGTTATTGGTGTTCTGTGGTTCTGGCTTCGTTCCATTGCCATGGGCAGTGCTCCAGACAATCATGAGTTTCAGGGATTTCTGGAAAGAACCAACGAAGTGGGTGTTATTGCTGCATTAACTAACTTGCAAAGCCTTCCCGAAGCAATTTTTCACTTCTTTATCCCAATTGATATCGATATTATTCCCAATTACTCAACAATCAGAACCGCTATTGGATTGATATTGTTTGGGATGATTGTAGTAATATTTTTCAAAAACCGTAAAAAATATGCTAAAGAAAAACTCTTTGGTCTGGTTTGGTTCATACTGCTATTACTTCCTGCAATGCTTTACAAGCATAATATCATCGATTATCTGCATCACCGTTTTCTGTTGCCTTTGGGAGGTATTTTGATTTTTCTTATGTTTCTTATTCCACCCCAATGGATTCAAAAAGGGAAAATTAAACACTCCTGGGTTTTGATTTGCTTTCTGATTGTTGCCGGAACGATGTCGTTTATTAAAACGCGTGCATATTCCGACCCGATGAATTTCTATAATTCCGCCATTGCTCAAAATTCATCCTCCGATTTCTCGTTCAACAACAGGGGTGTACTATTCACCGATCAGGGGAAATTTAACGAGGCGATACAGGATTACACCAAAGCCATTGAAATGAACCCGCAATATTACGAAGCCTTCTATAACCGCGGTGTGGCGTATAATACACTTGGAATGTATGATGATGCCATAGCTGACAATTCACGAGCAATAGAGCTTTTCCCTGAATATATCGATGCCCTTAACAACCGCGGAGTAGCATACTACCATAAAGGTATGATGGATAAAGCCATTGCCGACTACAGCACTTCTATCAGGATAAAACCGAATGCCCCCATTGCTTATTTTAACAGGGGTATAATCTATCATCAGCAAGGATTTACCGAGAAAGCCATGGCTGATTACACGAAAGCCATCGAACTTAAACCCGACTATGACGTGGCTTACTACAACAGGTCAATGATTTACATTGCACAGGCGGATAACACATTGGCTTGCAACGACCTTCGAAAAGCTGCCGATTTAGGATATCAACCTGCTATCGAAAGTGTTAAAACCTTATGCAAGTGAAGAAACAGCGAATAAACAAACCAGCATCCAAGCCTGCTTCGCACTTAAAGCAGCACAAGAAAATCAATACAGGTATTTTACTTTTGCTTATCGTTATATTGGTTATTGCAACATTTTCGCCCACTTTTCAGAATGATTATACAAACTGGGACGATCAGGCACAAATCACCGAAAACCCCGACATTCAAAACCTGTCGTCACAAAGCATAGTAGAAATATTTTCATCCACCTATGTGGGTATGTATCAACCTGTAACAACAACAACCTATGCACTGTTACATGCAATATTTGGTTTGAATCCAACAGCATTCCACAGTTTTAGTCTGATGCTGCATTTAATCAATGTAATTCTGGTTTTTTTGCTGATTTCCCGTTTTACAGGGAACAAAGCCTTAGGTCTTGGCGTTTGCCTTTTATTCGGAGTCACCCCCATGCAAACAGAAGTTGTTGCCTGGGCGTCGGCAACAAGCAGTTTACTGTATTCGATGTTTTTTCTGCTTGCGCTGCTCATGTATATTCGCTACGTTCAATCGGGGCGGAATGTCGGTCATTACATGTTTTCATTAACCCTGTATTTAATCGCACTGATGTCGAAATCGGCTGCTCTTACCCTGCCATTGGTAATGCTTGCATGCGATTATTTTCTCAATAGAAAAATCACTAAAACCGATCTGGCCAACAAAATTCCATTTCTGGCTCTTTCGGTTGTTTTCGGAATTCTAACTATCATTACCCGCAAAGAAGCCGGAGATGCGCTTGCTGTTCCTGAAGCCTATACTATTATCGATCGATTTTTCCTGATACTATTCTCTCTCACATTCTATATTTTCAACCTTCTACTACCTGTTAGCTTATCGGCTTTTCACACCTATCCCGAAAAAACCGGCAATCTGCTTCCATGGTTTTACTATGCTTACCCTTTGCTTCTTGCAGGACTCATATTTTTTGTTTGGAGATTGAAAAAACAAAGACGTGATATAGTGTTCGGGTTGGTATTTTTTGTGCTCTCCATTTCAGTAATGATTGATTTGATTCCGGCAGGGGAACAATATGTAAAAGAACGATACACTTATATTCCTTCCATTGGAGTATTTTTTTCATTGCTGATTTATTTATATTCCCTTTCCGAAAGAAACATCAGGACAAAAAAATATGTGACTGCCGCTGTAATTGCATTAGCATTGGTATTTTCAACACTTAGCTACGCAAGGACACTTACATGGAATAATAGTCTTGCACTATGGAATAATGTAATCGAAAAAAACCCGGGGTGTTCGGTTGCTTTCAACAACCGCGGAAATTTATTTTACGATATGGGAATGAGAGAGAACGCACTCAGCGATTATAATAAAGCTATCGAGCTGCGTCACGACTACCCCGAAGCGTGGTACAACAGGGGAATAATTCATTTCGATGACAACCGGTTCAACGAAGCCATCAACGATTATTCGCAAGCAATTACTCTGAAACCTTCGTATGCAGAAGCCTATTTAAACAGGGGTGCCGCCTACGACAGGTTGCTGCTTTTCGATAAAGCCATAGCCGATTACTCCAAGGCTATAGCTATAGATTCTACCGACTATAAAGCCTATAATAACAGGGGTGTAAGTTATTATAATGAGAAAAAATACAATCAGGCGATTGAAGACCATGCTGCCGCCATAAAAATTAATCCAAACGATCCACAATCGTACGCAAACAGGGCCAATTGTTATTTTGCTACCAGCAATTATATAAAAGCCATCGAGGATTACAGCCTGGCTATTTCGATAAACCCTGAATACATCGAAGCCATATATTTCAGAAGCATCTCTTACGAAAGAACTGGCAACATCGACAATGCAATCAGCGATTTAACCACTCTTATATCAATAAAACCGGATATGACTGACGCATACATGAACCGTGGAATTTTATACGGGAAAAAGAACATGCCCGACAATGCCATCACCGATTTTACAAAAGTCATTGAACTGAATCCTGGTAATAAGGCAGCCTATTGGAACCGAGGTATAGCTTTTGGGCAAAAAGGCATGCAGGCTGAATCAGAAGCCGATTTTAAAATAGCTGGAACATTACCCTAAGTTCTTCATTGTTGAACCATTTGTACTTTATGAAAAAAACGAAATCAAAACATAGCAAATCAACAGCTTCAAAACCCCTAGGATTGTCAGACAAATGGAATGAAAACAAAAAGCTGACCCTGACGATTGCGACTATCGTTTTTGCAGCGTTAATAACTTTTGCTCCTGTAATATTTAATGATTTCACAAACTGGGACGACAACTTACAGGTAACCGAAAATGCTGATATCACATCATTGTCATTCAAGAATATTGGTAAAATTTTTAGCAGCTACTACGCGGATATGTATCAGCCGCTGGTAACACTGAATTTTGCATTTATTTACAGGTTCTTTGGTTTGGATGCAATGGCCTTTCACGCATTCAGCCTTGTACTTCATCTGGTAAATATTATGTTGGTCTTCCTTCTTACAAAAAGACTGCGTACTTCCATCGCCGTCTCAATAGGCGTAAGTTTGTTATTTGCTTTGAATCCCCTTCAGGTAGAGCCTGTTGCCTGGGTCTCTGCTACAAGCACATTGCTTTTTACCATGTTCTATCTTCTTTCAATAATTGTATATATCGATTTTACAAGAAACAAGTCGCAAACAAAAGTGTATTTTATCTCACTGGGGCTATTCACCTTATCGCTTCTTTCGAAATCGGCTGCGGTAACCCTTCCGGTGGTGTTACTTGCAGTTGATTTTTTTCTCAATTCAAAAATCACCCGTAAAGATATTATCATTAAAACACCTTTTCTTGTGTTATCTGTTGTTTTCGGCATGATAACCGTTTTTAAACGGGGTTCACTTGGCGGTGAGTTGCAAATGACTGATTATTATACCTTATTTCAATCGGCTGTTCTGTTGTTGTACCCTTTGGCTCACTATGCAGTTAGTGCAATTGTACCATTCAACATTTCTCCGTACCACCCTTATCCTGAGGTTAACGGAGGAGCTCTGCCATTGTTATACTATATTATTCCTGCATCAGTGCTGTTACTAGCTATCGCATTGATATTCATCAAAAAAAGCAGGGTATCCATAATGTTTGGTGTATTGTTCTTTTTGTTCAGCATTTCGGTGATGCTTGCTTTTATTCCACTGAATTCTGGGGTTGTTAAAGAAAGGTACTTTTATCTTCCGTGCATCGGAATTTATTTTGTTTTGTTCAGCGTATTGCACGATTATACTTCACGCAGAAAGTCTACAAGAACCGTTTCGATGGTTGCTGTTGCTGGTTTGGCTGTTTTTTTTGCAGTCAGCTCTTTTACAGGCGCAAAGGTCTGGAAAAACAGTAGTACATTGTGGACAAAGGTTATCGAAGAATACCCCAAAGCGCATCTTGCCTATTACAACAGAGGCACTGCATTTTTTGACCGGCAGTTTTACCTGGAGTCAATCGACGATTATAAAAAAACTATAGAGCTTAAACCGGATTTCGCGGAGTCATACCTCAACATGGGGGTGGCATACAAAGAACTGGGGATGTTTCAAGAATCGCTTGCCACTCTTTCGCAGGCAATCAGTATAAAGAAAGACCCTGTGTGTTACTTTAACAGGGCGAGTGTGTATGGTGCCATGAATTTATTCGACGAGGCTATCAACGACTTCACGATGGCGATTAAGCTTAATCCGAGATATGCAGAGGCGTTTAACTTCAGAGGAGTCTCTTACGGAAACAAAGGTCTTAATCAGCAAGCCACAGCCGATTTTTTACGGGCAATAAGCATTGATCCCGATTATGCCGATGCGTATAAAAACCTTGGGGTTTCGTTTTTATTGCAGGGAATGACCCCCAAAGCCTGTGAAAGCTTCCACAAAGCCCGGGAATTAGGCTCAAGAGAAGCAACTCAGCTTATTGTAACCTATTGCGAAAATCAATGATGCCTGAAAAGAAGAAACATAGCAGTATGCAAGCTTTGCAGCGCAGACCGTACTCGCAACAATACGGAAATCTTATTCGAAGCACTCCGTTTCTTTGTATTTGCTGCTTTTTGTTTTCCTTCATTATCTATAGCCCGACCATAAATTTCGGATACAGTAACTTCGACGATGACCTTATCATTAAAAATCACAGCGAATTTTTCAGCAATCCAGCAAACTGGAAGCAGGCTTTCACATCCGACGCATTTACCGACCACAGCAGCAGATTCTATCGCCCGCTGCAAACCCTGTCGTATCTATCTGATATTCAGATTTCGGGTAGCGGAAAAGCTTGGATGCACCATACGACCAATGTGCTGATTTTTTCGTTGATAACAGCTCTGCTATTTCTTATGCTGGTAGAATTTAATGTATCGAAGCGTTATGCTTTGTTCGGAAGTATCCTGTTTGCAGCTCATCCTCTGTTTGTTTTTTCGGTAGCATGGATCCCGGCACGGGGCGATTTGCTCCTGATGTTTTTTTCGCTGGTATCGTTTCTGTTCCTCATTGAATTTTTAAAAAAAAGGAAAACGATTCATTTTGCTTTACATTGGCTTTGCTTTAGTATTGCTCTTTTCTGCAAAGAAACCGCAGCCATGTTGCCTGTGATATTTGTTACGTACTACCTGATTTTTGTAAAAAAAGAATCGTATCGTAAAAAAGACCTTCTTTTAGTGCTGTTATATCTGGGTTCACTTGTGTTTTGGTTTACTATGCGCAGCAAGGCAATTGGCGACTCCCAACTACTTAGCGAACTAACAGGAATAGCATCAATAAATAAGGAGTTCGGTTTGGTACCTTTGTTCCAAAACCTACGGGTTATTCCTGAAGCACTGATAAACTTTATTGCACCTGTGCATACACAAATTGTTCCGTCGTTTTCAGCTGCCAAAACAGCAGCAGGCAGCATAATAATAATTCTGATTATCGTAGTTTTACTGAAGAGTAAGCAGCGAAGCATGCGGGAGAAATTATTCGGACTGGTATGGCTTGTAATGCTTATGTTACCTGCCTTAGCTTATAAACACAACATGCTCGACTATCTGCATCACAGGGTGTTGCTTCCCATGGCCGGAATGTTACTTTTTATTTTCATGGTAATTCCACAGAAAACTGATATTCGCACATCCCGAAAAAACACCTGGATTTGGGTTATCATGGTTGCAGCCATGTCTTTGGTTACCCTGATGAAATCGCAGTCGTACCGTAATGCTGAAACATTCTACAATAGTGCCATAAAGCAAAACCCGCAGTTTGCCATAGGGTACTACAACCGGGGGATTATGTTCAACGAAAAAGGGCTTTACGACCAAGCTATTTCCGACTATACCAAGGCAATCGCAATTGAACCCGACTATGCCGATGCTGTCTACAACAGGGGTGTTGCCTATGGGAATATTGGTGCCACCGAAAAAGCAATCGAAGATTATACAAGGGCGATAGCCATACGACCGAACAACCCTCAAGCTTACAGCAACCGGGGAGTAATCTACTGCAATCAGGGTATCTACGATAAAGCCATACGCGATTTCTCTAATACCATTAAACAGGTTCCCGGGTTTTATGTAGCGTACAACAACCGTGGATATGCTTATCTCCGCAACGGAGAGCCCGATAAAGCACTGCCTGATTTAACCAAAGCCATTGCGCTCAGACCCGACTTTGCAGAAGCCTACAACAACAGGGCAAATGCATATATAGCAAATCATATGACCAAGGAAGCATGTTCTGATTTTGAAAAAGCAGCAGAGCTTGGATCAACCGAAGCCCGTAAGAGCCTTCTTCAATATTGCAAATAAACTATCATGAGAATGCTCGTCCAAAAAAAATCGATGCTAAACCCCATGGAGGTATTCCGAATTTGAAATATCTTTACCCAAAATTCTTTGTATGGATATAGCAGAATTTTCATTAAAAATAGGAGTCGCCTTGCTGGCTGGCGCCATTATCGGATTAGAGAGACAGTTTCAAAGGAAAAATGCAGGCTTACGCACCCACAGTCTCGTTGCTGTAGGCTCTGCCATTTTCGTACTTATTTCAACTTCCCTTATCAGCCAACAAGGAGGCGACCCCACCCGTGTTATCGGTCAGATAATCACCGGAATCGGTTTTTTGGGTGCCGGCGTTATTATTCATCAGGGCGTTTCGATACAGGGTCTTACCACAGCAGCAACCATTTGGTGCAGTGCTGCCATTGGCAGTCTTGCGGCTGCAGGCATGTATGTCGAGTCTGCCGTTTGCACCGCTGTTGTTGTGGCTGTAAACCTTGTTTTTCGTTGGGTTGATGAAATCATTGCAAGAAAACACAATGGAGAACAACAACAAAACTGATTTTTATCAATTCCTGTTATGTAATATTTCTGTCTGGCCGGAACAGTATTATTGAAAAAACAGATTTACAAACCCGAACTTTGTATTGGCGCTTAATTTAATTCATAGTAATAATTTACTGATTAGTGCTATTTTGTTAACTTTTGTTATAATATAACGAAATCAAAACAATTTGAATTCAATAAAAAGCTAAAATCGAACATTAATAATTTCAGGAATGCGTCAGATTTTACTGGTATTTTTATTGCTTATTACAGTACAACTTTACTCACAGAATACTCTTTCCGACATAAACAAAGCCAGAGAAATTCTCAATACACGAGGGGAAGTGTTTTTTTCATTTGAAAAACCTGCCTCAATAAGTATTAATGCCATTTCGCAAATAATATCTGTTGATAAAACCGATGGAAAAACCATATATGCCTACGCAAACAAGCAGGAATTTGAAGCTTTTTTGAGTCTTCATACCGATTTTTCGATTGTGGATGAATACTATTATCACGAAAAGGCGCTTACCATGGCTGAGACTATAGAGGATATGGCCAACTGGGATCGTTACCCCACTTACAGCCTTTATGTAGAAATGATGCAGAAAATGGCAGAGGATTTTCCGGATATTTGCAAACTCGATACTATTGGCTATTCAGCAGGCTACAATATGCTTATACTAAGTCTTATAATTTCGGATAACGTAAACGCTGCCGAACCCGAGCCCCGTTTTTTCTGGACAGGTACCATGCATGGTGACGAAATCACTGGTTATATTATGCTGCTTCGATTTGCCGACTACCTGCTGAATAATTATGGCGATGACACTCAGATCACCAATTTGGTAAACAATTCGGTTATTTACATTAACCCTCTTTCGAATCCCGATGGAACTTTCTACGGGTTTTCTGATGGCAGCGATGTTTCGGGGTCGAGACGATACAACATTAACGATGTTGATCTGAATCGCAATTTTCCACGCGTTGATTTGATGCCAACACAGATAGAACCCGAGATTCAGGCTATGACCGACTACAGTTTTGAAAACTGGTTTACAATGTCGGCCAACACACATGGAGGTGCTGAAGTTTTTAACTATCCGTGGGATTATTGTACCTCCGATATCAACACGCACGCCGACGACAACTGGTGGCAGCTGGTGGGTGCCGTTTATGCAAATGCTGCCATTGAAAACAGCGATACCGATTATTTTCAGGGTGTTGTTGAAAATGGTGTTACCGAAGGCGGCGACTGGTATGTTATTAGCGGAAGCCGTCAGGATTATATGAACTTTTTCAGAAACTGCCGCGAAGTTACCCTCGAAATTTCAAACACAAAGCAACTTGCAAGCGAAGACCTGCCTACATGGTGGAATTATAACCGGGAGGCTATGCTCAGGTACACAGAACAAGTATTATACGGCATTAATGGTATTGTTACCGACTCAATCACCCATGAGCCGCTGGCTGCAAAAGTTACCGTATTATACCATGACAGGGACAATTCTTTTGTTTTTTCACATCTTCCGGCAGGCAATTATCATCGCCCTATAAAAGACGGCACCTATACACTATCATTTTCAGCCGAAGGCTATCGTACCAAAAACATTGTAGTAACCTGTTCCGACAACCAATCGGTAAGCCTCAATGCTGAACTCGTTACTCTCGACAGCTTACCCCCAGCCGCATCATTTACCACTGTTACTAACTACACCAGCTGTTCTCCGGTAATTGAGTTCATCAACACTTCGGAAGCTTCTGACGATACCGAATACCTGTGGTATTTTGGCGATGGCTCTACTTCGGAAGAATTCAGTCCCGTTCATTCGTACCCCGCAGAAGGCAGCTATACGGTTTCGCTGGTCGCAGTAAACTCCAAAGGTCAGGACTCGATTACATACGGCAGTTACGTTACCATTCAACTATATCCGGAACCCGAAACCCAGAATGCATCAGCATGTGCTGCATCGGCATCACTTCTGCTTACAGCCAGCGGTGATGGCATAATAACCTGGTATGCATATCCCGATGACGAAGAACCCCTGTATGAAGGCGATGTTTTTACTACACCCGTAATTTATGAGACAACAATATATTTTGCTCAGGATAAATACACGCAAACAGAACAAACAGGTGCTGATCTTGAGGAAGATGACGGGGCTTTTAATACCGACGCCTCCGACCATTACTTGATATTCGACTGTTATCAGCCCTGCATTCTCCATTCGGTGAAAGTGCTTTCGGGGGGAGAAGGCAACAGGGTGATTAAACTTATTAATGGATCTGCAGTGATTGACTCTGTAGAAGTTTCGATAGATGCAGGTGAACAAACCGTAATTCTCGACTTTGCAATTCCTGAAGGTCAAAACCTGAAACTATTATGTTCTGGCCCTTCAAACCTGTATCGCGGATTTTCAGGATGGTGGTCAAGTTTCGATTTCCCTTACACCATCAACGAATACTTGAGCATAAAACAAAGCGATGACAATATGGAGTATGTTCCTGACGAAACCCGCTATTATTCTTATTTCTACGAATGGCAGATAATTCTGAATGAATGCCAGAGCACCAGAGTTCCAGTATATGCTGTTGTTTCTGCAGATGCTCCCGATGCCGATTTTTCCTACTCAGTAAGCAACGGACAATGCCAATTTACCGATGAATCGGTGAATGCAGTTTCATGGGAATGGGATTTTGGCGACGGATCGGGATCATCGCTGCAAAACCCTGTTCATACTTACACCACAAGCAACAATTATACTGTACAGCTTACGACAACCAACGCTTGTGGCACTGATACCTACTCCGAAAGCCTTATAATTGAACTTACCTCCCTGAATAATTACACCCTAAGGAATACTGTTTATCCAAACCCAACCAAAGATTTGATATATTTCAGCGAAATACAGCCCGGAAGCATTGCAAACGTGTACACTGTTTCTGGGACTATGCTATTTGATCATCGCTTCGGTAACGGAGAAAATTCAATCGATTTGAGTGGGGTTGATGCCGGGGTTTATACTATTCAAATAATTGACATGGAAGCTGTTCAAAACATTAAAGTGATTAAGTTAAATTAGTTTTTATATGAAAAAGATTTTATTCATCATTTCAATCATTACAGCACTTATTGCTGTTGAAGCTAAAGCGCAAACCAGCAATCTCGATTTTGCCAACGATAAAATCGCAGAAAGAGGTGGCATATACTTTTACTTTCCAATTCCAGAGCATGAGGTAATGCTGAATTTATTTAATGAAATTTCAGTTGATGGTTTTAAAAATGATCAAGTTTATGCCTATGCCAATTCACACGAATTCGAAACATTTCTGACATATGGGATTGATTTTACTCCCAATTATGATTACTATATTACACCTAAAGCTGTTAGTATGGCAACAACTGTTGCCCAAATGGCAAGTTGGGATAGATATCCGACCCATGCAGTTTACGTACAAATGATGCAAAATTTTGTTGCCAATTACCCTAGTTTGTGCAGGCTTGATACCATTGGAACTTCAATAAATGGATGGCCAATTATATGTGTGGTTATTTCAGATAATATTGGGGCTGACGAAGATGAACCTGAGTTTTGGTGGAGTGGTACTATGCATGGTGATGAAATAACCGGATATGTTCTATTACTTAGGTTGGCTGATTATTTACTTTCGAATTATGGAACAAATTCCCAGATAACAAACCTATTGAATAATGTTGAAATATACATCAACCCTTTGGCAAATCCTGACGGAACTTTCTTTGGCTCCTCAAGCGGAACAATAATCGCGTCAGATCATAGGTACAATGCCAATGATGCAGACCTAAACAGAAGTTTTACAAGGCCCGATGGCATAGCTCCACCATATTCTACTCAACCCGAGACACAATGTATGATGGATTATTCAGCGGCACATGATTTTGTGATGTCAGCAAATACTCATGGAGGAACAGAGTGTGTTAATTATCCATGGGATACTTGGTTAAGTGCTGTTAACCCACATGCTGATAACAATTGGTGGTATTATGTGTCATACGTCTATGCCGATGAGGTTGAATTAGATGCTCCAACAACATATTTTGATGGACCAGGTCAGATGTATAATATAGGAGGAACAAATACTACTGGAGTTACTCATGGTGCTGATTGGTATTATGCTTATGGTTCACGACAGGATTATATGAATTATTTCAGAAATTGCCGTGAAACGACACTAGAATTATCGGACACAAAACAAGTTAGCGGTTCAAGTTTACCTTCATATTGGAACTATAATCGCGATGCAATGCTTTTATATATGGATCAAGTTCTTTTCGGCTTTCGGGGAATTGTTACTAATGCATGTACTGGAAACCCTTTGGCTGATGTAAAAGTTGAGATTTCCGGTCATGATGAAGACAATTCATGGGTATACAGCTCAGCTCCCGTTGGAAATTATCACCGTCCGATTTATGCCGGTACATATAATGTAACATTTTCGAAAAGCGGATACACCAGCAAAACCCTGCCGGTAACGGTGGTCAACAATGCTTCCACCCGCTTGGATGTTCAGTTGGTTCCCACTACGGTTGCCAGCCCGGCATTTACAGCTTCGCCCACTTCGGTAGCTATTGGTGGAACCGTGAACTTTACCGACCAAACATCGGGGGCAGTTACATCCCGCAGCTGGACTTTTGAGCAAGGTAACCCACCTTCAGCTACTACCCAAAACCCTGCAGTAGTTTACAATAACATAGGAACATTCGATGCTACGCTGCAGATTGTGAGTGCAGGATGCACCCTGACACTTACCAAGCCCGATTATATCAACGTTTACACCCCTGGTGCCCCCACACCGGGTTTCACCTGCGATGTAACCAGCACCTGCATCGGAATAGTTGCATTTACCAACACCTCGACCGATGCAACTTCGTACCAGTGGAATTTTGGCGATGGCAACACCTCTGAAGAAGTGAATCCGGCGCATACCTACACAAGCGACGGGGTGTACACGGTAAGTCTCACAGCAACCAATGCCTATGGCAACAACATACTTACACAAACCAACCTGATAACGGTTGATTTACCCGATGCACCAGTGACTACCGGAGCTGAAAATTGTGGACCGGCCTCACTTACTTTAAATGCTACAGGTAATGGAACCCTCGAATGGTACGATGCAGCCACCAATGGCAATCTGGTAACTACGGGAACAAGCTTCACCAACAACTTTACCAACTCAACCACCTATTATGTGCAATCGGGGCGTACACCACATACCTATAATGTGGGTAACACCGATAGCGAAACTAATGGAATGAATCACACCAACAATGGATATTATCTCATTTTTAGCACGTACACCGATCTTACATTGGTTTCGGTGGAAGTAAATGCTGGGACCGTAGCTGGAAATCGCATTATTCAGTTGCGCGATAACAACGGGAATGTGTTGCAATCGGTAACCGCAAATCTTCCAAGTGGGGTAAGCCGTGTTACACTGAATTTCGACATAACTGCCGGAAATAATTACCAATTGCGCTGTGGTACTTCAAACCCCAACCTTTACAGGAACGATTCTGGCGTAGATTATCCCTACACTGTAGCAAATGTAATTTCTATTACCGGTACAAATGCTTCCTCGCAGGCGTATTATTATTATTTCTACGATTGGGAAGTGCTTGTCGGTGATGAATGTATCAGTGCCCGCACACCGGTAACTGCTGTTATTAATGAGGTGCCCAACGCACCTACCGTTAGTGGAGGGGGAACTTTCTGTGCGAACAGTGCAACGCTTACTGCGAGTGGTGCCGGAGATCACAACATATACTGGCAGGGCACCAACGCTAATGGGACCAGCACAGTAAACGAAACCAGCAGTTACGAGGTTACTGCCAGCGGAACATATTACTTCCGCATACAAACAGGCTCAGGTTGCTGGGGTCCCAGTGCTGGAGCGACTGTGACTTTAAACAGCTTACCCGGAGTCGTTACCGTTTCCGGTGGTGGGACTTTCTGTGGTGGACCAGTTACACTCACAACAACCGGAGGAAGCGGGGGGACCATTTATTTTCAGGGCACTACCAGTGGTGGAACCAGCACAGCCACACCGGCCACTTCGCAATCGGTTTCAACCAGCGGAACTTACTACTTCAGAGCCCGCTCGGCACAAGGATGCTGGGGACCGGAAGGCAGCGCAACCGTTACCATTAATGCAGCACCCGGCGCAGTAACCGTTTCGGGTGGAGGAACTTTCTGCGGTGGAACTGTTACCCTTACTGCAAGCGGAGGAACAGGAGGAACCATCTACTGGCAGGGGACCACCAACGGTGGGACAAGCACTGCAACGGCTTCTTCATCGCAAACTGTTTCGGCTAGTGGCACATACTATTTCAGGGCATATTCCCCGGCCGGTTGTTGGGGGCCTCAGGGCAGTGCAACCGTTACCATAAATGCAGTTCCTGCTGCTGTTACCGTATCTGGTGGCGGAACACAGTGTGGCGGAAGCATGACACTCACAGCTACCGGAGGAACAGGTGGAACCATCTACTGGCAGGGAACAACCAGTGGTGGAACCAGCACGGCCACAGCTTCATCTTCGCAGACAGTATCTGCAAGCGGAACCTACTATTTCAGAGCTCGCTCAGCACAAGGATGCTGGGGACCGGAAGGCAGTGCAACTGTAAGTATTAATACTGTTCCGTCTACTGTTACGGTTGCAGGGGGAGGGGTATACTGTGGAACCAATGCAACTCTCACAGCTACAGGAGGAACAGGAGGAACCATCTACTGGCAGGGGACCACAAGCGGTGGAACCAGTACTGCAACCGCTTCATCATCGCAAATCGTTTCGGTAAGCGGAACTTATTATTTCAGGGCACATTCGTCACAAGGGTGCTGGGGACCTGAAGGGAGCGCAAGCGTTACCATCAGCCCTGCTATTTCAGTCGACCTGTCAGCCACAGAAGAAAGTGCTCCCGGAGCTCATGATGGTACAGTTACAGCCATGGTAACCGGAGGAACGGCTCCGTTTAACTATACATGGAATCCTACAGCAACAGGAAATCCTATTACAGGCCTAGCTGCAGGTTATTATTGCGTTACTGTAGAAGACAATGCAGGATGTACCGTGCAAAACTGCGTAACTGTAACCCTGGCAAATCAGCCCAATCCACCGATAGCCCAGTTTTCTGCTGACATTCACAATGGATGTGGGTCTCTTACCGTTCAGTTTACCGATAACAGTACCAATAACCCGACAGAATGGGATTGGGATTTTGGTGATGGCAGCAGCTCGGAAGAACAGAACCCAATTCACACCTATCTTGCCCCTGGCCATTACACAGTAATTCTTACTGTTTCGAATGACGACGGTAGTGATGACATTACCAAAAATGAATTTATTCATGTGTGGCCGATTGTTGAAATAGATATTGCCTCTACAGAAGAAAGCGCCGAAGGTGCTGCCGATGGCACAGCAACTGTTACTATAGTTCAGGGCATTCACCCTTTCACTTTCCTTTGGGACAACGGAGGCGAAACGGCAACCATCGAAGGCCTGACGGCAGGTACCTATTGTGTTACCGTTACCGACTCTGTAGGCTGTCAAGCCAACATGTGTGTTGAAGTTAGCCTTCAGGCTGTAAACCCATTAAATGCATTGTTTTCATTTGAACAAAGCGGAGTTTGTGGTTCATCAACGCTTAGCTTCCACGATGAAAGCACCGGTGATATTACCTCATGGAACTGGGATTTCGGCGACGGAACACAGTCGAATGAGCAAAACCCTGTTCATAATTATGTAAGCCCCGGAAACTTTACGGTATTGCTTATAATCAGCGATGGTGAAAATCAAAGTACCTACGATGCCGTTGTTGAAGTATTCGAGGTGCCGTCTCTTTCTTTTGAAGTTACCGAAGAAAGCAGCCCCGGTGCTGCCGATGGAGAAATCGTACTTAGCATTAACGGAGGAGCAGCACCGTATCAGATTAACTGGTCGAACGGACAGCATACTGCTACCATTACGGGACTTCAGGCTGGCGACTACTCGGTTGCTGTGGTCGATAACAACGGGTGTTATGCCACTTCAGCGGTTACCGTTCCGCTGGGAACAGGTATTGCAGTTGACGTCAGCGAATTGTTTTTGCTTTATCCCAACCCTGCATCCGGATATTTTAATTTGACCGCCGACCATGTAATTGAACAGGTCACCATTATGGACGCAACAGGGCGAAGCTGTTTTAGCAGTAATCCAGGAAAAGATGCTGTAAACATTGACATACAACATCTTCCTTCGGGTTTATATTTTGTGGTTTGCAGTACTGACCAATTTTCGCAGGTGCTTAAACTTGTGGTGCGATAAACCTTTCAATAGCAACACAAAAAATACTGCAGTAGAAGTATTGCGGTATTTTTTAGTGTTTAAAGTGTCGTATTCCGGTGAAAACCATTGCAATTTTATTCTCATTGCAGAAGTCGATGGTTTCCTGATCACGGATTGAACCACCGGGTTGTATTACACTTCGTATTCCGGCTTCATAAGCAATTTCAATACTGTCTTTAAATGGAAAGAAAGCGTCGGAAGCCATTACAGCACCATTCAGGTCGAACCCGAAATGCTTTGCTTTTTCAATTGCCTGACGAAGCGCATCAACACGTGATGTTTGACCGGTTCCACTCGCCAGCAGTTGCTTGTTTTTTACAAGTACAATGGCATTCGATTTTGTATGCTTTACCAATTTAAATGCAAACAGCAGATCTTCGGTCTCGACTTCCGAAGGCCGGGTATCGGTAACGTAGCTCAGTTCAGAAATTTTTTCGCGATGCTTATCGCTTTCCTGAAGCAAAACACCGTTTAACACCGACCGGAACTGGTGCAGGGGTGTTGTGGTATTTTTAAGTATGAGAATAATCCGGTTCTTTTTCTGCTTCAGTATTTCGAGAGCCTCGGCAGTATATCCCGGAGCAATAATTATCTCGAAAAATATTTTATTCATCTCTGTTGCAGTTTCCAAATCGATGATAGCATTGGTAACTATGATACCTCCGTAAGCCGAAACAGGGTCGCCTGCCAGAGCGTCTTTCCATGCCTCGCATAGGCTGATGCGGCAAGACATTCCGCAAGCATTATTATGTTTAAGGATAGCAACGGCGTTCCCATTATCATAATCGTTGATAAGGTTAACAGCAGCATCAATATCGAGCAGATTGTTGTACGATATTTCTTTGCCCTGTAATTGCTCAAGCATATCTGTAAGCTTTCCGAAGAAAAAGCCTTTCTGATGTGGGTTTTCACCGTAGCGAAGTTTGTACTGCGGACTGAAGCTTTTACGGAATTCGGTGAACTCACCGCTATCGAACCAGGAAAATATTGCAGCATCATAGTTTGAGCTTACGCTGAACGCCTCACGTGCAAACTGCTTCCTCGTTTGCAAATCGGTAATTCCTTTATGGTCTTCGAGCAGACTGTACAGGCGGTCGTATTGGTTGCGGTGCGATATTACAAGCACATCATTGAAATTTTTTGCGGCTGCACGTATCAGTGAAATACCACCAATATCGATTTTTTCGATAATATCATCCTCGCTTGCACCTTTACGGAGTGTCTCTTCAAACGGGTATAGGTCGACAACAACCAGATCGATTGGGGGGATATTGTACGCCGCCTGATCATGAATATCTTCGGGCAGATCGCGCCGTGCAAGAATACCTCCAAAAATAAGGGGATGAAGTGTTTTAACACGACCACCCAAAATAGAAGGGTATCCGGTAACATCCTCCACTGCAACAGCTTTTACACCAAGTTCAGCAATAAACTTATGGGTACCTCCCGTCGAAAAAATGGTGACACCTGCAGCATCAAGTTTTTTTATGATGTTTTCCAGACCATCCTTATGATACACTGAGATAAGCGCGTTTTTAATCTGTCGGTTCATACTTCGTTATTTTGACCGTAAAAATAGCTTTTTTGCTGAACCGGTTTTAATACATTTGGCAGCCAGCCAAAAAAAATATCCCCATTTATTAACAACACCGCGGCATAGAAAATGTTTTAAATGTGTTCGCAAATTGTTCACTATTGGTTTTTATGACTGAAATGATTAAAACTTTTATCGTATTTTTACATCAACAACAATGAAGACATTATATACTCTGATATTGCTCTGCTTCGCAGCTGTGCACCTGATAGCGCAGGATACTGCAAGAATTGCCTATTCATTTGGGTTCAATTTTAAAAACGGAATTTACCTGAACTTCGACCAGTTCAGGAATAACTCTCCCGTTGCAATTGAATCGGTTGTTATTGATTTTGATAAGAATAATACCAAAACCGAATGAAAACAATTCTTTCCACTCTTTAGTACATGGTTTTAAAGAAAACTTGATAGGAGCTAAATAAAAAAAACCTATTGCACTTAATAATGTTGTTGTAATGGTTGCAACAACTAATGACCAAACGCCCCAATTATTGTATGCTAA
>ENA-UPTA01001992-UPTA01001992.1-activated-sludge-metagenome-genome-assembly--contig:-NODE-1992-length-21789-cov-6.053971_pt1 | contig 21789 bp, 13 predicted proteins | sample MGYA00238184_ERZ773361 | MGnify/ENA primary metagenome ERZ773361 (study PRJEB29100, sample SAMN05720205) | activated sludge metagenome | isolation source: anaerobic digester from wastewater... | reverse complement strand
CTTGTGCGCATCCTCAGCCGCAGCCTGGAACCCCGATTTGAGGCCCTCATGCTTCAAACGCGCGTGGCAGGCCTAACTGAAGATAACGCAGGCCTGCGCGCAAAACTCATTTCTGCGCAGGGTGACACTGTTGAAAAAAGCTTCAACAGTATCCTTGTGGCCGCCGGACGAAGGCCGGCCACAGAGGATCTCGGCCTGGAAAACACAAAGGTTAAACTGGATGACAAGGGCTTCATCATAACCGATGAACGCCGCCAAACCGGGGAGCCCTCCATTTTTGCGGCCGGAGACGCGGCCGGCCAGCCCATGCTGGCGCACAAGGCCATGCATGAGGCCCTCGCGACAGCCGAGTACATTGCGACCGGCAAGGGCGGCCCGTTTACGCCCCGCGCCATTCCTGCCGTGGTGTTCACCGATCCCGAAATTGCATGGTGCGGCCTGACCGAAGATCAGGCCCGCGCGGAGAATCAGAACATCAAAGTCGGCCGCTTCCCCTGGAGCGCCTCGGGCCGGGCCAAGACGCTTCATCGGGCTGACGGTATGACCAAAGTCATCGCGAATGCTGAAAGCGGAGCGATCCTGGGCCTTGCCATCGCGGGGCCCGGAGCAGGCGATCTTATTGCCGAGGGTGTGCTGGCCGTTGAATCAGGTGTCACCGTCGAAACGCTCAGTCGGGTCATTCACCCCCACCCCACGTTGTCAGAAACCGTTATGGAAGCCGCGGAAGCCCTGCTGGGCCGAAGTGTTCATGCCGCCCGGCCGCGATAAAGAAAAAGCCGGCCGCGTGACACGGCCGGCCTTTCCGGAAAGAAATCCGCTATTCCCTGTCGGCATCCTGAAGGATGGTTTCCAGGCGTGAGTTCAACTGCATAATGCGCTGCTTGAGTTCCTCCGATGTAACCTCATCAACCCCCTGCCCGGCGCGCTCCAGCTTGCGAAGCTCGCGGCTCATTCTTACGCTTTCACGGGAGAGTTCATCCACCTGATTGCGGACTTCTCCCAGACGGGTAATGGTCTGTTCCGACTCTTCCAGCCTCTTCTGCAGCTTCTCGTTTTCCTTCTGGAGCACACCGATACGGTCCGAGGCCCGTGCGGCCTGACCGTTGAGATCCGAAATCTTCGCTTCAGACTGGCTCAGCAGAGTCTGCAGTTCAGCGGCGCGATCCGCCACCTTCTCCGCATTTTCAAGGGCATTGGATGTTTCGAGCAGCCTTGCCTGGAGGGTTCGCGCTTCAGCTCTAGCCGTCTCAGCCGCACCGGAAGCGGCCTGTTCAGACTCACGAAGCGCGGCAATCTCCGCATCACGCCGGCCCAGTTCCGACTGCAGCGATGTGTTGCTGCGGCGCAGATCATCGGCCGCCGCATTGGCTTCCGTGGCGGCGGCCTGCCACTGCGCGGCATCCCGGGTCAGTCCAGTCATCTGCTCTCTCAGACTGTCAATCCGGGCACGCAGTTCGCCGGCTTCCTCAACCTCGCGCGACAGCTCCCAAAGCTCGCTTTTCAGCTCCTTGATGCGCGCCTCCTGCTGCGCGCTGTTGTCCGCTGCGGTCTTCAGGGCATTGTTGGCCTCCGTAAGGTTCGCCACAGTGGCATTTGCGGCATCCAAAGACTCCGCGGATTCGGCCAGGCGGCTTCTCAGTTCTCCGGTCTGGGCCGTCAGCCGGTCGCGTTCCGCCGACAGGGCCGTATTCAGCTCATTGAGCCTGGCCATGCGGTCTTCAAACGCGCTCCTGTTCTGCTGAAGAGACGCAATCTCTGCAACCGCTTCCGCATGTTTTCCGCGGGTCTCTGCCAGCTCAGTATTTGCCCTGTCCAGCGCTGCCTTGAATTTCTGCATTTCGGCGGCGAGGCTGTCTTTCTTTCCGGCGGCGGCGGCTTCCGCCTTCTCAAGCAGCGCAATCCGTGTATTGGCCGCGCGCAGCGCCTCATTGGCCTGTTTCAGAGAGGCTTCAAGCTGTCCTGCGCGAGACTCGAGATTCTTCACTGTTTCTTCAGCCCGGTCCGTCTGCGCCGCCCTGCGCTCCGCATCCAGAAGCCGGCTCTTAACCTCCTGCACCTCTTTTTTCACCGCGGCATAATCTTCCAGGGACGCCTGCAGTTCAACCATCCGGGAAGCCAGTCCGGAGCGCTCGATGGACAGCTGGCGCACCTGCTCCTCCAGCTTCTTCACATTGTCGGCAGCAAGCTTCTCCGCCTCGATCAGAGTGGCCTTCTCCGCTTCATAAGCCGCCAGTTTCTCCCGGAGGCCTGCGCAGTCCTTCTCCAGAAGATCCTTTGATTTCGCGAGTTCATTCAGCTGATCCCGAAGCGGGAGAAGTTCCGCCTCGCGGGCAGCGGCATCGGCCAGGCTTTTTTCCAGTTTCGCTTTTTCACTGTCCATGGACATCAGCCGGGCATCCTTCTGTTTGACAACCTCCTGCACGGCCTCGATTTCCTTCGAACAGCGGCGAATTTCCTTCTCGGCATCCATCACCTGCGCAAAGAGTTCTTCTTTCTTGACCAGCAGGGCATCCCGCTCCGTCAGCAGAGAGGCCATCTCTTTTTCCCTGTCTGCCAGCCGGCGAGTCGCATCCTTTAAGGCGGATTCCAGATCCTGTTTAGTTTTCGAGAGATCCGTCTGCGCGCTCTGGAGCGCGGCAAGCTCCACGCTCAGCTTGTCCCTTTCCTGCCGGAGCGCTTCAAGCGATTTGGTCGCATTCGACGCTTCAGAACGGATCGCCAGCAGGGCCTTTGAACTTTCCGCAAGCTGCACCCCCAGACCGGCGGCATCGGCCGTCACGCGGTTTTTCTCTTCGGTCAGCCGCGTGACCGCAGCGGTCAGATTCCGGACATCGGCAGAGAGACTATCCTTTTCCTTCTGCGCCTGAACCAGATCATCCTGTGTCGCCTTAATCTGATCCCGGGCAGCCTTCAAATCCCGCTGGGATTTGCTGAAATCCGCCTGCAGTTTGCTCATGGCGGCTTCCTTTGCCTCCGACTGCTTCTTAATTCCCGCCAGTTCGCGGGTCAGCGCATCGTTGCGGCTCTTTTCAGACTTCAGCGCATCCGCAGCAGCGGATGCTTCAGCCTGAAGCGCAGACAGAGCGGTTTCCATTTCCGCTTTGGCTCCGGCAAGCTGTGTCGCGTTCTTTTCCAGATCGGAGGAAAGACTGCGGACCTGCGCCAGATCTTTCTGGGTCTGCGTGAGTTCGGCTGCCAGTGTGTCCCTGCTCTGCTTCAGCGCATCCAGTTCGCCCGCCAGCGCATCTCTTTTGGCGGCTGTTTCGGCCTGTGCCTTCTGCAGGGCATCCAGCGCGTTCTGCGACACCTTCAAATCTTTCGCCAGTGCCTCAGCCTTCTGGCGTGCCGGCTTGATGGCGCCCTCTGCCTCAACCAGCTTCTTCTCGGTTTTTTCAAGGGCCGAGGAAAGGCTCGATTTCTCCTTCCCGAGCGCGGCAATTTCTTTGCGCGCGGCCTTCAAATCATCCTGAGCGACGGCAAGTTCAGCCAGCCGGGCGTCCATGTCAGCCAGTTTGGCCGCAAGGGCTGTCTTTTCCTTTTCAAGTTCCGACGCGCGGGCCTCTTCGGACTTCAACCGGGATACCGTCTGCTCGAGCTCAGAGGCACGAGTTCCAGCCTCCGCGCGAGCCGCCGAAACCTGTTCCCCCAGCTGTTCGATCTGCCCTTCCAGCGAACTTTTTGAATCAGCAAGGCTCTTGACCTGCGATATGACCATATCCCGTTCGGCCGTCAGTGCGGCAACCGTATCTGCAAGCGCCTTGTTTGCATTCTCCAGTTCATTTGCGCGCTCGCCCTTCTTTTCTGCCGCGGAGAGATCTTTTGCAAGTTTCTGATTCTGCTGTCCCAGAGCCCTGATTTCCTGCTGCAGCCCGGACATGGCGGCAGACTGATCCTGTGTGAGCTTTTCCAGTTCGGCGGCCTGAATCCCAAGCTCTTTTGCATCCGCGAGCTGCTTTGAAAGGTCTTTGTTGGCGGATTTCAGCCCGGCAATCTGATCTTCCAGCGCCTTGAGGCTTTCCACTTTTTTCTGCAAAGAAGCAATCTGTCCGGTCAGAGACTTGTTCGTCTTCAGCGCCGCATCCAGTTCCTTTCTGACAGCGGCAATCCGGTCATCCATTTCCTTCACAGAGGCTTCTGCTGCGGCTTTGGCTGCATCAATTGCGGCTTTTTCGGCCGCCGTTTTCTCCAAAGCGGAGTTCAGTTCCGCCTTGTCCTTTTCCAGCTGCTCACGGGCTTTTACCAGCCCCGAAAGTTCCTGCTGGCGGGACAGCAATTCCTCCTTAAGCGCCGCCGCCTGCGCAGACAGCTCTCCAGCGGTCTTTTCCAGCGCGGTTCGGGCATCGGTCAGCGTTTTCACCTCCGCCCGGGAAGAAGACAGCTGCGCATTCAGGTCCTTGTTCGAGGACTTCAGCCCCGAAATTTCATCCTTCAGTTCCGGAAGGGTCGTCAGCTTCTTTTCCAGCGCGGCCCGGGCATCAGCCAGATCCTTTGACTCCGCCTTCGATGCAGAGAGCTGCGCGTTCAGATCCTTGTTGGAAGATTTCAGCTTCTCGATTTCCTCCTTAAGGCCCGGGACTGCGGCAAGCTGCTTATCCAAATCAGCCACCTGTTCTGCAAGCGCCAGCTTCTCCTTTGCCGCGCGCTGGATTTCGCCGTCGCGGTCCTTCACGTTCGAAGCCAGGACCCCCAGCTGTTCTTTCAGAGAATCCATTTCCCCCTGCATTCCTGCCATCGCCTGATCCCGCTGCGCCAGGGCGGCCTGGGATTTTTCCACGTCCTGCGCCAGCGCCTTCAACGACTTCTCCAGCAAGGACTTTTCCTTCCCCACAGCCTTGACCTGGTCCTCAAGGGCATCCACCGTATTCAACCGGGCCTGCATTTTTTCAACACTGGCCTGCAGCGTGTCTCTTTCTTTGGAGAGCACCGATATGCTTTTAGTTTTCTGCTTGAGGTCTTCCGACATATCCGACAGCTTTTTGTCCAGCGCCTGATTCTGTCCGGTCATATCCGCAATTTTCTTTTCTGACGCCTCAATCTGAGCCTGCAGATCCTTCAGGCGGCCCGAAGCCGCCTTTGCCGCGTCCCTCATGCTTGCGCGCCGCTCACGGGCCGCCTGTTCCTCGCGGGCCACGGCCGCCTGCTTTTCCTTTTCAAGGCGGTCGAGGGCGGCCTGCATATCCGCCGCCTGTGCTTTCAGGGAGGCATGCTCCGCCGACAGGTTTTGAAGCTTAGTCCTCGCATCGGAAAGCTCCTGCTGGAGCTGCTGAACCTTGCGCACCGCCGCACTGGCCACCTCTCCCACCTGCGGGAAAGATTCTTCGGCCGCGCGCAGAAAACCCGGGCATGCCAGCAGCATCGCGGCGATCAGATATACATGTGTCTTAAGCATCTTCATAATAAACCTCTCAACATCTTTCCTGCGCGGCTAGTTGGCCAGTTCCTGCAGGACTTTTGTGGCCTCGCGAAGTTCCGCTTCCAGGAGTTTGACTTTTTCAACCAGCTCGGTGCGTTCGGATGCTGTCTTTTCCAGCTTCCCGGCGGTTTCTGCCAGTTGTTTCTGCAGCGCCGCATTCTCTTCTCCGGCCTTCTTCTGAAGTTTCTCTCCGGCGGCGGCCGCTTTCTTCAGCGCGGCGATTTCAGCGGACAGGGCTTTTGTTTCGTCACTCAGCGCGGCAGCCTGCCTGGCGGCGTCCGCATGGCGCTGCTGGGCAATTTTCAGCTCGTCCGCCATGGCCCTGGATTTTGCCACGGCTTCTTCGCCGCGCTTGACGGAGCCTTCCGATTTCTTGAGCGCTTTGCCAAGCTCATCCACCTGGCTCTGCATGTCTGCAATCTGCTGGCGGAGAATCCCCGCCGTTTTATCTCCATCGGCCTTTGCAGCGGCGAGGGCGTCTGCGGCGGCGGCCGCAGAAGCCTTGACTGCCGCAATTTCATCGGACAGGCTCTTGTTTTGAGCCTCCAATTTATTCCGTTCACCGGAAACAGCCTTGTTTTCTGCCATCAGGCTGTTGAGGCGCGATTCAAGCTCCTTGACCGCACCGGCCGAAGAGGCGGCGGCTTCCTGCATGGATGTCTGCTCATTCAGCAGCGAGGCAATGCGCTTCTCCATTTGGGACGCGGCCTTCTGAAGTTCGCCCGCCTGTTTCTCAAGAACCTTGTTTCGGTCGCGCAGAGGGGCTGTGGCCTGATACTGCTCTTCCAGTTTGGCCAGCTGCGACTGCAGTGCGGCCTTTTCATCCGAAACCGTTTTCAGCTGAGAACCAAGTTTTGTCGCCTCGGCTTTCAGGCGTTCTGCATCAGAAGCAGCGTCCTGCGAAGCTTTCACCGACGCGGCGGTTTCAGCCTGCAGAGCCTCAACAGTCTTCCGGAGGGCTTTGGCTTCCGCCTCCGCCTTTTCTATCTTCCCGGAGAGTCCCTTCTGGAGCGCATCGCGGGCACGGGCATTGCCTTCGGCCCGCAGTTCGGCGCTCTGCACGCGATCCTGCATTTCTTTGATTCGAGGCTCCACCGAATTCAAATCTTTGGTCAGCTTTTCAATCTGCGCGTTTCTGCCTTCAAGGTCCTTTGTGAGCGCGGTGATCTTCTGCTCAGCCTCGGCGGCCTGCCGGCCCGCCGTGTCTTCGCGGGCCTTGATTTCCTGCTGGAGAGCCTCCACGCGCTTGCGGTCGCCCTCACCCGCCTTGCGGATATCCTGCACCGACTTCTCAAAGCCGGCGGACCGGGCCTTTTCCTGGTCCAGTTTTGCGCGCAAATCACTGATTTGGGCTGTCAGTTCCGTATCCAGCGCGGCACGCTCCTGCTTCACCTGCTTGAGTTCCGCCGTCAGGCTTGCCGCCATATCCGAATTTTCGCGGGCATTGCGCTCTGCCTCCGCGGTCTTTGCCTGCAGATCGGCGGCCTTTTTCAGCTCGGCCTGATACTGTTTCTCCACATCGGCCTTTTCTGACTGCACCTGTTTGAGCTGCTCTTCAAGCGCAGAAGATGCCGCGGCCTTCCGCTCGGCCTCGGTGTATTTTTCCTGGAGAGAATCCCTCTCCATGCGGGCAGCTTCCAGGTCGGCCGCAAGCTTCTTTGCGGACTCGGCCTGTGGGAGCAGCGTCACCACCTGGGCTTTCAGCCGGTCGCGCTCCTGTTCCGCCTGGGCCAGCGCATCAGCCGCCTTTTTCAAATCAGATTTGACTGCCGCAGTTTCAGCCGCAGTATCAGCGGAACCCTGGGCCATTTTCAGATAGTCGCTCTTAACTTCTTCCAGCTGGCGGCGCATATCATCACGCTGGCTCAGCAGCGCCTTGCGTTCGGTTTCCGCCGCGGACAGCCGCTTGTCCATCGCATTGGAAGCCATGATCAGCCCGGTCATCTCATCATTCAGCCGGGCTTCCTTGTCCTCAGCCGCTTTCACGCGGGCCAGCAGATCCTTTTCCTTCCTCGCGTATTCAGACTGCGCGGATGCCTCGAATTTTTTCTGCCGCATACTCAAGTCTTCTGCCTGTTTCTGAAGTTCCTTGTCCTTTTTGGCAAGCTGTGCAGTCAAATCGGAAATCTGCGACTTCAACTCATCCGCTTTTTTCTGCTCTTCGCTCAGTGCCCTGGCGCTGCGCGACAGGGCTTCTTTTTCACGCTTTTCCGCATCGGCAAGCGCCTGAGCGCTTCGGGCCTGGGCCTCTTTTTCAACTCTCTCCATATCGGCCAGCCGGGCGGAAAGCTGATCTTTTTCCGTCACGAGCTTTTTGATGTCGGCATCGGCCTTGCGCAGAAGATCTTCGGCCACCGCCACCTTGGATTCCAGAGCCGGAATCGCCGTCGCGGCCTGCTGGGCCTGATTCAGCTGGTCCTCAGCCGCTTTCACGCGGGCCAGCAGATCCTTTTCCTTCCTCGCGTATTCAGACTGCGCGGATGCCTCGAATTTTTTCTGCCGCATACTCAAGTCTTCTGCCTGTTTCTGAAGTTCCTTGTCCTTTTTGGCAAGCTGTGCAGTCAAATCGGAAATCTGCGACTTCAACTCATCCGCTTTTTTCTGCTCTTCGCTCAGTGCCCTGGCGCTGCGCGACAGGGCTTCTTTTTCACGCTTTTCCGCATCGGCAAGCGCCTGAGCGCTTCGGGCCTGGGCCTCTTTTTCAACTCTCTCCATATCGGCCAGCCGGGCGGAAAGCTGATCTTTTTCCGTCACGAGCTTTTTGATGTCGGCATCGGCCTTGCGCAGAAGATCTTCGGCCACCGCCACCTTGGATTCCAGAGCCGGAATCGCCGTCGCGGCCTGCTGGGCCTGATTCAGCTGGTCCTCAGCCGCTCTGGCACGGGCCTCCGTTTTCCGCAGTTCCACTTCAAGCATCCCGGCATCGCCCCGGACTTTCTTAAGCTCGTTGGCCACCTTGGTCAGATTGGCCCGCCATTTGGCGTTCACTTCCTCAATTTGTCCGGCAAGACCGTCCCGTTCGCTCTGGACAGCAGCCAGATCATTGCGGATCATCTGATTTTCCTGCTTCAGCGCATCCACGTCGCGTCCCCTCGCCTGCAGCTGCGCGTCCAGATCAGTGACCTTCATGTTCAGCTGTTCTTCGCCGAGCATGGACCCCCGCAGGGCGCTCATTTCCGCATGGGCTTCGGCCAGCTTCTCCTGAATTTTCTGGTTGTCATCGGTCAGGGCCAGGATCTTCTGCCTCAACTGCTGGTCGCCGCCGGCCGAAACGCTGCTCTTCGCGCGAACGTCCTGCTCCAGCTGGGCGATCCGCTTCTGAAGCTCTTTGTTCTGGGCCGAGACGGCCTCATGCTGCGCGCGCCACTTCGCGCCATCATCCGCGACGGGAACAGGTGCGCTGTTGATCTGAGCCTGCAGAGAATCAATCTGCTCGCGCAGGTCCTCATTCTGCTCCAGCAGTTCTGAATACTTGGTCCGATAGAAATCCACGGACTGTGCGGAGGGAGCCGCCGCCGCACGGGCGGCCGGAGCCGGGGCTTTTGCAGGCGCCTTTTCTGCCGGGGCAGGAGCAGGTTTCGCCGCCGAAGCCGGCGCCGAGGCAATCTGCGGGCGCAGGGCATCCATCTGGTCACGACAGTACGTCAGCCGGTACTGGACGATGTCCTTCTGCCAGTCGGGATGCGATTCGCTCAGCTCCTTATACAGGTTGTACGAGCGCTCATAGGCCTCGAACGCCGCGACCAGATCGTTGTTGCCCTTTGCCCTGTCGCCCGCCACGGTGGCGGAATAGGCGTTCAGCTGAAGCTGCTGTGCGGACTGTGCAGGCTGCGCCTGTGCAGGCACGCCGGCCGCAAGCAGGGCCAGCAGCAGTCCAAATGCGATAAATGTGTTTCTGTTCATTGGTTCGACTCCTCTATGGATAGAGTATTTTTTCAAGATCCTGATTTCTTTCGCTGCCCAGACTGATTGCACTCTCATAATATTTTCGGGCGGACGTGATGTCCGAAGGACTCGATGTGGCCAGCACAACGGCCAGATTGAACTGTGCCTCCGCATGCCGGGGATCGAGCTCCACGGCCTGCCTGAATTCCTTTGCGGCCTCCTGGAGTTTCTGGCGGGAATGATGAACGATTCCCATGTAATTATGAAGCTGCGCGCTCTTTGCATCCAGCAGAAGCCCGCGGGACAGATACCGGTCCGCCTTCTCCAGATCGTTGTTGCGCCAGCTGATCATCCCCTTGAGGCCCATCGCTTCGGCATAGGTCGGATGGATATCCAGCAGCTGGTTCAGAATGCTTTCGGCATTTTTGAAATCCCAGATGTTGTAGTAGCAGGAAGCCAGCCCCATCATTGCGCGCGCGTTGGAGGGATTCTGTTCCAGCAGAACTGAAAACACGGCCAGCGCCTCTTCCACACGACCTTCCCCCAGAAGCTTCTCGCCATTGGCCATGAGCGCATCCTCATCGCGCGCCGCCTCCGCCTTCTCCTCGACAGGTACCGGCTGGATTTTCTCCTCTCTCACAGCCGGGGCCGGGAACGGTTCGGCGGCCGCCGTGCGAACAACCGTGGAGGGTTTCTCCGCGGGGGGCTCTTTCCGCGAGGGCTTCACCGCCTCTGGAGGCGGAACAGGCTCTGTCATCTCGGGAATGCTCTCGGCCACGCCCACGCGTTCCTGCCTGAATTTGGCCAGCGCCAGATCCATTTCGCGCACCTGGGCCTCGTAATGCCTCCTCATGCGGCGTTCGCGGTTCAGTTCCTCCTTCAGGGCATCCAGCTCGTCCCCCCCGGACTCCGGCGCCATCAGTTTGCCTATCAACCCTCCGGGTTTCTCACGCTTCTCTTTTTTCTTCAGCGCGGCTTCCAGTTTATCAACCTGCTCCTGCAGGCGGGTGTTTCGGCGCTCAAGCTGGGACAGCTCCTCAAGGGCAAGTTCGCGGTCCTCCCGGAAAAATTCGAAGGCCTTGCGCAGCCGCTCGATTTCTATTTGAAGATCAAGAGTTTCCGCGCGGGAATAGCGCGAGGCGCTGGCATTCAGTTCTGGAGATATCTGCTGGGCAAAAACCGCCCCGTAACACCCCGTCAGAATCCATCCAGCCATCAGTGCGGCAAACAGTTTTTCTCGTTTATTATCCATATACGGCACCTGTTTCCTTACAGCCCAGACATTTAGCCGTCTTTTATAGCTTTTCGCATCGCAGGCAGGCAAGCGGGAAAGTTCCAATCATTGGAAGTTTTTACGCAAAAAGTTCCAATGATTGGAAGTTTTTTGGGAGAAAGTTCCAGGGGTTGGAAGTTTTCAGAGCTGCACCGGGACGCAGCGCGCGCCCCACGTGCCGGGTTTGGCGTCAAACACACCCGGACAGGCTGTTCCGCAGTGCCGGCATTTCCCGTCAGGCGTCAAATCCCAGGAGGTCAGCACAAACCAGTCGCGGCCGATGATCTTCCGGCCGCAGCCCGTGCAGAGCGTGCTTCCGCCTTCCGGGTCGTGCACGTTGCCGACATAGACATAGCTCAACCCCTCTTCCCGGGCAATATTCCTTGCCATGATGAGCGTTTCCGGCGGCGTGGGCGGTTTGTCCTGCATTTTATACGACGGATGAAAGGCGCTGAAGTGCAGCGGGACATCCGCGCCCATCTCCGCGCGAAGCCAGCAGACCATGGCCCGGATTTCTTCCGGACTGTCGTTCAGCCCGGGTATGACCAGATTGGTGATCTCCACCCACGCCGATGTCTTCTGACGCAGGTATATCATGGTTTCCAGAACAGTTTGAAGATCCCCTCCGCAAATGCGCCTGTAAAATTCATCGGTGAATCCCTTCAAATCCATGTTCACCGCATCCATGTGCGCAAAGAAATCCTCCCGCGCACCGGGGTTCACATAACCCGCAGTCACCGCGACCGTTTTTATCCCTTCTTCATGGCAGGCTCTGGCCACATCCACGGCATATTCCAGAAAGATCAGCGGCTCGTTATAGGTAAAAGCCACGCTCCGGCAGCCCTGCCGCTTCGCCGCCTGCGCTATGAGCGATGGCGAAGCATCCTCGGCCAGAATCTGCATTTCCGTGGCCTTGGACATGCTCCAGTTCTGGCACATCCGGCACTGCAGGTTGCAGCCGGCCGTTCCGAAGGACAGAACCGGCGTTCCGGGCAGATAATGAAACAGCGGCTTCTTTTCTATGGGATCAATGCAGAAACCGCTTGAACGGCCGTAGGTCGTGAGGACCAGTTCCCCCTTCTTCGCCGCACGAACAAAGCACAGCCCCCGCTGGCCATCCTTCAGCCGGCAGCGGTGCGGACAGAGTTCACACTCCACTCTCCCGTCCGGGAGCTTCTTCCAGTGTCTCGCGGTATATGCTGTGTCGCCTGTGTGCATGCTCTTCTGCTGCCCACATTCTACTGCCGCAAAACGAACTCCACAAGGGGCAACCTGCTTGCTTTTTCGGTCAAACGGGGTATATCATGCGGATGGAAGGAGAGAGCATGAAGAAGACGCGCCAGCCTGCCGTTGCCGGAATGTTTTATCCGGACAAGCCGGAAGTCCTTCGCAGGATGACAGAGCAGTATCTGGCCGAGGCCCGGCCTTCAGGCCCCGTTCCCCGCGCCATGATCGCGCCCCACGCGGGTTATCCCTATTCCGGCCCCGTGGCCGCTTCGGCTTATGCAAGGCTGAAACCCGCCGCCGAAACCATCCGGGAGGTGGTGCTGTTCGGCCCGTCCCACAGAGTGCTTTTCGGCGGCGTCGCCCTGAGCAGCGCGGAGGCCTACGCCACGCCGCTCGGCAGCGTCCCGCTGACCCATGCCCCGGCTCAGTCCCTTGCCGGTCTCAGCCAGGTCGGCATTCTGGACGAGGCCCATCGTCCGGAACACAGCCTGGAAGTCCACCTGCCGTTTCTTCAGATTGTTCTGAAGTCATTCGACCTGTTCCCCGTCGTCATCGGTGACACCACTCCAGCCGCCGTGGCCGAGGTCATTCGCCGGCTGTGGGCCGGGCCGGAGCGACTGTTCATCATCAGTTCCGACCTGAGCCATTATCTGCCGTATGAGCAGGCTGTGGAAACAGACCGCCAGACGACGGCGGCCATTGAAAACCTGGATGCCGAAGGCATAGAGGAGGAGCAGGCCTGCGGACGGATCGGCATCTGCGGCATGCTTATGGTGGCCCGTGAAAAGAATCTGAAGGTTGAAACAGTGGATCTGCGGAACTCCGGCGACACGGCCGGCCCGCGCGACCAGGTGGTGGGATATGGATCGTATGTCTTCACATGATTCAGGCCCCGGGCTGACTCCTCATGAACAGCAGCTGCTGCTGTCCATCGCCCGATGCTCCATCGAGTATGGACTCCTGCAGAAACGTCCCCTGCTCCCCGCTGAAAGCGACATGCCGCCGGCGCTGACGCGCATTCAGGCCACTTTTGTCACGCTGACCCTGAAAGAAAATCTGCGCGGCTGCATCGGCATGCTGGAAGCTGTTTATCCGCTGTGCCGGGATGTTGCGCAGAATGCGTTTGCGGCCGCATTCCGTGATCCGCGGTTTCCCCCGCTTTCGGAAAAAGAGCTTCCCGTGGTGAAGATGGAAATTTCGCTTTTGACACCGCCCGTGCCGTTCCCCGTGAGTTCAGAACAGGATCTGCTGTCGCGCATGCGGCCGGGGGTGGACGGGCTGATCCTGGAAGACGGATTCCGGCGGGGCACCTTCCTGCCGGCGGTGTGGGAAGATCTGCCGGATCCGCGGGATTTCCTGATGCACCTGAAACTGAAGGCGGGCCTGCCCCCGGATTACTGGTCAGACACGCTCAGGGTTTCGCGCTATACAGCGCACAAAATATCCGAGTGATGCGCTATCTCGGCCATGAACAAAGGTCGTCTTCCGTGTCTGAAATCCCGTCCGGCCCGCAGGACCAGACCACCATCCCGTAGCCCGGGAGAGTTCCGTAAATGCTGTTTTCAATCTGGCAGCTGTTGTCCAGATCCGTATCGAGCACGATTTGATACGGTTGTCCCCACGGATCCAGCAGACTGCCGGCATCATTCAATCCGGAAACGCCGGGCGCGGCAGGCCGCACCTCCAGAAACACAATTTTTCCGGGATTCACGCTGTGGCCGGCATTGCCGTCCCCGGACACCGCCCGCAGGATATTCATCACATAGGCATTGGGGAAATCGCGGCCATAGCGGAAATCTCCGTACTGTCCGCTGTGAGGAGTGGGCCAGATGCCGTATTCGCGGAAGAAGCCTTCGCCCGCGCGGATCAGGAGGCGGAGATCGCGATAGACCATCTGCTGCCGCGCATGAAGCTGCCAGCCCCAGACGGCAGTCACGGTCACGGTGCCCGCGATCAGGAGCAGGCCCAGAATGATCGCCAGCACAGGCCCCGCCCTGCCCGGTTTCCGGGCGGCGGGGGGCTGGTTTGCTCGCAGCATGATGCGCTTCTAGCTGAGTTTGCCGATGATCGAAATCAGGGGCATGAACAGAGCGATCACGATGGTGCCGACCACAACGGCCAGAAAGATGATCAGGATCGGCTCGATGATCGAAGTCAGACCGGCCACGGTGTCATCCACCTCGCCGTCATAGGTGTCGGCGATGCGCATCAGCATTTCCGGCAGGCCGCCGGTTTCCTCGCCCACTTCCACCATGCTGATCACCATGGGCGGGAAAATGCCGCTGGCCTCAATGGGCGGGGCCATGTTTTCGCCCTCTTTCACACTGTCGTGGATCTGGTTAACCGCCCGCGCAATGACTTCGTTCCCGGCCGTGTCGCGCACAATGTTCAGAGCCTGCAGAACGGGCACGCCGGAGGTCATCAGCGTTCCCAGTGTGCGGGAAAACCGGGCAATGGCGGTCTTTTTGACCAGTGTGCCGAACACCGGCGCCGCGATCTTGGTGCGATCCAGGCTGTAGCGTCCCCAGGCTGTTTTGGCGGCAATCCGCACCAGCACAATCAGAATCACCACGCCCACCACCACCCATGCAATGTGATGCGTAAAGGCCCGGCTCACATTGAGCACAAACTGCGTGAGCGGGGGCAGGCCTTCGCCTTCCAGCAGTTCCTGGAATATCTGCTCAAACTTCGGGATGATGAATATCATCAGGAAGGCCAGAATGCCGCCCGCCATGCAGAGCACAACGACGGGATAAATCATGGCACTGATGACCTTGCTCTTGATGGCCTGCGCTTTTTCCATGAATTCGGCCAGGCGCACCAGCACCTGGTCAAGCACGCCGCCGAGTTCGCCGGCCTTGGCCATGTTCACATAGAGCCGGTTGTAAATCTTCGGGTGCTGGCCCAGCGCCTCGGCAAAGGTGCTGCCGGACTGAATGGCGTCGGCTATCTCCGAGAGCGCCTTCTTCAGCGCGGGATTCTTCTCCTGGCGCTGCATCACCTGCAGGCCGCGCAGCAGCGGAAGCCCCGCATTGACAAGAGTGGCCAGCTGCCGGGTGGAGACCATGAGCTGTTTGGGTTTCACGCGGATCAGGAACGAAGGCATCTTCAGCTCCATCTTCAGGCCCTTGCCGGAGGCGGCTTTCCCGCCGCCCTTTTTGGGCATGGCCCGGCCCACTTCCGAGACCTGAGAGGGGAACAGGTTTTTCTCGCGAATCTTGCTCAGTGCGGAGGTTTCGTTTTCCGCATCAATGACGCCCTCCACTTCCTGTCCCCTTGAATCCAGGGCTGTGTATTTGAAACGTGCCATTTCGCATTCTCCCGATAATGATTATGTGTACTTCAAAACCTCTTCGACCGTTGTCGAGCCGTCCAGTATGCAGCGGATGCCGTCTTCCCTCAGCGTCCTCATGCCCAGTTCGATGGCCTTGTCGCGGATGACAATTGTGGGCTTGCGCTGATTGATCAGCCCCCGGACCGGATCGCTGACCCGCAGATACTCATAAATTCCGCGCCGGCCCCGATAGCCGGTCTGACTGCAGTGCGAGCAGCCTTCGCCAAAATAAAACGGAGTGTCGCGGATGATTTCCGGCTTCAGGCCGAGCTGATCCAGAATATCCGCATCCGGCTGGTAAGGCGTCTTGCAGGTGGAGCAGATGGTTCGCACCAGGCGCTGCCCCAGAACGGCCTCCAGCGTAGACGAGATCAGGAAGGGTTCGACGCCCATGTCAATGAGGCGCGTTACAGCGCCGGCCGCATCGTTGGTATGCAGTGTGCTGAACACAAGGTGACCGGTCAGCGAAGCCTGAATGGCGATCTCCGCCGTCTCCATGTCGCGGATTTCACCGACCATGATAATGTCCGGATCCTGGCGCAGGAAAGCGCGCAGAACCCGCACGAAGGTCACCCCGATAGCCTCGTCTACAGGCACCTGAATGAGGCCTTCCACATCATATTCCACCGGCTCCTCCGCGGTCATCAGCTTCGAATCCACGATGTTCAGGCGGCGCAGCGCGGAATACAGCGTGGTTGTTTTTCCTGACCCGGTGGGGCCGGTCACGATGATGATGCCGTTCGGCTTTTTTATGTCTGCGGAGAAGTCATTGTAGATGTCCTCCGGCATCCCGATATTCTCGAGGTCGAGCGAGACCACGGAGCGGTCGAGCACGCGCAGCACAACGCTTTCGCCGAACTGGGTCGGAAGGGTGGACACGCGGAAGTCAATGGCGCGGCCGCCGATGTTGAGCTGGATGCGGCCGTCCTGCGGGAGCCGGCGTTCCGCGATGTTGAGCCCCGAGAGCACTTTCAGACGGGAGGTGACGGGAAGGGCGAGATGCTTCGGAGGCGGAGCCATTTCGTAAAGCGCCCCGTCCACCCGGTAACGGATTTTGAACTCGGTTTCGAACGGTTCGAAGTGAATGTCCGAAGCCCGGTCGCGAACAGCCTGGTAAAGCACCAGATTCACAAACCGGACCACCGGCGTCAGGTTGGCCGCGTGCTCGAGCTCCTCAACCTTGCCCTCCTGCTCGCCAAACTCGACGAGCGTTTCGGTGCCCTCCAGTTCGGACTCCAGCGCGGAAAGCATGTCCGTCACTGAATCGCTCTCATCGCCGTAGAACTTCGCGAGATAGGAGTTGATATCCTCCTCGCGGGCGACGACAAAGGAAATATCCCGCGTCAGCACAAAAGTGAGCTCATCCACGACTTCGGGACTGAGAAGCTCGGAACTGGCCAGGACCACGGATTGTTCGTCCGCTTCCACCGGAATCACGTTGTACATCCGGGCCACGCTGGCGGGAATGGACTTCACCACGCGCTGCGGGATGTCGGTGGCCATGAGGTTGATCACCTCGCAGCCGAGCAGGCTGGCCACATGCTCCAGGATTTCATCCCGGCTCAGGATGCTCATGTCCACGATGATGTCGCGCACCATTTTCCCTGTGCGCTCGTGCTCATCCACGACATCCGCGGCCTGGGTCTGCGTGAGAACGCCCTCCTCCACGAGGTGCTGCAGCAGAAGATCTTTATATTGCAGATCGGACATTGCCCCACCCTATTTCTTTTTCTTCCCGCCGGCCGCCTCGATCTTCTCCATCAGGGCTTCCGGGTCCTGTGATTTCGTAATCAGGTCTTCATAACTGATGGAGCCCTCTCTGTAGAGGCTCTCCAGGTGCGCGTCAAGCGTCACCATTCCCCACCTGGCCCCGGTTTGAATATCCGACGTGATACGGAACGTCTTGTTGTCGCGAATCAGCGAGCGGATGGACGGGGTGGCAATCATGATTTCGAAGGCGGCTATCCGGCCCGGGGCATCATGCCGCACGAGCAGCAGCTGGGAAATCACCGCGACGATGCTCGAGGCCAGCTGCGTGCGTATCTGCTCCTGCTGGTTTGTGGGGAAGGCGTCGACAATACGGTCCACCGTTCGCGCGGCGCCGGTCGTATGCAGTGTGGCGAACACGAGGTGACCGGTTTCAGCCGCGGATATGGCGGCTTCCATCGTCTCCAGATCGCGCATTTCACCGACGAGCATCACATCGGGGTCCTGGCGCAGGCCGCGGCGCAGGGCCTCTTCAAACGACGGCACATCCACCCCGATTTCGCGCTGGGTGATGATGCTGCGCTTGTGGTCGTGGTAATACTCGATCGGGTCTTCAATGGTGATGATGTGACAATCGCGCTCAATGTTGATCACATTGATCATGCTGGCGAGTGTGGTGGTCTTCCCCGAACCGGTGGGGCCCGTCACCAGAACCAGTCCGCGGGGCTTGTAGAGCAGCTCCTTCACCTGCGGAGGCAGGCCGATTTCCTCCAGCGACATCAGGTTCGTGGGGATCTGCCGCAGCACCATGCCCAGATGCCCCTTCTGTTTCAGCACGCTCACACGGAAGCGGGCGGCCGTTCCGAAACCGAAACCGAAGTCCGTGCCGCCGCCCTCGCGAATCTTCTGCTGGTGATCCTCGGAGGTGATGCTCTTCATGAACCGTTCGGTGTCAATGGGCCTGAGCGGCTCGGCATCCAGCGGATGCAGCCGGCCGTGCAGACGAAGGATCGGCGGCGCGCCGACTGCGAGGTGAAGATCCGACGCCCCCTCGTCCACCACCAGCTGGAGCAGGTCACTGATTTTGATGTCACTGGATGCCATCGTCATAGATTTGAATCTCCCATGGTTACACGGAGCACTTCCTCCATCGTCGTCGTGCCGGAAATCACCTTGCGCAGGCCGTCCTCGCGCAGGGTTCTCATCCCGAGCTCGCGCGCGCGCTGCCGGAGTTCCGCGGCGCTGGTCTGTTCATAAATCATGTGCCGGACCTCGTCGTTGATCACAAAGATTTCGAAAATGCCCAGCCGGCCGCGATATCCCGTCAGGTTGCATTCGTTGCAGCCGCGGCCATGGAACAGCTGCGCCTCGCGAAGCTGCGCGGCCGCCGGGCCCAGCAGCCGGTATTCCGCCTCAGAGGGTTTATATTCCTCCTTGCACTTGGGACAGATTTTACGCACCAGGCGCTGGGCCATGATTGCGCGCGTGGACGATGCCACCAGGAAGGGCTTGACCCCGATGTCAATCAGACGGGTGATCGCGCTCGGCGCGTCGTTGGTGTGCAGGGTGCTGAACACCAGATGGCCGGTGAGGGACGCGTTCACCGCAATTTCCGCGGTTTCTATGTCGCGAATTTCACCGATCATGATGATGTTGGGCGCCTGGCGCAGAATGGATCGCAGGGCTGATGCGAAGGTCAGACCGATGTCGCTTCGGACATGGACCTGATTGATGCCCGACAGCTGATATTCCACCGGGTCTTCCACCGTGATGATTTTCCGGTCCGGGCGGTTGATCTCGTTCAAACAGCCGTAAAGCGTGGTGGTTTTTCCGGACCCCGTCGGCCCGGTCACCAGCAGGATGCCGTCCGGAAGACCGATCAGGCGTTCAAAGACCTTCTGGTCGTCCGCCAGGAAGCCCAGTTCCGGCAGGCCGAGCATGAGCCCCTGCTTGTCCAGAATACGCATCACGATGCTTTCGCCGTGATTGGTTGGAATGGAGGACACGCGCAGATCAAGGTCCCGGCCCATCACATTCACCTGAATACGGCCGTCCTGCGGGACACGCTTCTCGGCTATTTTCATGTTGGCCATGATCTTCACGCGGCTGATGATGGCCGACTGAAGGCGTTTGGGCGGACTCTCCACCTCGTGCAGCACGCCGTCAATGCGGTAGCGGACTCGGAACTGCCGGGCCAGGGGTTCCAGATGAATATCCGATGCGCGGCTTCTGAACGCTTCAAGAATGATCAGGCTCACCAGTTTGATGATCGGGGCATCGGCCTCGGTGGCCTCTCCGTCCTCGGCCAGGATTTCCGCCCCGGTGGGCACGGCCACAGTGCCCTCGGTGATTTCCTCAAGCATCGTCTCAACCGTTTCCGGTGTATGCGCATAGTAATGATTGAGCGCCACCTCGATTTCCTCGGCGGGCGCCACCACGCCTTCGACATTGCATTTCAGCAGATAACGAAGGCTGTCGAGCGTTTCGACATCCAGCGGATCACTGAGCGCCACGGTGAGCGTGTTCTCATTCTTGTATACCGGAACAATTTTGTAACGGCGGGCGATTTTGTTGGGAACAAAATCAATGACTTCCTGGGTGACCTCCATATTGGCGAGACTGACGGTCTCCATGCCGAACTGATAGGCCAGTGTTTTCAGGATATCCAGCTTGCTGGCCATCTCCTTTTCCACCAGCACGTCCTGCACATCCTTGTCTTCCTCCCGTGCCGCCGTCAGTGCCTCTTCCGCCTGCGCTCTCGTTATCAGTCCGACGCTCTCGAGAATCTCAACAATGTATTCGTCATTTGCCGTCACTTGGGGCAGCTCCAGTTGAATGTAATGATTCTATTTTTCAAGAAGGCCTCATCGTACACAGCCCCCTGCTCTTTGTCAACGAATGGCGCCGGGCGACTTGCCGGGCCGCCGGCCCGCACAGAGGCGCAGCATGAGAAGCGAAATGGACAGGCAAAGCCCGGGCATGCTCCACGCGGGCAGGCCGCGGCTCAGGAAAGCGCCGCAACGGCATCGGCACGGGTCTCAAAAATCTCCACAACCGCATCCAGCCGGAGCAGTTCGATGTTCTTGAGAATCACAGGGCGCGGGCTGCATACAACAAACCGGCCTCCCCCGAGCGCCGCCTGTCGGCTGAACTCAATCATCAGGCCCATCCCGCGGCTGTTGATGTAATTCATGCCGGAGAGATCAAGAACCGTCTTATTGCTGGTGCCCCGGCACAGCGCGCCAACCTTCTCGCTGAAAATGTCAATATTGGACACATCCACCGGACCGTTCACACAGGCGATTTTCACATCGCCCTGCTCCTCAATCAGAATGTCAAACAAATGAGAATCCATTCATACCTCCTTCAACAAAGTCAGGCTTGCGCCAGCATGACCCCGCTGGTCTTTAAATACTGCTTCAAATCCGGAATTGAAATGATGCCGAAATGAAAAACCGAGGCCGCCAGCAGGATGGTTGCGCCGGCTTCCGCCGCCTCCAGGAAATGCTTCATTTCACCCGCGCCGCCGGAGGCGACAACCTCCGCTTTCACGGCATTTCTGATGGCGCGGATGACGGGCAAATCATAACCCGTGCGGGCGCCGTCGCCGGCCTTGCTGGTCGGGAGGATGACCTTCACTCCATAGCCGTCCACTTCCTTCGCCCACTCGACTGCATCTTTGCCCGTGGCGGTGCGGCCGCCGTCTATATAAACCTCGTAGCCCGACGGCAGCTTCGGATTCTGATCCACATCAATCGCCACGGTGACCTTGTCCGCGCCGAACTCTTTGATCATCTCCCTGATGACCTGCGGCTTGCGGAACGCCGCGCTTGAGGTGGATATTTTGTTTGCGCCGGCCTTCAGCACATCGCCGGCGGATTTAACGTCGGAAATTCCGCCGCCGACGGTGAAAGGGATCGTGGTGACATCCGCCACGCGGCGGACGACATCAAGAAGCGTCCCGCGGTTTTCAATGGTGGCCGTGATGTCCAGCATCGCGAGTTCATCGGCGCCGGCCGCGCAGTAGGCCTTTGCGCATGCGACGGGATCGCCGGCATCCTTAATGTCCACAAAATGCACGCCCTTGACCACGCGCCCGTTCTGCATGTCGAGGCACGGCATGATTCTGACCGGCTGCTTCATATTGAATATTCCTTTCTTCAAACTGCTCACAGCATCTTTGTATTGGAACCATCCCGCAGTTTCCATCTGATTCTGTAAATTTTTGCATCCGCAGCTTATGGTGCCGACAAGCAGGAATGCCGGAAAACACGGATATAGTACTATTTTAGTACTATTTCCATGTTTTTGCAGTTTTTGGTCATTTTTTGACGTTTTGGGGCTATTTTCCGCTGTTTTTGGCCGTTTTTCGGTGTTTTTGGGCCATTTTTTGCGTTTTTTGAGCATTTTGGGGCCTTTTCTTGATGTTTTTCGGATATCCGCCACAAAAAGCACATAATTCACAAAATCGAATCGGGAACTCAGGAAGACAGGAAATATTTCGACAGGATCAACAGGATTTACGGGATTGCAGGGTAACAATGATCCGTTTCATGGTTTCATTCCATCGGCCATTTGGGGATGGCTTGGTCTATTTCCCGCATGAGTTCGATGGTGCGGCCGAGGGCGGCTACAATTTTTTTGTAGTGCTGGAGATCGTCGTTGGTCAATACGCGCTCGCGGCGGTCTTTGAGCCATTTTTCGCAGACCTGGTAGCCGCCGATGGTGAAGTTCCAGACATTGGAAGGCACGTTGTCGAAATATTGCGTTTTGTTGATATACACGCGGCCATCCTTGAATTTCGGGAAGCCTTTCGCGACGATGTTGTCCCCGGCAACAGGGAAGGACGTGGCGGGCTTGTTCAATTCGGGCGATTCCATCAGGTGCAGCGCGGTGAGTTCGCCGCCGAGTTTGACCAGCGCGGCAAAGAGCTTTTTGTCGGAGGTGAGC